>Ga0123337_10005672_pt1 | contig 12190 bp, 10 predicted proteins | sample frozenSSSSmetaG_FD_89792 | JGI IMG/M metagenome (GOLD analysis project Ga0123337, IMG submission 89792) | Glacier valley bacterial and archeal communities from Borup Fiord, Nunavut, Canada, to study Microbial Dark Matter (Phase II) -... | ecosystem: Environmental > Aquatic > Freshwater > Ice >...
CACTTCCCACCAGTTCAGCTAAATCGCAAGCAGAAATCGCAATTTCACAAAGTATCCACAGCACAAAACTGACTTTCGGACTGAAATAATCCCGACAAGCTTGTGCTAAATCTCGTCCCGTTGCTACTCCCAACCGCACACACAACGATTGCATTAAAATCGCCATCAAGTTGGAAAGCATAATCACCGTTAGCAACGCATAACCAAATTTAGCCCCGCCAGCTAAGTCAGTCGCCCAGTTACCAGGGTCCATATACCCTACAGATACGAGATATCCTGGCCCTCCATAAGCCAGCATCTTGCGCCAAATGCTTTTAGTGTTAGGAATCCTAATGCTGCGGTGAACTTCAGGTAGGCTAGGCTTCCTGTCTGGGTTTTCTGGAAATGGCATTTGTTTACACTCTCAATTTTTCATAATTCTGTCATAATTTTTGAAAAAACTGATCAGAATAGCCACTTTTATCAGGTTATAAATCTTGAGATTCACTAAATATTAGACCTCTTGCAAAATTCCCTAACACCCCACCCCCAGCCTGCGGGGAGGGGAGAATTTGACGTAAGTCAAAGGCGGGGTGGGGTTCTTTTTTGATTTATGCAAGAAGTCTATTAGTAGAAAGATTCAACAATAAACCTAAATTTTATATTGAGATAGATTCTCGTTCTTAAATTGTCAACTTGTAAAAACTTCTTTTTTAAATTACATTTGAAAACAGGCTAATATATTAAGTAACTTACTAGAAGCAACATAAAAAATGAAGCAAAAAGTACATTCAGAATCTTCAGGTTGTTCCAACTGTGAACATGACGAACACGAGAATCATAATCATGATGAGAATCATAACCATGACCACGGTGGAGAATTCAATCTTAAAAATGAAGTATTGCCCTTAATAATGATTTTAAGTTTATATGCGCCTGGTGTAATTTTTGAAAATCAATTACACAATACATTTTACTCGATAGGTGAATATCTACTTTTCATCCCTGCCTATTTATTAAGTGGATGGAGTGTTTTAAAAACTGCTGGGCGCAATATACTCAGAGGGAGAGTATTTGATGAAACATTTTTGATGGTAGTAGCGACACTAGGGGCGATCGCAATTCATAAATTACCCGAAGCTGTCGGAGTCATGTTATTTTACAAAGTTGGGGAATTGTTCCAAGATATAGCCGTCAGTCGTTCTCGTAGTTCCATCAAAGCCTTATTGGAAGTCCGTCCCGACTATGCGAATATCCAAATAGAGGGAGAACTTAAGAAAGTATCGCCAGAAACGGTAAATATTGGGGATATTATTATTGTAAAACCCGGAGAAAAGATTCCCTTAGATGGCGAAATTATAGATGGTAATTCGCAAGTTGATACATCTGCATTAACGGGAGAATCTGTGCCGCGAACTGTAAGGCTGGGAGAGACAGTTTTAGCTGGGATGATTAATAAAATGGGTGTGATCAGCATTAAAGTGACAAAACTTTTTAATGAATCTTCCATTGCTAAGATTTTAGATTTGGTACAAAATGCCAAAAGTAAAAAAGCAGAAACAGAAAAGTTTATTACTAAATTTGCCCGATATTACACACCAATCGTAGTTTTTACATCTCTAGCAGTTGCAATATTACCTCCTTTATTCATTTCGGGTGCAACTTCTTCCGAATGGGTTTATCGCGCCCTAATTTTGTTAGTTATTTCCTGTCCGTGTGGACTGGTTATCAGTATTCCATTAGGTTACTTTGGAGGTGTGGGAGGTGCCGCTAGACGTGGTATTTTGGTTAAAGGTTCTACTTTTTTAGATACTTTAAATGCAGTCAATACAGTTGTTTTTGATAAAACTGGAACGTTAACGAAAGGGGTATTTAAAGTAGTAAAAATAGTACCATTAAATGGCTGGGATGAACAAGAATTACTGCAATTAGCTGCCAAGGTAGAATCGCACTCAAATCATCCCATCGCTCAATCTATCCGCAAGGCTTATGGGGGAAAAATCGATGAATTTGAGGTGAGAGATTATCAAGAAATCGCAGGTTATGGAATTAGAGCCAAGGTTGAAAATAGAGTAGTGATAGCGGGAAGCGATCGCCTATTACATAGAGAGAAAATTACTCATGATGATTGCCCATTAGAGGGAACAGTTATTCATCTAGCAGTGGATAATATTTACGCTGGGTATATTGTCATTGCTGATGAACTCAAAGAAGATGCTAGACAAGCTATTCAAGCACTTAAGCGAATGGGTGTAGAGAGAACAGTAATGTTGACAGGAGATAATCAAGCGATCGCCTTCCGAATTGCTCAACAGCTTGGCATAGATAGCTATGAAGCAGAGTTATTACCTGAAGAAAAAGTTAATGCCATTGAGAAATTACTCAGCACCGCCGGCAAGCATGGTAAAGTTGCCTTTGTTGGGGATGGTATTAATGATACGCCAGTGATTGCTAGAGCAGATGTGGGCATAGCAATGGGTGGGTTAGGCTCAGATGCGGCGATAGAAACTGCGGATATTGTGATCATGACAGATGCACCATCAAAAGTGGCAGAAGCAATCCAAATCGCCAGAAAAACCCGCCAAATTGTTTGGCAAAATATTGGGTTTGCTTTAGCAATTAAAGGTGTATTTATTGGATTGAGTATTTTAGGTATAGCAACAATGTGGGAAGCTGTCTTTGCTGATGTCGGAGTAGCTTTACTTGCAATTTTAAACGCAACTAGAGCGATGAAATAAAATTTTTGTCAAATCGGGAATCTATAATTGGGAAATTGTAGTAGTTAAAACTGAAGAGCTAGGAGTATTGGCCAAACAGGGCATTGGGTGCTGACTCCCTAGATTGGCACTCCCTACTCCCTAGATTGGTACTCCCTTTCTGATTTTCTAAATCAACCTCATGAGCTTTGATCAGCCATAATTCCAATTGTTCGTAGATTTTTACTGCTACTTCAGCACTGGTTGCATGAATCCTCAGATCCACAATATTCTTCTTGTCATTCAAACCAAGACGAAAGAGATTCTTTTTTGGTCTAGGCATTTATTCTCTCCACTCGATTGTGATTATTGACTTAACTACGCCAAGAACGGATTAACTTTTCAATCTCCACCGGAGCTACTCCCGAAGCGATCGCAATTTCCACCTCTGACTTCCGCCTTTGGGACAACTGCGATCGCACATTCCCCCCGGCAATGTGACGATGCTTGATCTTCCTACCAGTCTTCCAGCAATAACGGTAATAATGATTATCTTTGCGGTTTGACGGGCAATACCTTTCCACCCACTGAAGATGTTCTGGAACAGCTTTAATGTGTTCTGGAACATCGGTAGATCCTTTGCCTACTGGGGTTTTTTGTTTTGGAACACTACTTTTGGTATCATGTTCCAGAACACGCACTGACTCCCACTCGTGCCAGACTTGCTCATATTCGGCTTGGTTTAAATAATCAGACTATCGTGAATTTTCAACCATGTCCTGTTTTTGCGCCAGTTGCGAAAATATGTGTAGACTGTTTGCCATGCGGGAAAGTCACCTGGTAGCGTAGGCGTAGCCCGCCGTAGGCATCGCCATCTAACTCCAACTACTGTGAATATAGAAGATCCCATTGATGACTTCCCACATATCGACAGAGCGCTTGCGACCACCGGGTTTTGGTTCTGGAATCATGTCACTGAGAAATTCATATTGGGCGTGCGCGGGTCAGATTGCTGAGGTATGCTTTACTCATGTTGCTCTCTCGGTGCTGTCTACTTTCTATTCACAGCGTATACTCAGAGAGCTTTTTTACAACCTATCAGACTTTTCAAACACCCTCTTAGCTTTGCAATCATACTTTGTATGGTAGTTCTGCACTCACTTTCAGATTTCATAGACAGCGATTTTGCTCTTAGCGACTCATCTCCTAGTTATTGGTACGAAGGGCGTTGTTTGCAAAGTGACTATCGCTTAAAATTACCCCGCACCTCAATGTCGGAAGCGATCGCTCACGGTTTAATGCAATACCTTGCCAACAATGACTGTTATTCTCGTGAAAGCAAAATGTATGGGATACTATTGGTTGAACTGCCTAATGGCGAACAAGGGGTACTTAAAGCCTTCTCTGGTCTTTTGAATGGTTGCAGTGTGGTTGAGGGCTGGGTGCCGCCAATTCCCGGAAGAGACGAAGTTGCTTTAGAGGAAGCCCACACTTTGGCACAGTTGGACGCGATTAAGCAAGAACTCCTTACGTTGAAGCAACTGAGGGATCGCCAGCAGTACCAAACCCTATTTGATCAGTTTGAGCAACAGTTGCAAGCAATGAGCGATCGCCATCGCCATTGCAAACATCAACGACAGGAAAAACGTCAGCAAATCTGCAATACACTCAGCCTAGAAGCACTGACTATTGCCCTTGAACAACTCGACGAAGAAAGTCGTCAGCAGGGAATTGAGCGACGACAACTTAAACGCCAGCAAAATGCAGTATTACAGCCCCTTCAAAATTTAATTGCAGCCACAGAAGCGCGAATTAGCGAACTCAAACAACAGCGTAAAGCACTCTCCCATGAATTACAAGCCCAGATGCATGCTAGTTACAGCCTGACTAATTTTTCCGGGCGATCGCAATCATTGCAAGAATTGATGCCAGGAGGCTCCCCCACTGGCACAGGAGACTGTTGTGCCCCAAAGCTGCTCCATTATGCCGCAACACATAATTTAAAACCACTGGCAATGGCAGAATTTTGGTGGGGTGCGTCTTCTGTAAATCAGGATAAAATTCCGGGAGAATTTTATGGAGCATGTGCCGAACGATGTCAGCCATTAATGGGGTTTTTGCTCTCAGGTTTGAAACCTATTTCAATCCCAAATAGGGATTTTCACACAACTAGCCCACTTTTCCCTACCAAAACAGAGATCCCGATTATTTATGAAGACGAATGGCTGATTGCTGTAAACAAACCTGCTGGGTTACTTTCGGTGCCTGGACGTTATCGCGATCGCCAAGATAGTGTTTTGAGTCGCTTACGTCATCTCTTAACTGATGGTATGGCACTTGTATCTGTGCATCGCCTAGATCAGGAAACTTCTGGTATTCTGTTGTTGGCACGCGATCGCCAAACCCATCGCCAATTTAGCCAGCAGTTTCAGCAACGCCAGGTTCACAAGGTTTATGAAGCTATCCTTTCCGGTGCTGTGACAGTTGAGCAAGGCGTGATTGAACTACCACTGTGGGGAGATCCGCAAAATCGCCCTAATCAAAAAGTTGATTGGCAGCACGGTAAACTCAGTTTGACACACTTCCAGGTTATAGCCAGAGAAGGAGACTACACCCGCGTAGAATTTACGCCGTTAACAGGACGCACTCATCAGTTGAGGGTTCATGCAGCTGATGCGCGAGGACTTGGGGTAACTATTTTAGGCGATCGCCTTTATGGATGCTGTGCAGTTACCAGTCGGTTACATCTGCACGCCAGAGAACTTCGCTTCCAGCATCCGCAGTTAGAAAAAACCCTGCATTTACAAGCGATTACGCCCTTTTGACGCATCATATCATGTCCGCTTGACTACTTATTAAACCCCAAGAACCCCAAAGAGCTAAAGCTGCGCTTTGTCTCCCCTAACAGCAAGCCTATTGCTTTTTAAATTTGTATGTGATAATTTCTGCTTGTAGTAAATCAACGTATATCCGACCGATTTACCGTATTTTTAGGAATTATACTAAAAACGGCTGATTTCTAGACTTTTGCCTGGGCAAAGAAAATTTTGCCTGCTAATCTCTTAGCGATTTTAAAAGTAAAGCTCCAACCCGTTTTGAGTATAATATCACACCTAAGAGACTTCCCAATAAAAAAACATCCCACAAGATTGAATAATTTCTTTTTGGAAATCCCTTAGAGCAAGATTGGATGATTGATTTTTTGGTAGTCCCTTAACAACTTTATTCGTAAGGAATATCATGCATGACCAAAGTATTAATACTCGATGCCAACCAACAACCCTTGTATCCAGTACGCATCAGCCGTGCTAGGCTGCTATTGTCACAAGGTCAAGCTACCGTATTCCAGCGATATCCCTTTACGATCATTCTGAAGGAGTCCCTTTCTGGTCTAAAACTTGAGCAACTTGGCCTCAAGATTCACCCTGGCATTAAAATAATTCGTAATTCGTAATGACGCTCGTTCGCCCTTGGCGTCTCCCCTTGGGAGAAGACTCGCTAACGTAATTCGTAATTGAATTTTTAACTAGGAATTACTTGCAATCAAGAAGAAACAGTCTATCGCCGTGTAGATAACAGCGATGCCGAAGGACACGCACAATTACAATTAACTGAAGTGCTTCGGCATAGCCAGCCGTAGGCATCGCTTCAAGCAGGTGATATCTACCGCCTGTTACCCCCAGATGGTGATATTCACGCCGTCAAAACCATATCTCTGAGCGCATCTGTATCCATCTTCTGGGTAATAATAGTGGTTGCATCTTCCCTCACCAGTTCATCATAGAATCTCATAGCGTCAAATCCTTTGGCTCTGGATATTCCACCGCTCCCTGTAAACAAAAAGAGGAAAAAGAATATGCCCAAGTACGATAGACCACAACCCCCTGTATTCGAGCAAGTTGAAGACGAACGCCTGCACCGTAAGCAACGCCTAGCTGCTGCCTTTCGCCTATTTGGTAAGTTTGGGTTCAGCGAGGGAATCGCCGGCCATATTACAGCTCGTGATCCGGAGTTTACAGACCATTTCTGGGTCAATCCCTTCGGGACATACTTCGGTCACATCCGAGTTTCTGACCTGATCTTGGTTAACAGAGAAGGTGATGTGGTTAAAGGCGATGCTCATGTAAACCGAGCCGCTTTCGCCATCCATTCTCAGCTTCATGAAGCTCGTCCTGATGTGATCGCCGCGGCTCACGCTCATTCACTTTATGGTAAAGCTTGGTCTAGCTTAGGTCGTCTCCTTGACCCCTTAACTCAAGATTCCTGTGCTTTTTACGAAGACCATGCGCTATTTGACGATTTCACAGGTGTTGTTTTAGAAACTTCTGAAGGTCAGCGACTGGCGCAAGCTTTGGGGCTAAAGAAAGCGATAATCCTACGTAATCATAGCATTTTAACTGTGGGACATACAGTAGATGAAGCTGCCTTTTGGTACATTAGTTTAGAGCGATCGTGCCAAGCCCAACTGCTGGCAGAAGCTGCGGGTAGACCGACTACTATCAAACACGAAACAGCCCGTTTAACACAAACTCAAGTGGGGTCACATACAGCTGGGTGGTTCAGCTTCCAGCCACTTTACGACAGGATTGTGCGCGAAGAACCTGATTTGCTGAATTAGTGCTGTGTTTCTTGGCACTGCTAAGGCGCGGAAGTATTAATTTACCCCACTTCCCGCTATTTTTAGCTCAAATTTCCCGGAATTTATTTATATACTCCGGTAAACCTATAAGTTTATAGTATTCATATAGTTCAGAGAAATCATTTTGATGATTAACCTAATCTTTCGCCGTTTGATTGCAAAGTGGATATCCTTGATCAAGTTGAGGAATATCCCCTTTAACAACCAATATAAATTCTTCTTTTTTCCTCTGCCAATAGTGGGGGCTTTTGTTACAGGTCTTTGTCTGAGCTTGCTATTTGCTGCCTGTTCATCGACACCTACCCCTAATCTCAGTGCCATATCTGTTGGAAATTCTGCTTCCAGTAAAGCCACAGTAGTCAGATTTGGCTATCAGAAACAGAATATTTTGCTGAGAACTAAGGGTGTTTTAGAAAAGCGTTTTGCACCAGAAGGTATCACTGTACAGTGGACTGAATTTCAAGCAGGGCCACAACTACTAGAAGCCATGAATGTAGGTAGTATTGATATGGGCGCTGTAGGAGAATCACCGCCAATATTTGCCCAAGCAGCAGGAGCATCACTAACTTACGTTGTTGGTATTGCTGTTAGTCCTGCTAGTTCAGCAATTCTTGTTCCCCAAAATTCCTCGATTCAAAAAGTTACTGACCTAAAAGGCAAAAAAGTTGCTTTTCAAAAAGGATCTAGTGCCCACTTATTATTAGTCCAAGCTTTAGAAAAAGCTGGATTAAAATATACTGACATTGAACCTAAATATTTAGCTCCAGCTGATGCCCGCGCTGCATTTGTCAAGGGTAGTGTAGATGCATGGGTAATTTGGGACCCCTTCTATGCAGCAGCTCAACAGGCAACTCAAGCCAGAGTCCTGATTGATGGCACAGGAATTAATAAACAGGGAGGATATTATTTGATGACCCGCAAATTTGTCACGGAAAATACCCAAACTGTCAAGGCAATACTGGAGGAAATTCAAAATGTAGAAAAATGGTCTCAACAGAATCGAGAAGAAGTAGCAAAAACTCTAGCACCTGTGTTAGGAATTGATCTAGAAACGATGACGAAAGCAACTAGTAGACGGATTTTTGGGATTGTACCAGTTGACGACAATCTGATAAATCTACAACAAGGTGTTGCAGATACATATTATAAATTGAAGTTAATTCCCAAGCAGGTAAATGTGAAGGATGCAGTGTTGACAAAAGAAGAATATGCGGCATTTTCACCAAAAACTTAACCTAGTACAGTGAATCGGCTGTAAGGGCATATATCTCTATGCCCTTAGAGATGAAATTGGTTATCCGAATCCTGAAGTAGAAGCAGCGATTAAGCCGAGGTTGCCCCAGTCAGCGATATTGCATCGTGAAACCTATAAATTGGCAGATCAAGAAGAAGCGATCGCTCACTACAATGACATCATGAAAGAATTCTATACTGAACAAAAGATGGATGTTGCTGGCGATTGGTCAGAACACTCAGCCCAACGGATCGCAACTGTGGAGTCATTGAGAGGACGCGATCGCTTGCGTGAAGTTCTCAATCATCTCGGCTTCAAATTGCTGTAAACAAGAAAAATCAAGCCATGAGAATAATTTACTCAATTGACAGGCGATCGCACCAAGATTGAACTAATTATCAGATAGAGATGCGATCGCTTCACTCGTTTGATTTATTGATTAAGTCGTAGTTCCAGGTATAAAAACCGATTTGATTGGGAACTCTAGAGAATCGCCCTGTACGATAACCCCGCGATAATTCCTTCTGTACCCCGCCTTTCACCTGTTTAAGTTCATGTTCATCAAGTTTTCCATAAATCCCTTCAATGATTTCATTAATACTGAAAACTTTTAAAGAATTTTGTTCTAAAAAATCGGAAATGGCATCAATCAAAATTAGCTTTTCAAATGGTTCAAGCTTTGGTACTTTTTGAGGTATTATTTCCCGAAAAGATTGGTGATTTTTGTGCTTGTTTTGCCCAAAGTAATTCTTATTTTGATTAGAGGTAAGCAAACGTGAATCTAGAGTATAATACCCAGGTTTCCCTTTAACAGATGACCAATTATGGGTTTCTCTACTCTGGGTAAGTGAAGATTGAACTCGACCTTTAACTAGTTTGAAGATATCTGGCTTTAGCTCTCCATAGAGCGATCGCACGATAAGGTCTATGTGAACAATTGTGCCGCTCTGTTTTGCCAACAGCCGTTCAATCGCATCGGCGCGACTTAAAGATTGATACTCTGGCAACATGGGAATCTCTACCCCATATAGCGATCGCTGTTGAGTTGATGTTTGTGTTTCTATAACTGGTGATATGGGTGGCTCTAGTAATTCCAGAGTATCTGTAGCTGCGCCAATTTCTCCCGACTTGGAATCATCCCATTGCAAGAGTTCAAGAGGGCTAGGTTCTTCCAGTCTAATATCAGAGTTATCAGTGAGAAATAATAAGGAATTTTCTTCTTTTTGAGAGGTGAATTCTTCGTCGGCTACCTCCGAGGCCAAAGACCAGTTAGATAACAAAGCTTCTACGTGAGTGAGATTGGCTTTGGCTTGGGTATATAGTTTTTCGTACTTTTCAACTTTGGGTGCGTAGTAATCTCGCAATGCTAACAGTGGCTCTAAGGCACTTTGGGGAAGGTCTAAGGGGAAGGGACTATTCATAAAATTTCAATTTAGCTAGGATTTGATGCAGCAGCAAGGTGATAAAACAATATATTTTAGTATGAATTCATACTAAAAGTTTTATTGGTTAATTTCAGCAAAAACGCCAAACTGCAATTACAGATGAATTACTAGAAATTATTGTTTTTATTTATACTCTAAATGTCCGCCGCAAGCATCGCCCCTATTCAAGCGAGTAAAGTAGGGGAGCGATGTCTACGCTGATCAAAAGCAGAATCAAAAAAAATACTCCACCACTGAGATCGATCAACGGTTAACAGTACTCATGTCAGGGTAGCGATCGCCTGCTGCCACATCTTTTGGTGCAACAGCTACACGGTGTTGATAATAGAGGTCAATCACTTCAACTCCCAGACGTTTTAGCGAGGCATCGCAAGCTGTCTGGACATATTCTGGTCTGCCACTAATCCCTTTCCAACCACCGTCTTCAGTGCGGACATTGCCAAATTTGGTTGCTAACACTACTTGATCTCGGCGATCTTTAATTGCTTTGCCTACTAATTGCTCATTAGTAAACGGCCCATACATATCAGCAGTATCAAGGAAATTAACCCCAAGTTCTAATGCTCGATGAATTGTAGCGATCGCCTCAATTTCATCACGACCACTATAGAACTCAGACATTCCCATGCAACCAAGTCCGATATTTGAAACTTCCAACCCAAGTTTGCCTAGCTTTCTGGTTCTCATAAAATAATTTCCTAGTCAGTAATTGGTCAGATAAAATTAGGTCTTTTAGCATTATCCCTTTCCCGATCACCAAGTCATCTATTCTTAGAGGATGTTTGAAAAGTATTTTTGGTAATATCTAAGCCTCTGAAACCTAACCCCCCTAGCCTGAATAGCCCGTCGTAGCGATCGCTCTCACAAAAACTGTAATACCAGTTTATTAATCTATAATGTTGATTGACAAAACTGCCAGATATAGGTGAACAAACTAGTCTGGAAGGTTATTTTAGTGTGTTCAGGTGACTGGATCTATGATTAAGCTTGGTTTATTGGTACAGTCCCAGAATAACTATTTGGGTATCGGAAAAGTTACGGAAATATCTGATACCAATGCGAACGTTGAGTATTTCTGCTCCATCGGGCAACGTCTCCAAAAAACTTTACCTTTAAATTCGCTCTCTCAAGTCAAGCTTGAACCACAAGCTCGATGCTATGTCAAGTCCCAAACTCAGGATAAATGGATAATTGGTAGAATTTTCATCTGGGATGAAGATACAGAAATGTATCAAATTGATTTGCCAGATAAGAAAACTGCAATTGTTACTGAAGAAGAAATTTACGTTCGTTGCAATTTACCCAACACTGACCCTATCGAAACTCTGGCGATGAAGGGTCATGAAACGCCCTACTTCCACGACAAAAGATTGGCTTTCGTGAAATCCTTGATTCAGCAACGCGCTGTCAGTCGCGGGATGACGGGACTGATTTCGGCAAATATTAATCTTTATCCTCACCAAGTTGAAGTTGTGCGGCGGGTACTGGAAGACCCAATTCAACGCTACTTGCTAGCAGACGAGGTGGGACTCGGAAAAACCATCGAAGCGGGTGCGATTCTCCGTCAATTCCTTCTTGATGAGCCAAAAAAAGGTGCGGTGGTCATAGTTCCGCAATATTTGCTCAAACAATGGCGGACTGAGTTAGAAAACAAGTTTTACATCTCCCACTTTCCCAAACGGGTAGCGGTGCTGGCGGTTGAAGATATTCATAAAATCAACCTGAAAGCGAAGATAGGCTGCTTAATTTTAGATGAAGCCCATCACATCGCAGCAATGGCAACATCTAAGGATGCAGCAGTGCTAAAGCGTTTTGAGACTTGCAAAAATATCGCTCATAAAAGCGATCGCTTACTTTTATTATCCGCTACTCCAGTTCTCAATCATGAGCAAGATTTTCTGGCTATGTTGCACTTGCTCGACCCGACAACCTATAAACTTGATGATTTAGCAGGTTTTCGCGCTAAAGTTGAAAGCCGTCAGGAAATTGGTAAACTTCTGCTTTCTTTTAAAGAAGGTGCCAAGCCTCTAGTTCTCAAAAACAACTTGCAGCAATTGCGAAACCTGTTTGCTGAGGATAAGTATTTACTAAAGCTGGCGGATGATTTAGAAAGTTGTTTACAAGCAAATTCTAGCAACCAAGAGCAAATCGTCCAAGCGATTCGCGTCCACGTTAGCGATACCTATCGACTACATCG
>Ga0123337_10005673_pt1 | contig 12190 bp, 8 predicted proteins | sample frozenSSSSmetaG_FD_89792 | JGI IMG/M metagenome (GOLD analysis project Ga0123337, IMG submission 89792) | Glacier valley bacterial and archeal communities from Borup Fiord, Nunavut, Canada, to study Microbial Dark Matter (Phase II) -... | ecosystem: Environmental > Aquatic > Freshwater > Ice >...
AATCCTCGTGGAATAGTTCCTCGTTGGCCGGCCAAGGCATCATCCCCGCCACTTGGTCGCCAAACTGGGGAACCTCCGCCGCTCCGAACTACGCACCCAAATGGGATCTACTCTACTCTTTCTATAACACGAATCCCGACGCGTCGTCCGCCACACCCACGCTCGCCTGCCGTCTGGAGACACCCACGCAGGTCGGGATCGGCCCGGTCATCACCCAGTTCCGCATGGCTGTCTTCACGGATCTGTCCAGCATCCCGATGACCTCCCCGCCCACCCCGGGTAACGTTAAAAACATCAAGGACGGCACCTACTCTTGGCCGGTCCACTGCAACGTGGTGTTCGTCCTGGCCAATCCCTACGACGTCACCCTGACCGTTCCCGCCAACGCGATGGAGTTCGTCATCAAGAACACCGCCTCGACCGCGAACCCCAACGCGACGGAAGGCAACACCAACAAGCTGCTCATCCTCGCGTATGCCATCAACGACCAGAACAACCATGGCGGTGAGTTCAACGTGCTGCGCGATTACGATTCCACCGAGCCCAACGGTTTTCTCGACACCGTGAAGTTTGTCGCCCCGGCATTTTCCATCCCGCCGGGCGGATCGGTGACCCTGTCGGTGGCCGGCCAGCAACAATTGACCGGCACCAATCTCGCGTCCGCCGAGCCCGTTAACTCCGTCAATCTTGCCGTCAACTCCGCCACCAACCTCGTGCGCCCGATTCCCGGCAATCCCACCGCTGCGGATAGTTTTTTTACCGCCGTCGCACCCTTCACGTTCACCACCGGCACCACTGTGAACCGTTCCATCGTGGCGAACTACGCCTACGGAAACCCCAACTTCATGATCACACTGCGAGACAGCTCCAGTCATGCCGTTTACCAGCAGATCCGGGATATCCACCACACCAAGACCGGCGACATGCAGGGGTTCGAAAACAACATCATGGGCAATATCATGATGAAATTCATGGCTCCCGGCTTTCGGAATGTGACCGGCAATCCCCCGGTCAGCCCGACCAATTTCTGGGGTGATCGCTTCCTATACTTCCTCGTGGCCCAGGGACGTGTCTACCAAGACTACAATATCCGCGCGGCCATCGTCGATCACCCCAACATCACCGGCACCGGCAGCAGCGCGAGCGGAGCCGTGGTCGCCCCGCCTCCCTATGCGGCCGGTCTTTTTATCCCGCCCAACACTCCGGCCTCCACGGTTGCGTCGCAATTTTCCGTCAATCTCACCCCGGCTTCCTGGGCGGAGGATTTCGGCCCGGGCGATGGCACCAGCGTCCGCAGCGCGGTGGCCTCCAAAGGCGTGCTGTTTGACTTCCCACGCCGCACCTCCACGCAGCCGCCCGTGCTTTCAGTGGGGCAACTCCAGCACGCCAGCCTCACGGCAGATGATTATCAACCGGCGGCAGCCATCGCGGCGGATACGTCCCGCTCGGCCAAGGGCAGCATCGTTTATCAGTCCGGCTACGCCGTGGCCAACTCCTACGCCCCGCCCCTAGTCTCTCGCAAGGAAGCGGTTAGCTCCCGCACTAACACCTACAACAAGGCGACCAGCGGCAGCTCCCGCTATTTCGACTTGGGCTATCTGCTCAACACCTCTCTGTGGGACGGCTACTTCTTCTCCGGCATCCCGCAAACAGGCGCGACCTTCGCCCCTCTCAATCCCCGCTACTCGATCTACGACACCGCCGCCGCCACCGATGTGCGCACCAAAAATGCCGCCGCCCACCTGCTGACCAAAGGAGCCTTTAACATTAACTCCACCTCGCACGACGCCTGGGTCGCCCTGCTCGGAGGCCTCAACGGACTACGCGTGAATAATGACTCGACCGCCGATTCCGTGCCGTTTCCGCGCACGCTCTGGCAACCGGTCGCCAACACCAAGACCGGCGCCACCTACAAATCATCCGGCACCACCGACGATGCTTACGCCGGCTACCGGCGCCTCAACGCAACCGAGATCGACACTCTGGCGATCGAAATCGTGAAACGAGTCCGCGCCCGCGGCCCCTTCGCCTCCCTCTCCCATTTCATCAACCGCTCGTTGGTCCCCGCGAGCGGCTCCTTCAACTCATCCATCAACGACGCCGACACTTCCGGCCATCTCGCCGACCCCGTCGTCCCCATGGGCCGCGGCCTCTCCGGCCCTCTCCAAGCCGCCATCGATTCCTTCACCTCCCCCACCAACCCCTCCGGCTCCGACATCAACACCTTTATCACCACTTCGTCCGGAGACGTCGTCACCGGCAATGCGGCCAACGCCTATGGCGACCGGCTGTTGTTCAATGGAGAGATGACCCCCAGCACCACCTACATCCCCAGGGCCGACAACGGCGGCGGCGTGTATTTCGCCGACATGAAGATCGATTGGGCGAACACCAACTGGCGCTTCGACCAACCCGCCCCGCCCGGCCCCTACGGTCGCACTTCCACCGGCACCCCCGGCTGGCTGCTGCAAGGAGATCTCCTGCAGGTGATCGGCCCCGCGCTCTCCGCCAGATCCGACACGTTCACCATCCGCACCTACGGTGAAGTGGTGAATCCCACCGACTCCACCCAAACCATTGCGCGCGCCTGGTGCGAAGCCGTCGTGCAACGGCTCCCCGAATACTCCGACCCGACGGCCAACACCGCCGACAGCGCCCCCGCCAGTCTCAATTCCGTCAACCAAACCTTCGGCCGCCGCTACAAGATCGTCAGCTTCCGCTGGCTCTCCGCCAGCGACATCTGACCCGTTTTCGCCATGCACACGCTCACGCGATATCTCTCCGCCGGCCTGCTGCTCATGACTTGGGCCCATGCCCAGGAACCCGCCTCTGCCCCCGAGTCCGTTTCCCTCCAATTCGGGCTCTACGCATGGAAGGGCGAGCTGCCGAAGCTCAGCTACGGTCCTCACCACACTGTGGAAGCCGTCGAAGCATTCACCCGTTCCAGCATCCAAAACTACACCGGCCCCGTCGTTCTTAATTTCACCCTCGCCGCCCAAAGTGAATCGACCGATCCAAAAGCAAAACAACCCCCAGTCGTGGCTTCGGTCACGCTTCCCAAAGGCGTGTCTAAAATTACCCTTCTCACCGCACGCACGCGGCAGGGGCACTTTCAAATCTATGCGATCCCCGAGGATGGAGACGCCTTCCCCGCAGGCTCGGTGCGACTGCACAATGTCACCGCCCAACCCCTGTTGATCGTCTACAACGAAAACGACCGCGTCGAACTGGCTCCGGCGGCCACCGCCATCGTTAAGCCTCTTGGAACCGCCCTGCTGGTCAGGGCGGCCCGCAAGGTCAACGGACAGTGGAGGGAGCTTTTCAACAACGTCGCGACGCTCGGCCCTGATGGACGGCAGAACGTCCTTTTCACCCCGGGAGACGATGGCAGCACCGGCGTCGGCATGTATATCCTCCCGCCTTGGTCGTCACCCCCGAAATCCTCCCGTCCGCTCTGACCTCCGCAGATAACAAAACGTTTGGACGCCGCTACCGCATCATTTCCTTCCGCTGGCTTTCGCCCACGGACATCTGATTTCCCCATGCACAATTTCATCCGCCATTTCATCATCTGGCTCGCCTTGCTGGGCGTTCTGCGAGCCCAGACTCCGAATATCGGGCCGCGCCAGGAAGACCAGGTTTCCCTCCAATTTCGTCTGCTGGCATGGCAGATGGACATCCCCGAACTCACTTACAGCCTTCGCAAAAAGATACCGGTGACCGAGGTAGATAGCTATTCCCCGCCCCAGACTTATGCGGGACCAACCGCTCTCGTATTCACGCGTCCCAGCAAGAAATCCGACGCAAATCAACCGGCACCCGTGATCGCCTCCGTTCTGCTGCCTAGGGATGCCGCCCGTGTCACCCTGATCACCATTCCGACAGGCGGCGGCCGTTACGCCATGTATCCCGTTGCCGAGAGCGACACCATCCTTCCTCCCCGCCATGCACGACTCCACAACCTTACCAGCGGTCCCCTCCTGATCGGCTATGGTGACTACAAGACGGTCGAACTGGCGTCCGCAAGTTCGGTGCTGATCACCGCACCGGGGAAAGGCTTGGTCATAAGAGTCGCCGGCATGGCCAACGGCAAATGGCACGAACTCTTCAACAACGTGATCGCGCTCCAAGATACCGAAGGCTCCAACGTCGTCCTGGCTTCCCGCGAGAAAGGCGCAGCCATCGGTATGTTCATACTGCCCGGCTGGCCCTCTCACGTGCCAGAGAAGGAACTACCTGCTCCCTGATTTTAACCCGCCTCCGCACCGCCTGATAATACACCTCATGTCCGTCACATCAGCTCGCTCGTATCTCTCCATTTCCTCGCGCCTGTCGGCCCAGGCGACACCCGCTTTCCTAAGCACTGCTTCCCCCTTTCGGAGTGATCGCGCGACTTAAACGCCGTTTCGATCACCCCTAAAACAAGTAACAAGCACGACCACGACTGTCGCGGTCGTGCTTATCGATAACCCCAAAAAAAAGCCTGAATCATGAATACATGGTCATATCCCCACACCCGGTCGCCACGTCCGGGATTCACCTCCACCCCTTCGTGGGTGTTCACCTTGGCACTGGGTCTGTTCCTTGCGTTGACCGCACACGCTGCCGTAAATCTGCAAAGCTGGACCGCCGCCCCTTGGAGCGCGACCTCAGGCGTGACCAGCTTCTCCGGCACCGTCACCGACACCGCCTACAATGGCGGCACCTCCGCCAGCTTCACCTTCAACAGCCCGAAGACGGGCGTGGACATCACGGATCCCGCTAATCCCAACTTCACACCCTCCGCCGTTTCATTCTATGGCTTCGAACCCACAGGTTTCGGCGTGGGCGACAGCGGCCTAGGCCGCTTCACCCGCGGCGAAAGCATGGCCTTCCAATCGGCGCACGCCTTCAAGCTCAACCAGATCACCTGGGCCGAGTTCACCGGCGACGAAGTCCTGAACATCAGCTGGGAAAACGGCGGCGCCGTATTCGACCTCGTCTTCAACGTCACCGCCAACCCCGCGGTGTTCTCCAACATCGTGGCCGACGCCAACACACCCATCGTCATCACGAACGTGAGCGCCAGCACCGCCAACCTGTCCGGCCGGCTCCGCTTCAACACCATCAACGTCTCGTTGGCCGACGACCCGGTGCCCGCCAATCCCGTGGCCGGCTCCACGCTGGTCATGAACAACTGGACGTCGTATCCGTTCAACGGTGTCGCCGGCGGCACCAGTTTCACCGGCAGCCTCGTTGCTCCCGAGAACGGAGGCACCTCCGGCACCATGACCTTCGCCAATCCCAAGTCGGGCGTGGACGTCACCGTTCCGAGCGCTCCAAACTTCACCGGCGCCGTCGCCTCCACCTTCGGCTTCGAGGCCACCGGCTTCGGCGTGGGCAGCACGATCATCGGCCGCTTTGAACGCGGCGAAAGCTTCACTCTCCAATGTGCGCACCAGTTCCAGCTCAACCAGATTTTCTGGGCCGAATTCACCGGTGACGAAGTCGTCCACATCAAGTGGACCCGCGCGGGTGTCGTGAACCAGCAGGTCTTCAACATCACCTCCAGCCAGTTCGCGTTCACCGACCTGATCGCCGACGCCAACACTCCGGTCGTGTTCACCAACGTGAGCCCCTCCACGGCCAACCTCTCCGGTCGCCTGCGCCTTTCCACCATTCTCACCGCCTTGGTCTTCCCCACCGACCCGACCTACGATCCTTCGGGTCCCGACGGCTACGCTCGCATGTTCGGCGTCAACCTCGCCGGTGGCGAAGGCGGCACCGTTCCCGGCACCTACGGCACCAACTACATTTATCCCAATGCGAACGAGTTCACCTACTACAACGGCAAGAATCAGAATCTCATCCGCCTGCCGTTCAGATGGCCGCGCGTCCAGCACACCCTTTACGGCGCGCTCGACTCCGCCGAGATGACCCGCCTCGACGGCGTCATCGCCCTCGCCTCCGCCCGCGGGATGAAGGTGCTCCTCGATATGCACGATTTCGCGCACTACAACGGCAACCTAATCGGCTCAGCCGCCGTGCCCAACAGTGCCTTCACCGACGTCTGGCAGAAGATAGCCGCCCGTTATAACGGCAACACCGCCATCTACGCCTACGGCATCATGAACGAGCCCCACAGCACAGGCGGTCTGTGGCCCGCTGCGGCCCAAGCTGGCGTCGACGGCGTGCGCCTCTCAGACACCACACACTGGGTCACGGTTTGCGGGGATAATTGGGCCAGCGCCTCCAGCTGGGCCGCCAGCAACCCCAACCTCAATGTGTTGGATTCAGCCAACAAGCTCATCTACGAGGCCCACTGTTATTTCGCGAAGAGCGGCAACGACCAGTATCTCAGCTACGATGCGGAAGCCGGCTATCCCGACATGGGCATCGTGAAGGTCAGCCCGTTCATCTACTGGCTCAAACAACATAACGCTCGGGGCCTGATCGGCGAATACGGCGTGCCCAATAACGACGCCCGCTGGAATGTCGTCCTCGACCGGTTCCTCGGCTACCTCTACGCCAACGGCGTCAGCGGCACCTACTGGGCCGGCGGCCCGTGGTGGGGCGCCAGTTACACGCTCTCGGTCGAGCCCACGTCCAACTTCACCGTGGACAAGCCCCAGATGAGCGTCCTCCAAAACCATTATTGATTCCCCGCCGTTGCAGCCGGGGTGGGAACGATGACCCACCCCGGTTTTACATGTCGCTACGACCTGTCTGCGCCTCCTGAAACGTTTCTGATGCCCCCCATCCCGTCCCGTCCAAATCTTTACCGTCGTATCAAAAGCAGTGTCCCCATTCTGGTCACCGTGCTTCTGCATGCAGTGGTAATCTTGGTCGCCGGCTATTTTGTCACCGAGTCTATCATTGGAAAGAGGAAGTCCTTCGAAGCAGCGCCTCCCGGCGACACCTCCTTTAAAAAACAAGTCGAACACCGCCTCCAAATCGCTCGCAAGAGCGGCGGATCATCCCCTTCGCCCGTGTCGGCCAAGCGCATTATGTCCACAGCGGCTGATGCACTCCAACTGCCTGACATGCCTGAGCTGCCCCAAGTCGGGGCGAGTTCGCTCAGTAGCATGGGGTTTGGTGCCGGCATGGGCGCGGTCGGTGCCGGCTCCGGTTACAATACCGGTGTCGGCAACGGGACCGGGCTGGGCAAGGGTTTCATGAGCCTGAGTTTCCTCGGCGTGACCAACCAACGCGTCAGCAAGGTCGTCTTCGTCGTCGACATCAGCTCGTCGCTCATGGACATCCGCAAAGGCGGCTTCCGCGCCTTCGAAATCATGCGCACGGAGATCTCACGGCTAGTCGGGAACCTCTCCCCCTCCATGCAGTTCAGCGTGGTGTTTTTCGACTCCGACGAAATCCGCCTCTTCACGAACGAACTCCAGCCCGCGACCGTGGCGAACAAGACCACGTTTTTCAAGTGGATCACTCCCATCAATTCCAGCCTCCAACTGCTCGGAGCTCGCTCGATCCCCTCCACCTCGCCGCGCTGGGAATACAACCCGCCCGAAAGCCTCAAACTCGATCCTGACTACCTTCCGTCTCAGTGGCTCAATGCTCTTTATGCCGCCCTCAAACAGGGTCCCGACACCGTCTTTCTGATTACCGGTAACGCCAGCCTTGGTGCCATGGAAGTGAAGGTGGACCAGGCCGCGATCGACCGCAGCCGCCGCGAACACGAACAACGTATCGCCGAACTCAAGCGCCAAGGCTTCGATCTTGCCGCCGTGGCAGACGCCCGCAGCAAAGCCTTTGCCCACCTCCGTGCCGAGTTTGAGGCCATCAACAGCAAACTCATCGAGCAGAAAAAAGATCCGTTCGTCATCCGGGACATCCGCCGCGTGCTCGCTGCGGATTTTCAGATCGCCCTTAAAAAAGCCGGCTTCTCCCTTAAACTCGACACCGCCGGATGGACCGACAAACAGGGGCGGCAGATATGGGAGAGCGAAATGCCGCAGGCAGAACCTCCAGAGACAAGACACGCCCGCGCCGCTCTTTCCGACGCGATCAAATACGTATCCGAACTTCAATATGGACTCCTTCGTACCCGCGCCTCTCTGGATATCTTCTTGTTCACAGGTGCCGACGAAAAAACTGACGACGCTCAAAAAAACCTCTCCACCCTCGCCACGCGCAACGGCGGGAAGCTCACCCTCCTGACAACCCGACGCCTTGAGGATCTCGCCCAACGTGCCGCCACCGATTCCAACCCATGACGGCCCCCTCCTTTCTTCTCCCCGCCGGACTGGTGCGCATTTTTTTGCTGACGACCTTGGTTTCTCTTGGAGTCGCTTCCACCGCACCCATCAAAACCGGAACACCCGACATGTCGCAAGGCGCGGTGTGCTTCACGTTTGACGACCTCTTCATCGCCCAATGGGTGGCGGCGGCCCCCGTCTTCAAGGAATACGGCGCACACGTCACTTTTTTCATCACTCACATGGGCAAGCTGAACCAATCACAAAAAGCTGGCCTGAAGACGCTGCAAAACGAAGGTCACGCCATCGCCTGCCACGGTCTCCACCACGCGAGGACGGTGGACTTTGTTTCCAAAAACGGAGAGCAGGCCTATCTGGACAGTGAGATTTTTCCGGCCAACGACATCCTCAGGCAGCTTGGTTTCAATCCCACAGCCTTCGCCTATCCCTTCAGTCAAAACAACGCCCGAACCGACGCTACCTTGCTCAGAGTATTTCGCCACCTGCGGACGAGGGGCAACATCAAGGGGGGAAAACTCAAGGAGAACGACACCATCTTTGTTCCCGTCCAGAAAATCGCAGCCACCGGGTGCCTCTTAGCCGCCGTCATCGATCTCGCGGGCACGGAACGTAGTCCTGACGGCGTGGAGCAAGTGTGCGACGCCCTTGATCGTGCGGAAAAACACCGGGAGCTTGTGGTGTTCTATGCCCACAACATCGGCGACGATGCCGCAGGAAATCACCTGCCCCTCGCCTCACTCCGAAAAATACTGGACCACGCGAAAACCATAGGTCTACCCACGGTCACCTACGACGACCTGCCATAACTCGCCCTGCGCTGGCTCGCCTACGGCTGCTCAATCACCCACTCCTCCCGCAACTGCCCCCCCACTGCCTCCGCCTTACCATCGTCTCCTCGTTCCGAAAAGCCTGAAACCTGAGTTCCTGCCTTCTCCAATTTCAGGTCTCATGTTTCAAGTCTCCGCCCCCTTTTTCCTCCGTTCAGTCCTCCGATCTATGTGCTCTCTGTGTCGGCGCTCTGTGTCTTCTGTGACAAACCCCGAAACTCCGTCCTCCACCCTCTCTCCCTCTGATTCTTCCGTGTATTCCGTGATTGTCAGCCACCGGATTTCTGGTTCCACGAAGACGCTGGTAACCGGCCCTTCGCCAACTCAGGTTGACCGGCAAGTGACGGCCTGCCTCCTTCGCCCTTGGCGCTCATTGCCCGAAGCCGTGTCCTCCTCCTTTTTCCGTCTCCGCTCGCACTTTGCCCTCACCGCGTGCCTCACCCTCGCCTGCCTGCTCGTCGCCCTCCCATGCGTCCGCGCTCAGGAACAAGTCTTCGGCTCCGCTGAAAACAAGGGCCAAACCGCCATCATCGGCATCCTTTACGACCTCAAGCAGACCCAGCAGCGCGAACCCACCAAGGAAACCCCCGGCACCTACCGCAACGTCATCGCCGAGTTCCTCAAATCCAATTGGGACGAAGACATCCTCAACCGTTACTTCCGCGTCACCCGCCCTCTCTACACCACCCAGATCTTCATCCCTGCGATGAACGCGGACGAGGCTCCAAAGGCCTTCGGCGTAAGTGACCTCGTCAAACCCCGCATGTGGGTCGTCCACTACAAGGGTCAGGTCGCCGCCCCCGAGCGTGGCGTTTACCGCTTCAGCGGCGAAGCCGACGACATCATGGCTGTCCGCATCAACGGCCGCACAGTCCTCGTCGCCGGCCGGCCCGGTTGCCTTCCCCCAAAGTCAGTCTGGAGCGCCTCGGAAGGCGACGTCGGCGGCCACCGACTCGGCGACTGGGTTTCCCTCAAGGCAGGCGAAGTGGTGGACTTCGACGTCATCATCGGGGAACGCCCCGGCGTCAAGTTCCTCGCCCTCCTCTACGTCGAAAAACAAGGTGCGACCGCCTCCGCCAACCCGCCCATCTTCAAACTCGCTTCCAGTCCCCCGCCCAAAAGCGGCACCTTCGGCCCCGACACCCCTTGGTCCATCTGGACCGCCAAACAGTAGGCGGAAAAGCTTCTATCCGACCGGCCGCATAGCTTCCCGGCACGCAGACGTAAAGCCGAAGGGTATGAACCGGAGACGTAAATGACAGATAGTCCTGGGACGCAGGTTACACTTTGGGGCATATGCCACTGCGTTCCGCTAATCAACGGCTGCGAACAACCCGCCTGCCTCGAGTTTGCCGCCGCCATCCTCAAGTCCGACGTCGGTGGCGACCGCGTAGAGTTCATCGCCCATCTCACGAAGTGCTATCCGCCCGCCGCCCATTGCAAAAAACTGCACCAACCAGGATTCTCAAAAAATCCGCCGGCGTCCGCTCCGTTACCGACACTTTTGAACTTAAGGGCCACTGCACAATCGAATCGCTGCTCCTGCGCCAGGACTCCATTTCTCTAAATGACAGCGTTGCCCTCATCGCCCAGTCCGGCGCGAATCCTTGCGAGAAACTTCCCACGCTCGTGCCCCCACCGCAGCCGAGGCCGCGCTCGTGGTCTCCCATGAGATTGCCCGCCTTGTGGCCGCCCAGACCGCCGCCGGCCGGCGCTGCGTGCTCGGTCTCGTCACAGGCACAACGCTCATCGCCGTCGAAACCTGCGATTACCGCGGCCACCGAAGCACCGACGAGATCGTTCATCGCATGCGTTTCGTTCCTGAAAACTTGTTGTCTGTCGTCGGTATAATCGCCTACGAAGTATACTCATTCCTTAAAAGGACTCGCATAAACCTGGATTGAAACACGGCTCAACATCCGAATCCCTCCTGTTTGCAGCACGCCATACCAGCCGCCCATGCCATTCATTCCCCAACGCCTCTCTCTCGTCCGGCAGACTGCCGACAGTCTTCGCGCTGGCATCGTGAACGGGCACTGGCGCGACTGGCTACCCGGAGAACGAGAACTCGCCGCAAATCTTCTCGTCGGTCGCAACACCCTCCGGGCGGCTCTGCGCGAACTCTCTGCCGCCGGCCTCGTCAAGGCCATTCAGGGTTCAGGTCATCGCATTGTTCGCGTGACTGAACCCACCCTCCCTCGTGAGAAACCCCGCAGCATTGGTTTGCTGATTCCTGATGGTCTGCACGCTCTACGCCCCAATCAAACCCTGTGGATCGATCAACTTCGCAGTCTGCTCATCAAGCGAGGACTAGATCTCCAGCTTTACCACCAACACCGGTTTCCGCGCGCTCCATACCGCCACGCCTGCTGGGTGCTCGTCCTTTGCAACGCAACGCTTCAGCGCCGCTTCGCACGCGATGGCATTCCCTGCGTGATCGCCGGCACACCCCACCCCCGCGTCAACCTGCCGTCCGTTGATCTCGACCACCGCTCTCTCTGCCGCCACGCCGCCGGGCTTCTGATCTCTCGCGGACATCGGCGCATCGTCTTTCTCACCCGTCACCCCATCTATGCAGGTGACCGCGAAAGTGAGATCGGCTTCACCGAAGGAGCCCGTCTTTCGAGGCATGCCGACGTCTTCGCCGAGATCGCCCGTCACGACGACTCCCGAGACGGCGTATCCCGAACTCTTCAACGTTTATTGCGCTCTCCCCGTCCGCCCACCGCCCTGCTCGTCGGTGACTCCCATCATTTCCTCACCGTCGGTTCGTTTCTCGCGCGCGCTGGCAACCCTAACTTGGCCCTCCTCTGCCGCGACGACGACCCCTTCCTGTCTCACCTCGTCCCCGAACCCGCACGTTACACGTTTTCCTCCGCCTCACTCGCCAGTAATCTGCTCAAGCTCATCCTTCAAGACAACCACGCCATCGTCCCTCCCGCGATTCGCCTCCATCCCCGGCTCATCCAGGGCGAAAGCCTCCTCACATTGGTTCCATCATAGAACCATAAATCCCTGTTTGAACCTTCGCATCCTGCATGGGCAAATTCCTTTCTCATGCCCAATCTTCCCCACCCTCGTTTCACTGGTCTCGTCTCGGCCCCATTTACGCCGTTCCGTAGCGATGGCTCCCTCAATCTCGACATCATC
>Ga0123337_10005674_pt1 | contig 12189 bp, 10 predicted proteins | sample frozenSSSSmetaG_FD_89792 | JGI IMG/M metagenome (GOLD analysis project Ga0123337, IMG submission 89792) | Glacier valley bacterial and archeal communities from Borup Fiord, Nunavut, Canada, to study Microbial Dark Matter (Phase II) -... | ecosystem: Environmental > Aquatic > Freshwater > Ice >...
CGTAGCCGAGGCGCGCCAACTGTTCACCCAGCAGTGCGTTGACCACACGCGTTCTTGCCACGAGCTTCCGCACGGCCTCGTCGTCACGCGTGATCTGATAGATGCCGTTCTTGTCGATCATAAAGCGTAGAAAAGTCTGTCGGCAGACGGCATCGAGCACTGCCGAAAAGGACTGTCCTGTAAGCGCGAGCGTAATGTTGCCTGCGACGCTGCCATCGGGCGCGAACTGTCTGTGCGCCTGATCGAAAATCAGTTTGAGTGCGTTCTTGATGTCCGCGTGCTGCGCCGAGATCGTGAAGCGCGTGGCGGAGCCAGAGACCTGAAGCACGGAAGCGACCTGTACCGGAGCCTGTGAAATGTTCTGACCAACGCCCTGATCCTGCACTGTCGGCTGTTCACTCGCAGCGCAAAAACTGCTGGCAGCAAGGAACCCAGCGTAGACGCCAGTCCTCAGGCATTTAGCCAGTTTCGATCGACCCGAATTATATTTCATCTAATGCCTCATGTCCTCTGTTCGACCCCTGTTCCGTCTCCGAAATCACGTCTGAAAATTGGTGCCGACTGCTAGTGTCCCGTCCCTGCACCTGGTTTGACACCCGGCTCCGATTCGGTGTCCTCTTCGATGCGAAGCGCGTTCTGATCATTGGTATCGTCAGGCTTGCGAACGGTCTGGACAACGGAGGTAAATCCCCGCGCGTCGTCCTGTACCACGAGTGTCGTCGCTGATTCCTGCGAACTGTTATCGCTCTGGTAGTAATACATTTCGGGCTGCGAAGCGGAAGCCAGCCCCAGAGCAAAGGAAGTGGCATTTCTATCAATCCCGGCCGTCGCGATCGCTTTGTTCGTCTCATTTCTCTTCAGGTTGTTTGTCTCTCGCTCACGCACGGCATTCGTATCCATCATCAGACTGTTGGATGACAGAGATTCTGCAGCGTTCCGCTTGTCGCCTAGGGCGATCCGGGTACGTGCTTGCTGCTCGTTCAGCGCCAGGGGCGGGAGACCAGAATAGGTTTTTCGGTCATTCGATGTCGACTTGAAGCGCCCCCACACTTTATCGCCCGCGCCGAGGAGGGCAACGCGCCAATCAGCATCGGGTGGAGCTGATAACCCGTAAGCGAAGCCGTCGGCAAATGCCGCGAAGCCTTTGCTGTATCTCGACAGCGAACTCTGTTGGCTTACTCTTGCGGTTTCCTGTGCAGTTTGCTGGTATGGCAAAGCGCCGATGCTGTTGCCTCCCCTGCCTGCAGCTTCAGGCGAAGTGCGGACAGGACGGGACGAAGGCTCTGCGCTGGTAATGCTCAAAGGAACGTTTCCATGATGCCCATCCATCAATCCGGCTGCGATTTCGGGCGGAGTGCGTGTTCCTCCAGTGGCTTGCCTCGTATCGGGCTTTCCATTCGGACGACTGGCGATCTCAGTCGAAGACGAACTATTGTGTCGCATAGACGAACCAGGACGCGGCGCGATTGATGTTCCGAACACGAACGCGACAGCGGCGGCTCCGATTGCAAAGGCAGGTGCAGCAAGCGCATAGCTGATGCGACGCCGTTTAGAAGGCGTTCTGTTCGCGGGGCCGACCCCCGACGACTCCAGCCTCACTGTGAATCCTGGCAGCAGGTCACCCGCCGCAGGCAGTGCAAATCGTGCCGCACCCAGAAGCTGCTCCATGCGCTGGTAGTCGGCACATGCAGTCGAGCAGTCAGTGCAGGACGCGAGATGCCGTTCGATTGCGCTGCGCTTCTGCTGCGGAACGGTTCCATCGATCAGCGCCGGCATCTGCTCCTGGACACAGCGGCAGAGCGCGTTGCTGTTGGGGATCATTTTGTCAGCGTGCAATCGGCGCGGCATCGTTTTCTGCTCCCGTAATCAAGGCATTCTGACTAATAGCGCTATCGAACTCGGTGTCGTGTGCCATCCTATCGAGTTCGGCTTTCGAATCGGCTCCGCGCCGAGTTGCTGTATCGGGTGCTTTATTGGTTTCCGAATCGGGTTCGCGATCGTCGCCATACAGCCTTATGTAATGGTCTTTGAAGCCGATCCGCGCACGATGCAGCCGGACTTTTGCGGCGGAGAGCGAGCAGCCGAGCGTCTCGGCGATCTCCTCGAGCGAAAGGTCCCGGTAGTAGCGCAGAACCAGCACTTCCCGGTGCGTCAGCGAACAGCGCATCAGCGCCGTTTGTATCTCATCGCCCTCGGCGCGGCGCACGAAAATATTCTCCGGCTCCTGGGTAGTGTCCGCGCTTCGATTCGCGAGCGCAGGGATGTCGAGCAGTCCGAAAAAACGCCATTTGCGCGCCCCACGTGCCGCATCGACCGCGCGGTTGACCGCGATCCGATAGAGCCACGTCGAAAACCGCGACCCGTTACGAAACTGCGGCAGGGAGCGATAGACCTGCACGAAGACTTCCTGTGTCAGATCGCGTGACTCTTCGGCACTGCCCACGATCCCGTAGACGATGTGATAGACATAGTCTTGATATTTGCGGAACAGCGTGTCGAACACGCCTTGCTCGCCACGCAGGAAGCGGGCGACCATCTCGCCATCGTCGTCGGTCACCACCGTTCGCTCCCCGTTCTGCGGTGTTCTCCAACCGGGCGCATAGATTTCGCTGGCAGTCATTATATTCCGCTTCGTCGCTTCGCAAACGGATAGTCGTACCCTGCATCGGACATTATCGATCTCCTGCGCCTTTAGACGTGCCGACTGTAGAAATGGTTACGTACGGAAATTCCGTACAGAAAAATTGTTTTGAAACCGTTTACCATCCCTCGTCCCCGCTTTACGAAGAAGGCTGACCGCCCTTTCTTCTTAAAAAGGGAAGTTCATAAAAAGGGAAGATTGAAGAGTGAAAGAGGATACATTTTATCCGGCTTTCACCTGCGGGCTGAACCGATAGGTGACTGGGTGTGTAGCCGAGTTCTCTCATTTTTCAGCGTCCGTGTTCAGTGGACAGTCACAAAAACGGCGCAGGAGCAATAGTCGACCTACTGAACCTGCGCCGCGCACTACTCTGTACGAGAAGTACCTCTAATTGACGAGCTGCTGGCGTACCATATAGCGGAATATCGCCGCGCGCTCATCTTCTGAAAACGGACGAAGCGTTGTGCAAATCTGTAATTTATGCTGCTTGCACCAGAACACAAACTGCTCATCCGAGAAATAATTTACCCATTCCGGCACACGAACGATCTTCTTGTCGCGTGGATCGGATATCATCTGTGTCATTGTCTTACCTTCGACTTTCCAGGCAATCCTCAGTTTGCTTTCTTTCTGCTTCCTCTCAGTTTCCTGTAGGCTCGATAACAGTCTGATTCCGTTCTGATTGTCTGCCTAACGCTGTGCTGGTTGATTTTACCGAACCGACGAGCGCACAGAACCAGCCGCTGTACACCGCGCTCACACTCTGTAATTACAAATTATCGTATCTGTCAGCTATCTATCTAACAGATGGTATTCTAACAGATGGTATTGTCTCTATCAACAGGTCGACTACATACCTATACGTGTACTGATGAAGCAATGTGACCGCAAACTTGTCTACACAATAGTTTTTTGATGCTTACTCTGCTGTGACAGGCATTCACGGTGCTTTGTTACGAAGGGGACAACAGCCCCCTTTCAGTATGAAAGGGGGCTGCACCCTGCTGCGTGACAGAGACCGTAAGCGCCTTGCGGCGCAGAAACCCGTTGCGTTATTCGAGAACGATCTGCACCAGAACCGTCTGAACGCCGTCCGGTCCGCCACGTCGTATCACAGCGGCTGTATTGCCCGCTTTCAGCCCGCCTGCGATGTCGGAGAGCTGTGTGGCATTGCCGACGGTTTTGCCGCCGAGCCGCACGATCACGTCGCCGGGCTGCAAGCCCGCCTCAAACGCCGGACTGCCGGGGGCGATCTGGTCGATCACCGCGCCGCCACGAATCGTTTCAGGAAGCTTGTACTTCGCGCGCACCTGGGCGTCACCTGCGTCTACAATACTGACGCCGAGCTTACCGGTCGTTTTGGTTCGAGCGGGCGCCTCGACGGGAGCATCTGCTGTTTTCGGCACGGGGGCGCTGCCGATCGTCGCAGTCAGTGTCTGCTCCGCGCCATCGCGTCGCACGACCATCGTCGCTTTTGCGCCGGGAGCGGTCCGCGCAACCATTTCGCGCAGGGAAGCTTCGTCTGCAACGGGCTTGTCATTGTAGCGGACGATCACGTCTTCGACCTGCAGACCTGCCTGCGCCGCAGGTTTGCCTTCCTGCACCAATTGAACCAGCGCGCCCTGCTTCACGCCGTAGCGCTGCTGGGCATCGTAATCGAGGGTCGTCGGGACGAAACCGAGGTAGCCTCGTGTCACGATTCCCTTGCTGATCAGCTGATCCATGACATAGCGGACCTGATTGCCGGGGATCGCGAAACCGATGCCCGCGTTGCTGCCCGTCGGGGACTCGATGGCGACGTTGATGCCGACGATGCGACCGTAAACATCGACGAGCGGACCGCCTGAGTTACCCGGATTGATGCTGGCATCGGTCTGGATCAGGCTCGGATAGAGCCGGCCGGTCAAGCCGCCGATCTCCTCACGTCGCTTCACCGAAGAGACGATACCGACGGTCATCGTGTCGCTCAGCCCAAACGGGCTGCCGAAGGCGATCGCCCACTGCCCGATCTTGACATTGTCTGAATCGGGAACGAACTCTGCGGCGGGAAGATTTTCCGCATCGATTTTGATCAGCGCGAGGTCGCTCTTGTCGTCTTCTTTGACCTTGCCGACGAACTGGCGGCCGTCCTGCAGGGTGACAGTGACCTTATCGGCGCCCTTCACAACATGGTCGTTGGTCAGGATATAGCCGTCGCCGCGTACGATCACGCCGGAGCCGCTCGCCTCCGCACGGCGTGCCTGTGGCTGCTGCGGTGGCATCATTCGGAACTGTCGACCGTTGCCACCCTGCGGAACTCCCGGGAAATCGAACGGAGAAGCGTCCTGCTGGTCTTGTCCGAGCCCTCCGATGCCGCCCATCCCACGCATCGAGGAGACCGTCTGACGGCTGCGAATATAAACTACCGAGGGGCGCAGTTTCTGTGCGACCTGCTCGAAAGCATTCTGCATATCGAGCACCTGTGCGGTCGGCGTGATCGGTGGCGTTGTCGACTGCTGTCCGGCATTGCCGCGCAGCCCGACGAATGCAAGTGTGCTGAGCCCGAGCACTACAGGAATGCCGACCGTCCCTACCGTCCTTCTAAATCGTCTTGTCGATGACATTATTTTCTCTCTCCTAAAATTGTAATTCGCTGAGCGCGAATCGTCATATGGTAAGCTGCTGGTTTGTTGATCGATCGTCGGGTCGGTCGCTGCAATTTGCTGCCGACCGATTTATGTTCCTATTCTTGTGTGCCTACTCTTAGGGACTCTCAACAAAATAAATGTTCCAGTCCGCGAAGTCTGCCTTCGCGCTTTTGTGGCAGTGACTTTAGTCGCCAGCCGAAGTGGAACAGTTTAATCCTTGAGAGTCCCTTATGTTCCTATTCACTGCTGCTTGTGTTGCTGCTTGTTTCGACGCGTAAATCGCTTTCGTGTTACGGTGAAATACGCGAATCATTTAGAGAAGCCATCTCGATTTTCGTCACTGCATTATCAACCCGGTATTTATCTCGATAGTGCAGCAGTCCCACTGTGTTTTCCGCTTCTGCCCTGCTATCGGATCACACTTGAATTACAATACGTGCAAAGCTCGCCGTTACGTTTCCGAAGAGCGCCTGCCCGAAACAATATTTCCCAAACCATGCTTACGGCAGTCCCGATTCTGGAAGGCGTATTTCTGTAAGATGTACCGCACAGATGCATGTCGAACTATAAATCGGGCACAGGGGTACAATATAATACGCAGACGGAATCGAAATGTTCACCCGTACTATCGGGCTATGTTCAGCTATGTTTGGTTGGGAAACACCATTCTGGCGGCATTCGTAAACTGTACCGGTTGACAACAGAACTGAAACGTCTGAACCGGGAAACCGTGACGGCAGCAGAAAGTGAAGGTTTTATAAATAAATGACGGAAATTACGCAGCAGCAGGTACTCGACGCCCTGCGCGTCGTGGAAGACCCGGATTTGCACCGGGATATCGTGACGCTGGGCTTTGTTAAAGATATCAAGATTTGTGATGGCAATGTCGCGTTCAAAGTCGAACTGACGACGCCCGCCTGCCCGGTCAAAGACCTGCTCAAAGCACAGGCGCACGCGGCGGTTGCCGACCTGCCCGGTGTGACTCAAGTGACGGTCGAGATGACCGCACAAGTTCGATCCCCGCAGAAGACGGGCGCGGATTTGATTCCGGGCGTTCGCCATGTGATCGCGATCGCGAGCGGCAAGGGCGGTGTCGGCAAGAGTACGGTCTCGGTGAATCTGGCGGTTGCGCTCGCGCGCATGGGCGCGAAAGTTGGTCTGCTCGATGCCGATATTTATGGTCCGTCGCTGCCGATGATGATGGGCACGGACAAGCGCCCGCTGCTCAAAGAGACCCCCGAAGGTCCTAAGATGGTTCCGGTAGCTGCGCACGGAGTGCTGCTGATGTCGCTCGGTTTCCTGCTCGACCCGGACAAGGCGGTGATCTGGCGAGGTCCGATGGTGGCAGGAACCGTACGGCAACTGCTGGCGGATGTGCTCTGGGGAGAGCAGGACTACCTGATCGTCGATCTGCCGCCGGGCACGGGCGATGCGCCGCTGACGCTGGCGCAGCAGGTCCCGCTCTCGGGAGTCGTCGTCGTCATGACACCGCAGCAGGTGGCACAGGAGATCGCCAACAAGAGCATTATGATGTTCCGCACGATTTCGGAAGGGCAGGGACGGGCGATTCCGATACTCGGCGTGGTAGAGAATATGGCGGGCGGTCCGTTTGGGAGTGGCGGAGGCGAGTCGGCGGCAAAACGATTGGAAGTTCCTTTTCTGGGACGGGTTCCCCTCGACGCGCAGATTTGTCAGAGCGGGGACGCGGGAATTCCTGCGATCCTGAGCGCGCCCGATTCGGAGCAGGCGCACGCCTTCCGGAGCATCGCTTCGACGCTTGCGGCGCGCGTCAGCGTTCTGCAGTATGCGCTCGAGCAGAGCGAACCGACTCCCGTTTAGCGACAGTATCAGGGTAATCTCATGAGCATTTTCAGGGGCGCTGCCAGCTTCGCAATCCTCGGTTCAGGGGAGACTGCTTTATGGATAGCGACGACTCGACATCTCCGCCATTCTTACCGAAAAGAGTCGATTCGACGTAAAGCAGATGAATTTTCGTCTGCCCTCTTTTTTGCTTAAAATAACCCAAAAATAACTCTGGATAAGCAGGAATACTGGTTGACCTTCCTCGCCCGGTGTGATATACTGAGTCGATGCAGCGAGAATCATCTCGCCCAATGCCATGCCAGAACAAGGATGTGTCTGTCATGAGCCCCCATGTGAGGACAATTCTAATGGAAATGAACCAGAGCGAGTGGCAGAGCGCAGAGCGCACAACAATCGAAGGTCCGTCACAGGACTTCATTCGCGCCGTTGCGGAGTTGCTTGAGACTAGCCCCGACGACATGCTCGCCGAACTGGGCTACTTCCACAGTGAAGTGCGCGAGGTCGCTGTCAGTCAACTGTAAGACGAAAGCAAATCGCACACCGGGAAAACAAAGCGACATGAACGCACCGTTCAAGTCGCTTTTTGTCGTGTCAAAGCTGGATCGGGGAAGCCTGCATAGCTACACGGGGTTTGAGACCCCGGTCTGGAATTGCGAGGTCCGCGTTAAATGACCCAGGACTAAAGTCCCCGTCTGGAGATGCAAAGCCCGCCATATCCCATTGAAGAGGGGGCTGAGAACGGACGAAATGCAAACCGTACCTGGCATCGCGTCCGAAGGACGCTTGGCTTCAGCCAGTCAGTCCGGGGTTTTAACCCTGGGATCAAATGTAGTACCGTCTCGCATTGATATTCGGTGAGTCTTCAACTCCCGAAACCTCAGAAATTGTCAGACCGCAGAAAGCAGGCTATAACTTCTTGGTCATCAGGCGGTGTTCGATATTGCAGTCGAGGAAAACGTCGCCTTCTGCAATGTAGCCCAATTTCTCGTAGAACGGGATCGCGTAACACTGCGCTTCGAGCATCAGCCGTTTGAAGCCTTTGTGTAATGCCTCCGCCTCCGCCGCCTCCATCAGCAGCGCTCCGACGCCTCGCCCGCGATGCGCCGCCAGCACTGCGACGCGACCGATCTTGCCCACACCGTCGCCTTTGTCGACCAGCCGCGCTGCCCCGACGACGTCTTGCGCTTTTGTTGAAGTATATAATTCTGCGTTCTCTGCACCTGGTATTGCGGTCGCACCTATCGGCACTGTCCACGCCGCAAAATGTGTTGCGGTCAGGTCATAGGCGTCCAGTTCTTCTTCCGCTGGCACCTTCTGCTCCTCCACGAAAACGGTCATCCGCACCACATAAACCGCTTCGAGTTCCGCCCGATCCGTAACGACACCGGCGCAATATGCTCTACTATTGCTCATAAACCCCCCGCGCTCATTCGCTTTCATACTCATATCCATTTCTCAAGTACTGCTATTATGATGGGTTGATGTTCGCCGAAAGCAAGTGAGCCTCCTGCCGCAGCGTAATCGTCTTCGCAGTCACGATCATGGCTACCGCGCATGAACGATACGATTATAGCACGTAATCGTACCATGAAATGATACGATTACGTGCTATAATCGTATCATATGACCTTATCAGGAGAGGCTGATCGTGACACTTTACGTATACAACAACGTCGAATGGCCAGAGTTCAGATGGGATTCGGCCGCGCTGGCTCAGCAACTCGGCGCTGTTCGCAAACGGCAGGGACAACTGCTCGGATGGATGAAGAACCTGGGTTACGATTTACAACAGGAAGCCGAATTGGAAACGATAACGGAGGAGATCGAAAAGTCGAGTGAGATCGAAGGTGAATCCCTCGATAGAGAGCAGATTCGCTCCTCGGTTGCGCGCCGACTCGGAATGGACGTTGGCGCGTTGACACAGGCCGAGCGCAATGTAGAGGGCATAGTCGACATGATGATCGATGCAACGACCAAGTTCGATGAAGCCCTGACATCAGAACGACTGTTCGGCTGGCATGCCGCACTTTTTCCAACGGGCTACAAACGCCTGCAGCCGATCAGGATCGGCGCATGGCGCGATGATCGTGACGGTCCCATGCAGGTTATATCTGGTCCGATGGGAAAGCATCTGGTGCATTTCGAGGCGCCTGCAGCATCGCGGTTGGACGAAGAAATGAAGCAATTTCTGGTCTGGTACAACGGAGAATTGGAGATTGATTCTGTACTGAAGGCGGCATTGGCACATCTCTGGTTCGTAACGATACACCCCTTCGATGATGGCAATGGTCGTATTGCGCGCGCGATCGCAGACATGACGCTCGCACGCTCTGACGGAACTTCACAGCGGTTTTATAGTATGTCGCCACAAATCCGCGCGGATAGAAAGGGCTATTATAACATTCTGGAAGAGACGCAAAAAGGTACGCTCGATGTTACAGCCTGGATGCATTGGTTCCTCGGCTGCCTCGACCGCGCGTTCGATGGCGCTAACGATGTGCTTGCGTCCGTATTGAAAAAAGCGTCGTTTTGGAAGCTTCATGTGCAAGAACAATTCAATGATCGACAGAAATCAATGCTCGACAAACTGCTCAACGGTTTCACTGGGAAGCTGACGAGACAGAAGTGGGTCAAGATCACCAAATGCTCGGCAATCACTGCCTATCGCGATATTTCATATTTAATTGAAAGACGTATCCTGGTGCAGGAACCCGCAGGTGGGCGCAGTACCAGTTATTTACTGAATACCGACTTTGAAAAGGAAAGCCGCACACATTGGAGCGCAGAATAAACACGCCGGATTCCGGCTTGCTTGAGCTGGCTTCATCAACAGTATTGAATATGGTCGCTTGCTCATGCTCAGTTATGGTATATAAGTGCCGAACCTTGCGCCGCAAAGGAACTGCATCACTTGTCCCGAAAGTATGTGTATGTATGGGATAAATCGATGCGGTTATGGATAGCCGCCAGATTGCAGTCGTTTAGTAAGGGCAGCACAGGAGCAGCTATGGAGCTTCAGTATGAGACGGAAAGCAGTGAACAGCAGTCGGCGAAGACAGGATTAGCCCATACGCAAGCCTATCTTGATCGAAGGGAGCAGTACGTCATTCCGGCAGGCAAATCGGCACAGCAGGAGCACTCGGCGCTACCGACTGCAACCTCGTCCCTGTCGGCAGAGTTTGCTGTGCGCGATCTGCTTTCGACCCTGCGCCAGATCGAACAAAAAAAATGTGTGGTCGACCAGGCTACTACGACCCTGATGCAGCACATTCGCGCCGCTCGCTTCGAGCGCCGCAAGCGCATGATAAACAGAGTCATTTATCTAATGGTCTTTGTCGGGCTGTGTGTTGCAGCGCGAGGCATAATCTTTCAAAACTGGTGGCTGTTTTTTGTGTTCGGCGGCGGCGGTGAAGCGATAGACCGGTCAGGGCAAAAACGGCGTACAGTCATCGAGGCGCTCGCGCTCGCAGGAGATCCCCGTACCGTCGGCGTGCTGGCGATCGCGCTGACCGAGGACATGAAACAGGACGACTGGGCGCTGCGTCGCGCACTAATCCAACTGCTGCCGCGTGTCCGCGCCAACGATGCCGCTTTCATCGGCGCCCCACAGATGAACGCGCTGATCACGCTGGCCGCTCGTCCCGCACTCGAAACGCAGATCGCAGTACTCAAAGCCTTCGAGCAGATCGGCGATGCACGCGCAATTCCGACGGTCGAAAGGCTGTGTACGCACCCTGATACACGTGTGCGCGAGCAGGCTGAGCAGACTATGCCTCACCTTTATGAGCGCGCGCGCCGCGCCAGTGAAAGCGCTACCCTGCTGCGCGGCGCTCAGGCTCCGACCCTTACATCGCCAGACCAGCTGCTGCGCCCTGCAATGTCCTCTTCTCAGACTCCTGCCGAGCAGTTGCTGCGTCCCCGATAAGCCGCGCTTTTTGCCCATTTCTATGCTTGTGCCCGGCTTCCTTCCTGTTTTTTCGCCTGCCGGATGCCGACAATAGAATGTCATTCCATGCCTGACGTAAGGCAGTATCGTATCGGCAGCAGGAACACCAGTCAGGGAAGGAAGCAGCAAATTCGATGGGGAAATACGAGCGCGGTTCCGCCCGCCGTTGGCGCGATCAGGACGAATCCGACGGACGATTCATACGCCCGGCAAGCCGACCGAAGACGCCGGAAGAGCTCGAAGCGGAAGCAAATAAGCCGAGAGCATCCTCACGGCTGACAACAGCAAAGCTGCCTGCACAGCAGCGCAAACCGATCGCAGCGTCGAATCCACTGCGCATCTGGGAACCCTCGAAGCCGTCCGCTGCCGCGCTGCCTCCGCTGACCGCCGAAGAGCGTGCTGCGCTGCGCGACTCGACACGGGAACTGATAGACCGCAAAATCAAAGCGAACCCTCATTCGCGAGGGCTCCGGACACTGATTGCCGGTGTCGGCGCACTCGGCGCCTGTGGAGGACTGTACGCCTTCAACACCCAGCAGGCGAAACCCGCTTTTACGCTTTCCGAAGAGACACTGGCTGGCACGTGGGAACTGCAGGCTGTCGGCACAGACCCCGTCGGCGAAAAGACCGACTCGATGCTGCTCTCGCAGCGAGTGACTTTCGCTAAGGGCAGGCTGCATGGCGAGACACACCTTCGGGCAGACACGACCGCCGCTTCCACAGCAATGCCATTCCCCGACCAGACCGCTACCGATGTCAAAACCAGTGCCGACGGACACGAGGTCGCCGTCTCCTGGGACGGCAAATACAAAGTTCTTGAAAACAATCGGCTCGAACTCAGTGTCGGCAAAGCGCAGTATCGCCTTGCCGCCACTATCGACTCGAAAGCCAGACAGTTGACGATGGATCACGACGCCGTTTTGACCTTCAAGGGCGCGACCCATTACGGCGCTGCTCCTAGTGTTTCTGCTCGGACTTCTGCCTCTGCCACCAAAAATCAGTGACGTTTCGTAAGCCTGCTTTCTATATATTGACGTTATATTGACGTTTAGATAACTCCTGTAGTTTAGCGTTTTTACTGGGTGTTCATTGCACCAACTCTATCTCAAACTACTTCCTGCAAGGCATTTCTCACGAATCGAGTATCCGAA
>Ga0123337_10005676_pt1 | contig 12187 bp, 7 predicted proteins | sample frozenSSSSmetaG_FD_89792 | JGI IMG/M metagenome (GOLD analysis project Ga0123337, IMG submission 89792) | Glacier valley bacterial and archeal communities from Borup Fiord, Nunavut, Canada, to study Microbial Dark Matter (Phase II) -... | ecosystem: Environmental > Aquatic > Freshwater > Ice >...
CTCAAGCTCAACCACAGCCAGCAGCCCCTCAAGCTCAACCACAGCCAGCAGCCCCTCAGCTTTCTGATCAGGATTTGGAAGCAGCCGTGACCAGGATTGAAGCTAAGTGTACTGAAACCGTTGCTCCATTAGCTGTAGAAATACACCAGCGACTTGATTTAGCTGATAATATTGCCCGCGAAGAGGTGGAGTTAGCGAATAAAGAGACAGTTCTTCTACGGGCACTCACAACTAATCCTGGCGTACTGCCTGAAGATGTTAGAGCGGATCTTACAGCTAAGTTAGAGGCAGTTAATACATCTAAGGAGCAATTGGCACGAGCTAAAGAACATAATTTTATTAATTTAAGTATTGTAGAGAACGCCCGCGCTTTGGCCGAAGTCCAGAAGGATCAGGATCTGAGAGCTGCATGGGGTGACCTGGGTTCTCTTGAGTCCGATAAGGATACTTAATTGTTTTTCCTAAGTTAGGTTATTGTATATATCTTTTAATAATTAATACATGTTTGGAAAATATAGAGAATTAACGTTAAATTATATAAGTTAAATAACGAGCGTTAAAATTTTTAGTCGATATTATTACTAAGTAGATAAAACTTTTTTATGCGGATATACAATTTTAATTTATTACAATATTAATGGATAGAAAAATGATTATTTATTACCTGGCGATTGCTTTAATTTATTTGGCTTATCACACAATCTCCTCCCCATGTCCCTCAGGCTGTTGTCCCTCATGTCCCTCATGCCCCTCATGCCCCACAGGTTGCACTAAAGGGGAAGTTATTGTTTATCCCCAACCTTATATTGTACGTCATCCGCTTTATCTTGTACGTCAACAAGCGGCTATTGCAGCTCAGCAGGAGCTAGTTGCTAGATCTCAAGAAATGGTTGCACTTAGGCGTCGTCAAAATTATGACCGTAATAGAATGGTCCCACATGAGTACGCTTTGCGTAAAGTAGAGGACGATGAAGAGGTGAGGTGAGAGCTATAGGGGGTGATTTGGGTTCTCTTGAGTCTGATTAGGTAACTTTATTGTTTTCAGTGAGTTGGATCATTATATCGACAGTGCTAAACTATGCGCGATCCTATCTCTCGAATAAATATATAAACCACGGTACATTAGTTGAATTAATATGAACTATAGCACCTGCTTTGATTTTAATATTAATTGCATTTCCGTCCTTTAAACTGCTATACCTAAGGACGAGGTTATTGATACGTCGTTGAATTACGAGGATCACCCGTGATATTGAAACTATAAAGAGCTGTTTCCTTCCTTGCTTGCTTGCTTGCTTGCTTGCTTGCTTGCTTGCTTGCTTGCTTGCTTGTTTTATAATATAAACACATATGTGTTTATATATTCTAGCTTATTCACGCTAAAATAAGCTAATTAAACATCTATCTATATATATATATATATCTTTTAATAACTAATACACCCTTATATAGGACTTACGCTAACTTAAAGCAATTATACAGTTTAACTGTTTTTAATAGATAATGCACGTTTAGAGTGGATTAACGCTAAAATAAGCTAATTAAACAGTATCTCTCTGTTTCTAATAACTAGTGCACGTTCATAAATTATAGTGTATTAACCCCCAAACTCATTAAATAATAGAATGTCGGTTTTTTACCCGATAATATTACTAAATATAAAACTTTATTATGCGGATATAATTTTAGCTTATTAAAAAAAAAGAGAGAAATGGAAAAAAAAACCCTAAAGCCTATAAGCAGACCAAGTAAAGATATGTTTCATCGCCCAATGAAACCACTCTCTAAATGTGTTAATGTTAATATAACACAAAAACGCTCTCACCCAGGCCGTGTGTTAATGTTTTTCCTTGCGTGTGCGCTCATATTTGTCCTTTTATTAGGCACATGTTCCTGGTATGGCGAGGTATACAACTATATATATGAAATAACGCAGGAAATAGGTCGAGAATTGTTACCAGATAAAATGTTAATGAATTCAGATAACGGTTCAGACGGTGGTCAGGACCCCCCTGAACTCAGTAGTGGTTCGTCTTATACTTCTGATGTGGACCACGAGCAAGACCCGGAGCACGAGGCTTTGCAAAATAGATTAGAGCAACAAGCCAATGAGCTTCAACATCAATTGGAGGAGGAAGCTCGTAGGGAAGAGGAGATTGCTCGTCTTCGGGCAGAAACAGAAGCCCGTGATCAAGCGGTCTTAGAGGCGCGCCAAGCCCTGGCTCGAGGGTTGGGCGTCCAGGATCAAATTAGTATACGTGGTGTACTAGAGAGCCAGGCTCGTCAAATTGACGAGCAGGCTCGTCCAACAGGCGAGCCTGCTCGTGTGCAGGAGCTTGATATTCAAGCTCGTCAAATTAGGGAAATAATTTCCCTAATTGACGCAAACGTTAAAAAGTCTTTGGAAACTGTTTAAAAACATGATTAAGATAGCGATACTTAATTGTTTCATTCTTAACACTAATCTATCATATTTAATTATTTTTGTTTAAAGTAGGGCTATTTAAATAACCTTGCTTAAACTAAACCACAACCACTGCACTTATTAGCTGCAAAGTATTATTTAAGTGCATTTTTTTTTGCTTACACCTCGCTTAACTATTAATCTGTATAATGTATAGATCACTCTATCGTAGTTTAACCTTAAATTTTTATATTTGTCCTTTTACACAGTCCTGATACAAGTAATACCTATTAAACCTACATATTTTTATATTTAACAGTTTAAATTGTTAATTTAAGATCCTACTCGATCATTTATACAACCATTCTATTATTTAGGTAAAACTTTAGCAAATGAATAAAATAGCTGTCTAGATAAAATAAAAAATTATATGAATAAAAGTAATATATAAGATTTATACTTGAAAAACAAAAGGTTAAAAAGTTAAAGGTAAACTAATCGTCTTGCAAACGAATAATTCGGATTCAACTAAGGGTGGTCTATAAAACTGTGTGGCTATTAAACTCATATGTTATTTTTAGGCTATCCTTGGAACAGGTCACCTGATTGCGGGACCTGACCCTAAAGCTAATTAAACCACTGGCACAAGTAGAGGTATAAATACAGGTAGCAATAACACTACAGGGGTAATAAAGCTACTGGAGGCAATACGGGCAAAACTAGTCAAAGTAACAAAACTAGAGCAGGTAATGAGGCTAATGCAAATACGGTAACTCTACCGTGTATTCGTACACATAAAAACTCTACAATTTAAGGGCTATACAGATAGACTACAAATACCTTATACGCCAAACCCTATACCTCATTATATACGCGGTTCTCTTGAGGGTGACAGTCTGCTGTAATACCAGATAGTTTAAAAAATCACACACTATACATATCAGTACAACCTTAAACAAAAAACAGGTCTAAAGGTAATTTAAAAAGCTAATCTTGCTACGTATTTAATAAAATAAGACTTACAACGCCTTATTTTAAATGTTTAATTAAAACATATTCACCGCCTTACAACATCATAGGATTAACAAACTAAGTGTTATAAAAAGAGCAGCCTATTCTTTTTATATACCTGTAAGACATTATCTTACACTTATCTATAAAATAGTTGCTTTAAACCCATTTAATTGTAGGCCTTAGCAAAGGGAACAATATAGGTACTGCCTCATAGACAACTGAACTATTTATACAAAAGTTGGGTCTTAATCTTGACGTAAAAGAGATTTCGGTACTAACACAGATTAGGTTTGATAATTTGGGGTTTTGTTAAGCATGCTTGAATTTACGCAATACAAAGGTGTAACGAGTAGTATTAACACTAATAATAAAACTAGCAATATAAAGGGTAATAACAATACTAAAAATACTTATACTACTCGTAGGGTGCTAGTAGGTAATAGACTGCAACAAATATTATCCTATTTATAAATGAGGAGATGCACAATGCAACCCCGGTGTACTATATCTCACAACTATATAAGTTTCTTACATATACTCCTCATCCTGTTAACCTACGGGGGTGTCTTTTTTTTTCTTTTAACTTGATAATATTACTAAATAAATTAAACATATATATATATATACGGATATACTTATTTATAAAACATTGTAGCAAGAAGTGGATATAGAGTCGATCAGGGATAAACAAAGAGTAAATATATTAAATGACACCCCTGTACCCTGAGGAGTGTTTTTTCAAGATAATGCTACACCTCAGATGGAAGGGTTAGAGGAATTGCACAATAATATCTTTTTTTTTTTAGCGATTATATTGTTTTCAGTGAGTTGGATCATTATATCGACAGTGCTAAACTATGCGCGATCCTATATCTCAAATAAATATATAAACCACGGTACATTAGTTGAATTAATATGAACTATAGCACCTGCTTTGATTTTAATATTAATTGCATTTCCGTCCTTTAAATTGCTATACCTAATGGACGAGGTTATAGATCCGTCGTTAGTTATATATGGGGAAGGTCACCAGTGATATTGAAACTATCAATATCGTGATTTTACTAACACAGAACAAGCCACTATAGAGTTTGATTCTTACATAGTACCTGAAGGTGACTTAGAAAAAGGTAGACTAAGAATGCTAGAAGTTGATAACAGAGCTGTAATACCGGAATTGACTCATACTCGATTTGTGGTATCCGGGGCTGACGTAATACATTCTTATGCCTGCCCATCACTAGGTATAAAATGTGACGCGTATCCAGGTAGACTAAACCAGTCGTCTGTATATCTAAATCGAGAGGGTACTTACTTTGGCCAATGTTCGGAGATATGTGGTATATTGCACAGCTCAATGCCAGTTAGCATTCAATCCGTGAATTTAGCCAAGTTCCTGTACTGGTTGTTTTATCAAATAGCTATATAGCGTATTAGCGATAAATTATATCAATTTAATAACCCTCCCCTTTTCAATCCGTTAATCTTCCTGCTCATCTAAGAATTTTACGCCGTTATATACTTAATTGTATATCATTAAATTATTTAATGTAAATAATTTTTATTTTTTTTTCTTTCAATATAAATTGTATATAAAGTATGTAAAATTATTCATAATATTTATCCTTATATTTAATATATTATTTAATAAATGATTTTAAGCTTTCTTTTATTATTATTAATGTCAAATGGTTTAACAATAAGACCAGATAGTTCAATATTATATTCTAGAATAGGTATAATAATTGTATTTTATAGTATTATATCTGCAATAACAAGTTTACATATAACATATTTGCAGAAAGGAATAGGATTATATGGTGGATTATTTAATGTAACAAGTATAACACATACTTTTCAAATATTTATATTGTTAATTTGCGGGATAATATTAATGTTAACAGGGTTTTATCCTAGAAAAAAGCTAAAAGATGAAGATTGTTTTTCAAGCTATATGGAAGCATTAAGAGGTGAAAGAAAAGATTATATTAAAATAATTAAATTAGTGTCAGAACAATTTACTATTATAGAATATGCATTAATAATAGTATTTGTTATAACAGGTTCTACACTCTTACTGTCTTCAGCTGATCTGGGTTCAGTATATTTATGTATAGAATTACAAAGTTTTAGTCTATATATAATATCAGCTATGCATAGAAACTCTGAATCTTCTACCGGATCTGCTCTTACGTATTTCTTGTTAGGTGGTTTATCATCGTGTTTTATATTGTTAGGTATAGCTTTAATATATGCTAATACAGGTCTAACTAACACAGATGGTATATATTGTTTAATATCAGATACTGAAAATTATTCAGATTTTTCTGCATGATATACTAATATGTATATGTTTTACAGTTTTTTATTAATATCAGTGGGGTTTTTATTTAAAATAGCTGCTGCACCTTTTCATTGATGATCTCCTGATGTATATGATGGTGTCCCTACTATAGTAACAACATTTATAGCAATATTAGGTAAAATATCTATATTAATACTATTTATGGAATTAGTTCATTATACAACTGCATTATTCTATTCAATAACACAAGCATATTCTTGAATAACTAGTTTATCTATAAGTTGTTTTTTATCCTTGATAATAGGAACTGTATTAGGTTTAACTCAAACTAGAATAAAAAGACTTCTTGCTTATAGTACAATATCTCATATTGGTTTTATATTATTAGCCTTAATTGTACACAATGTAGAATCTTATCAAGCTTTTTTATTCTATATAATGCAATATATTTTAACAAATTTAAATGCCTTTTTAATAGTGATAGCTATAGGTTTTAGTTTATATCTGTATTTTACAAATGTATCAGAAACTAACAACTTATATGAAAAACCTAATTCTCCTATTCAACTTATAAGTCAACTAAAAGGTTATTTTTCAATTAACCCTATATTAGCTTTATGTTTAACTATTACTATGTTTTCATTTGTAGGTTTACCTCCTTTATCCGGATTTTTTGCTAAACAGATGGTGTTAACTACTGCCTTAGACAATGATAAAACTCTTTTAGTGTTAATTGCTATATTAACTAGTGTAATAAGTGCAGTATATTATTTAACAATAGTAAAAACACTTTATTTTGATAAAGCAGAATATAAAAAATCTTATGTTTATATTAAAGTATCTCTATCTGATTATTTATCTATTACTATATCTATTTTAACTCTAGCCGTTTTATTTTTTATATTAATACCTAATGAGCCAATAAATTTATGTAATTTATTATCATTAATATATTCTACATAAAGTAGATAAAGTTATCCTATTTTTTTCTAAAATATACACTATACTAAATAAGTAATGGCTATATATAGAGACCAGTAATTAAATAAATAAGTGATGAATATATGCCCCCCCCCCCCTCTCCCCCTACCCAAACTTATTTTGGGTTGTTGATTTTTATACTTATATACTGCATAAAACACATATATATATTACAAAACAAATTATATATATATATATATAAGTCTTAAAACATTCAATAAAAGCAGGTTAAACCGTTATAACTATAGTATACTGAACAGCCTTGGTTTCATCTTGATAACTAGCCAATTGATTTAAAAACAAATCATATGTACAATCTTTCTTCCCCTTAAGATACCTCCCCCCCCCAATTAAAATATATACATAATATATTAAAGCTTTAAATTAACTAAGCAAACAAATTTACTTTACTTTTTTACTGATAGAGAAAAATTCTCTTTAATTAAATAACATATACAAAATGACAAGTTTAACAATTATTTTTATTGAGATATTATCCATAATATTATCATTAGCTACATATTTCCTATTTTCCCCTCATAACCCGTATCAAGAAAAGAATAGTGCTTTTGAGGGAGGTTTCCGTCTCTGTTTGGTTTCTCGTGGTGCGTTTAAACGTGATTCAAAACCTGTATTTGCCGAGGACTTCTACTCGCCTAGAGAATTTAGAAGGTCATTATCTAGACGTATGGAAGGGGAAGTGATAAATTATGTTGCAAATATAATTATAATAAATAGTAATATAAAAGTAGAAAAACTAACGCGTATAATAAGTGCAAGGCGTAGAATGCTTAAAGAAGAAGTTACTGAAAATTTTCATCATCTTTACATTAATAAATGTCTAGATTCACATTATAATAAACAAATAAAAGAACTCAATAGAATTAGTGCAATAAAATACTGATATTTTATTCTTTATGTAAAACTTTATAAATTAAAGTGCATTTTAAATAACACCTAGTACCTGCCCAAATAGGCTGAATTATGTACTTATCTGACTATACTAACTCGACAGGGTTGAATACTAAAATCTGTCAAATTCTAATGCATCAATATCCTATGTCTTAACACAAAAATAAATCTACTCAAGTATATATAGTAATAAGCGTAACAGATGCAAATAAAGTTAAAGGGTGTTTGGCTTAAAAGCCCCTTAGACGAATTTATTTAGTTTTAAAGCGGAATTATTAACAATGTACATAAATAGGTATTTGATTCGTATAGTGCCCCTTTTGTAGTATTATATTAAATATATATAAAGGATAGAGGAGGTATATAGTGTAACTATTAAAAATATTATTTTGTGATAAAAAGTGTATAGTGTTTAAGTTTAAACATAGGAAAGTCAAGAGCTTTTTAAGTATATGTATAAAACAAAGGTAAAAACCTTGGAGTCTAACAGAAAATAATCTTATATGAAATACATTATATAAGGCGAACATGTATCCTATACTTGGCTATATAGAGCACATACAAAACAAAAACTCGCTTATTTTTATCCAAATATAAAAGTAGATACAATGTATAGTATATATTTGTATACTGTTAAATATTTAAACAATAATATAACCAGTATATTATGTAATATTCAAACTACAATCAGAGTAAAAGTATTACTGTAACATACTTCAACTAACTAGATAACGAATACAATAAGCTATAAAAAATGGTTTAATGAAAAGGGATTTAGAAATAGAAATAAAAATATGATACAAGCAGCAAAAATAATTGGAACAGGTTTAGCTACTACAGGTTTAATTGGAGCAGGTGTAGGTATTGGTGTAGTGTTTGGAGCTCTTATAATAGGTGTTTCAAGAAACCCTAGTATGAGGGGCCAATTATTTTCCTATGCTATTTTAGGATTTGCCTTCGCGGAAGCGACGGGCCTATTCGCGCTCATGATGGCATTCCTTTTGCTCTATGTTGCCTAATTTTTTCATGTATTTTTAATTTATTTTCTAAGATAGTTATATAAAGTTACAATAATACTGGCTCTTTATTTAATCGACGTAATAAACTAAAAACAGGATTGAACAAATATAACATTAATCCAACTATACATGTAAGTGATGGCCCAATGACCTCATTCAAGATAACAGCAACTAGATGTTTCATCACGTTCCCTTTACTTCAGAAAAACATACCAAATTAGGGTTAAATATTTTTTTATTACATCTTTCATTTAAAAGTGATTTGGTTCAAATAAACTATATAAAAATAAATATATGTTAAATGAGCTAAGATTTAATACAAAAGAGTTTGTAAGAAAAGTAGTCTCAAATATTGATATAAATAAATTACAAGTAAATAAACTATTTGTATATAATGCAGACAAAAAAAAAGCTTAGCCTATGTTTTTGATAACTGTTGTCAAGCTTGTCGTGTGTTAATACCATCAATATGTAAAAATTTATCTGATATATATTTAACTAACAATAAAATTTTACAACTTATATGTCGTGTTATAAATAAAGGAACTCTAACTAAAACAGAAATAGGTCAGTTTTATAATCCAAAACGTGTTTTTTATCCTTATCTTTAGTTTCTAGTATTGTATTATATTCTTTTTTTAATAATTTATATGTTTTATAGTGTTATTTTTTTAGATATTTATATATTTCTTCCCTTCCCTTCCCTTCCCTTCCCTTCCCTTCCTTCCTTCCTTCCTTCCTTCCTTCCTTCCTTCCTTCCTTCCTTCCTTCCTTCCTTCCTTCCTTCCTTCCTTCAGCTATTATTTATTTGTTCATCTTTTTTCCTTATGAAGCTTTTGCTTTTACGGCTCTATTTTTGAAACACTTAAGATCTGGTTAAAAGTTATATATCTTTAATTATGGTTCATACACATTGTCTATATATTGGTTTATATGCGATTTCCACTAAATATTTAAAGGATATAAAAGTTTTTATAGTTTTATTGATTATGTTGTATAATATACTGATTGTTTGATGGGTTATTTAAGACATTATTATAAGGGTCTATATTTTAGTAAATAAGGAAAATATTTTGTTCTAAAGGGTTGATTCTGATAATAAAAATTTATTTAATAAAGAGCCGCCGGTGATAGGCCTTAAAGTAGAAAATACTAACCAGGTGACTAAAACTACTACAGTTTAAGACTCTATAAGTAAAGCCACTTTTGCTATAAATTCGGATGTAAAAATGCTATTACGGCTATAAAAGGCCAAATAAAAAAGGTGTTAATACTAAGTATAAAAAGGGATGTATAATAGTTATATTTATAAATTAATCAATATTTTTTGTTAAAAGGTTTAATTTTTAATGAAAAAAATATATCTCGAATAGCGGGATGTGATTTCTTTTGCTATAATATTATTAATAAATATAGTTTACTATGCTTTGTAACAATTTATTTTATTAAATATATTACGTATTGTTCAACAGGTACAATTACGAGTATAACAAAAATAAACTTGAGTTTGATGATGGCTCTGAGTGAACGCTGTCCAAATGCTTGACACATGCTAATCGAACGACTAATTCTATTAAAATTTAATTAGAAGTGGTGTACAGGTGAGTAACTGATAAACTAGCTACCTTAAAGTAAGGAGAAAATCCCTTATAAAAAAAAAGAAATTAAAAAAATTTCGCTATAAGATGTTAGAATTTATCCTGAGAGAGTATTGGTTTAAACTAGCACAATTTCGGTAGTCGAGACTGAGAGGTCGATCGACCACACTGGGTATGAAAAAAGCCCATGGCAGAAAGTACAGCAGTGGGGGATATTGGTCAATGGCCTGACGGCTGAACCAGCAACTTGGAAGAATGAATAACGAATAAGTCGTATAAAATTCTAGATAGAAAACAGATAATGACAACTTTCTATCTATTAGTCTTGACCAAATTACGTGCCAGCAGTCGCGGCAACACGCAGAAGACAAGTGTTATTCATCTTAAACAGGTATAAAGGGTACCTAGACGGGAAATCAAGCCTAAACTAAAGCAGGGACTAATATTCTAGAGTTTTATGGGTGAAAGTCGAATGTCTGGAGTAGAGATTAAATATTGTAATACTGGATGGACCGACAACGGCGTAGGCAGCTTTCTATGTAAAAACTGACGTTGAGGGACGAAGCCCTAGGTAGCAATATGGATTAGATACCCCGGTAGTCCAGGGAGAAAATGATGAGTGCCATAGGTTAGTGAAGTTAGCCTATAAATGAAAGTGCAAGCATTCCACCTCAAGAGTAAGGCGGCAACGCGCAAATTGAAATCATTAGACCGTTCCTGAAACCAGTAATGAAGTATGTTGTTTAATTCGATGATCCGCGAATAACCTTACCACGTCTTGAATACTTTTTGTAAAAGCAGGAGTGCTTTTATAGAGACAAATTGTACAAGCGCTGCACGGCTGCCTTTAGTTAATGTCGTGAGACTTTGGTTAACTCCTTTAATTAACGAAAGCCCTTGTTTTATTTGCATATAAAACAGTTCTCCGCTATATTGGATAAGATAACTGGGATTAAGGCAAGTCATCATGGCCTGAATAGCGTGGGCGATAGACGTGCCACATGTGCCTTTACAAAAGGATGCGATATTGTGAAATGGAGCTAATCCCCAAAAAAGGAGATAATCTGTCAAGAATTGTAGTCTGAAATTCGACTACATGAATAAGTAATTACTAGTAATCGTGTATCATTACGGCACGGTGAACCTTTCTCAGTTGGGTACTAACTACTCGTCAGGCGCTGAAAGGAGTATGTGCAATAAGTTTGGTTGCTTTTTACCCCATTATATATAAATAGTTATATTTTAGTTTAATAGTAATTTTCCTATGCGTGACTCTGATTGGGGTTAAGTCGAAATACGGTTCGTGTAACGGAAGTTGCACGGGATGCATTATCCTTAATTTATTTATAGTAAATAATTGTTAAATTTAGAAGGTTACCATAAAATGGCCATTTTTTTTTTACAGTTATTTACAATCTTTTACGGTAATAAACTTAGGTTTATTTTGGTTCGATCCCAATCAAGATATAGTAACATTATATTATATTTGCATTCTTATTAACTTTAACGCTAATATTGTCTTATATCACCCTTTTATTCGTATTCTGATAAACTTTAACAGTAACCTTGCCCTATAAGATAAAATTTTACTGTAAAAATTTTATCTTATATATTACACTTTATTGATTATATAAATTGCGTGTTATACTAACTATAGGCACTTAAGTAGTATAAAAACCATCTAATAACCTAGTCTCTTAATTTGTATATAATCGAATATATATATTAACTACTTTATGTATTGCAATTATTTAATTAAGTTTACTTGGTTTATATGTTATACTTATACTATGTAGCCTACGTAAATTTTATTAGTGCTTCCTTCCTACCTACCCACCTTCCTTGCTTCCTTCCTTCCTTCCTTCCTTCCTTCCTTCCTTCCTTCCTTCCTTCCTTCCTTCCTTCCTTCCTTCCTTCCTTCCTTCCTTCCTTCCTTCCTTCCTTCCTTCCTTCC
>Ga0123337_10005677_pt1 | contig 12187 bp, 15 predicted proteins | sample frozenSSSSmetaG_FD_89792 | JGI IMG/M metagenome (GOLD analysis project Ga0123337, IMG submission 89792) | Glacier valley bacterial and archeal communities from Borup Fiord, Nunavut, Canada, to study Microbial Dark Matter (Phase II) -... | ecosystem: Environmental > Aquatic > Freshwater > Ice >...
ATTATGGAAAAACTATTATCAAAGAAATCGTACAATTGTAAACCCAATTCAGGACAATGAACAACCTGTAAACCAATGGCAGGATTAAACGAAAACCTGTAAACTTATTTTAGGACGATACATCCTGCTAAAAGAATATATGTTGCAATTACTCAAATCAAATTTATCGTAATGATATTCCCCTTTACAGGAGGCAGTATATGGCCTTGAGGGTTGGCAGGGGGAGGATAGTTTAAGATGAGACCAACCATTAGAAATTAATAATTATTTAGTTTGGTGTGCTAAGCGGTGTTTTTCGAACAGGACTGAGTTAAAACAGGGCTTTTGTTAGGCTCTTCTTGGGCTTTTCTTGGGCGTAAATTGGTTTTGGGAGCTTCCAGGCCAATAATTGCCCAACAAGAACCCTCTCAGGGGCCTACTTGGTCTCGTTGAATCTGCTTGCTTTCAGAAGGTATTACTTGAGGAATTTGTCGCGATGTTTAAAGATTTCATACTTGTTATACCAATTTTTCCGTCCTATCCGAACAGGATTCAGTATACCGTCGCGGGTATATCTTTTGATAGAGCTTTCACTGGAACCCAATAACTTTTCAACTTCCAAACGATCGATCCATTTCTTTTCAACCGGTCGCTCATGACCTGCATCTTCCAGCAAGGAAACAATCCTTTTCAGATCTTTCGAAATTTCGGCCAATACCATGTTGAAACTTTCGTTTTCCATTGGGCATGAATCATACCTCAAAAATCGGTACTGCCCAACAAAAAAGTTAAGAAAAGCCCATGAATAAATTATTCATGCATGAATAACTTATTCACGAGGCTCATAAAACTGTGTTTGGAGGCTAAAAAGGAAGTATTTATACGATTTGATCGCAAATACCTCTTTTTGAGGGTATTGACAGAGGGAATTTGAATGATTAATTTCATGTAAAACAAACGCTCTATGTAACAGAAATCAATTAATCAGCTACCTAAATGTCCCCAACATGAAAAATTTCAACTTCGGCGAGAATCTGCGCATGATTCGGAGCTACAAAAACGTTTGCCAGGAAGGTATGGCCACAAGCCTTAACATCTCACAGGCTTCCTATTCAAGAATCGAAGCAAGCCCGGATTTCCCGGAACTTGCTGTAATCAATAAACTCGCCGATACCCTGGGTGTCAGGCCAAAAGACTTAATATCAGTGAACTGGTATGCCAAGGCAGTGAATGGCGGTTCCGAAAAAAACAAGCGTACGGTAGCCAAGATCAACCACACCGGACAAGTTACTTATGGGATTCTACTCGCAATTGCCGCATGGGACTCGACTTCAGCAACGGCAGCAAGTGCAGAGACAGAATCCATAAATGCCCTGCTTTTTATTGGATGCTGCCTGGGATTGGGAGCTTTTTTTCTTTATCATTTTACTGTGAAGCATGTGGAATTAATCGTTGATGATGAGGGATAGGATGGATAGGAGGGATAGGATTAGTAGGATTCAAATGTGAAAAAGGGGAATCAGAGGAATCTCAAAAATCATATAAATCACAGTTCAGACAATGAATTAGAAAAACTGTCTGAACTGTGATTCTTCAGCGGAAATCCTATAAAAGTGATTCACAAAATTTCACTCTTTATATATTGGCTGCATTGACTAGTCCATTTGCTAGCCCCGCTTTGGTTTAAGTGCGAATTATCATTAAAATATTCGCACTTACCATAAAAATCCGGATTAGTACCATAATCCAGATAGGGAACATTGTATTTGGCTAAAATTTGCTGCAGCTTTTGCTTGTAAATCTTTTGTTCAGCTGCATCATACTGATACAGAGGTGTTGTAGTTACCAATAACCTTATGTTTCTGCTTTGCGCTGCATCAATAAGCTGTAATAGGTAATTGATTTTATTCTGGTCAAATTTGATCTCCTGCGATTGTTTCGGTTTTTTGTTTACGCTGGCAGTTTTACAGAAATATCCGGTTTTCGGTTCGTAGCCTAGATTCTCACTACTCTGTGTATATTTTTTAACATAAGTATTCAATACAGCATTTCCCAGAGTGGAATTATATCGATACAAATTAGAGTGGCATTTCAAAATTTCATTGTTTGGCATTAATGCAATTGTCGAGTCAATTACAGCATTAATATTATAATAAGGCAAGAATATCGAGATCACTTCATAAGCATCTGGGTAGTACGCTAGTTCCTCGTAATCAATATTCACAATGATCAGTTTCGGCGAATGATGATATAATACAGACTTAACAAGCGGATAAGTATATAAAATGCTTAGTCCTCCGTTGCCAAAGTTAAACACAGTTTTGGATGTAATTTCCTGCATAAGCCTGGCATCGAAATGTTCAGCAGCATGTGAGTTGCCGAATATCAGAATATCTTCCCTTGAGTCTTTTATTGCATGTGTGACCTTATGATATCTCCCGACTTTTTGTTTATTGAAAAAATACTTCAGTCCCAATCCTGTGGTAAAATCGACCAAAATGAGGATACCAGCGACTAAAGCTAGTTTTAAAAGGAAGAATTTAACATCGCTGTTCATCTGCTGAATATCAAAATTGAAAATATATAAACTGACCGCCGTTCAGGATGCCGAATTGTAAAATAACTACCACTAAAACAACATAATAAGTACAGCGTGTAACGAATGTATTAGGTAAGTTTTTATACCAACCGGGCTTAAACTCATTGATAATTTCAAAGAACAGCAAAAAGCCCATTGCCAAAAACGCATAATAATAATGGTCGTTACTATTTACTACAGCACTCTCGAGTGTGATAATTTTCTTCAGAATATATAATGCTTCGCCAACGGTATCGGCACGAAAGAAAATCCAGGTGAAACAGATCAATATGAATGTAAACCCGGTTTTAAACACGGTCGTTAACCAATTAGCACTTTTGGATGATACCTTGAACATAGTTTCAATTACCAGCATTAAGCCATTCATTACACCCCAGATCACAAAAGTCCATTTTGCGCCGTGCCACAGGCCGCTAATAAGAAATACGATCAATAAATTAAAATATATCCGGCCTTTTGCTACCCTGTTTCCTCCCAAAGGAAAATATACATAATCTCTGAACCAGGTAGACAGGGAAATATGCCATCGTTGCCAAAACTCAGATAATGAAGTTGCGAGATAAGGCCGCTTGAAGTTCTTCATCAAGTCAAAGCCCAAAACTTTTGCAGAACCTATAGCAATATCAGTGTAACCCGAAAAATCGCAATAGATTTGAAATGCAAAAAATACTGTCCCCAAAGCCAGCGAACTGCCCGATTGATCAGCAGAATGATTATAGATATTATCTACGCTAATAGCCAGCCGGTCTGCAATTACAAGCTTCTTAACAAAACCAATTAGCATTTGATGTAAGCCTGAACTAACCCCTGCTGCGTTAAAAACATGTTTTGATTTAAGTTGTGGCAATAACTGCTGGGGGCGTTCAATTGGTCCGGCTACGAGTTGAGGAAAAAACAGAACGTATAGGGCATATATACCAAACCTTCTTTCGGCGGGCTGGTTTCCCCGATACACCTCGATAGTATAGCTCATAGCCTGAAATGTATGGAACGACAACCCGATTGGGAGCAAAATCGTTAAATAAGAAGGCGGGTCTACAGGCTTCCAGAACGACAAAACTGAATTGATACTTTCACTCAGGAAATTGTAGTATTTGAAGAATGCAAGTATGCCAATATTGATAAAAAGGCTTAGGATAAGTAAGGCTTTTCTGTTATTACCGGCACTTTTTTCTATGTATATCCCGGCGAAGTAGTCAACAAGTATAGTGAACCCTAAAATCAGAAGGTACACAGGCACAAAAGCCATATAAAAATAGCAGCTTGAAACTAATAGTATGAGCCAACGGAATTTGTGAGCTGATAAGTAAAACAGGATTGTAACTATTATAAAAAACAGTACAAACTGTAGAGAATTAAATAACATCCTATAAATTCTGATTCTAATCTGCAGAAACCTATTGCAAAAGCTAACCTATTGATCAGAATTGCTAAAGAAGTAACTAAACTACAATTAAACTTTGTATTGGACAATCTCTAATTTATACTGGAAGCAGGGTATACTAACATCCCGAACAGCGAATACTGTTACATCCTGCTTGACAATGAATAAAAAAAACTATCTGAGCTAGGATTCTTAGGATTAAAGGATTAGTAGGATTTAAGCGTAATAAGGGAAATCATAGAACTGTCTGAACTGTGATTCTTGTGATTAAATTATTCATATGATTCAAGAGTAAAAAACGTAATAAGGAAAATCATAGCAATCTCAAAAATCATATAAATCATAGTTCAGACAATGAATGGAAAAAACTATCTGAGCCAGGATTCTTAGGATTAAAGGATTAGTAGGATTTAAGCGTAATAAGGGAAATCACAGAACTGTCTGAACTGTGATTCGTGTGATTAAGTGATTCGTGTGATTCAAACGTAAAAAACGTGATAAGGAAAATCATAACAATCTCAAAAATCATATAAATCATAGTTCAGACAATGAATGAACTGGAAGCTAAAACTCCGCTGTTTGCCCGGGTTTTAAACCCGCTTTTATCTGTAGTACGGGATGCGCAGGCTTACATCCCGAACAGCAGAACATCCTGAACAGCAATGCGCTGGCTAAGATCCCAAACAGCAGATTCAATTTCCGGGTGCTTTCTAAATTTCAGTTTATTACGTATCTTTGCGAAGATGCTAAATCATCTAAAAAATGAACTACACAATGTCATTTCAGGAAAGAGTCAGGTTAGGTATGGAGCAACTATCCAAGCAGTCGCCAATTACCTTAGCAATGGCTCGCAATCAAGCCCAAAAGCTCAAGACTCAAAGCAAGTCAGGGAACAAGAAGCAAAGAGGTTAGAATTTCTTATTTCTGAAAAAAATCTTTGGATAAAAGATATTGATTTTTCCCAATACGTAAGCGAAGGCGCAGAACAAAGGGTCTATTTAAAAGATTCTGATCACGTTCTCAAACTAAACGATGCGATATATTACAGCTATTGGAAAGATTACTTTCATAACTTATTACTTCACAATTTCTTCTTCACTGATACTGCCTACGAACTCATTGGTTTTACCAAAGTAAATAAAACCCTATACGCGATTGTTCAGCAATCATATGTAAAAATATCTCAATCTACTGACCTGGCCCAGGTTAAGACCTTTCTTGAGTCAAATGGATTTATTAACAACCGGAATAATGATTATATCAATCCGGATTTGGGTATTATACTGGAAGATCTGCATGATGAAAATGTCTTGACGAGAAATGACATTTTATATTTCATAGATACCGTTTTTTATTTAAAAGATGAGTTTTGGTCAACAGGAAGCTAAAGCTCCGCTGTTAGCCCGGGCTTTAAACCGATATATAGTACGGGATGCGCAGGCTAAAATCCAGAACAGCGGCAAAATGTCTGAACTGTGATTCTTGTGATTAAATGATTCGTATGATTCAAACGCAAATCGGCATCCATTGTTGTGAATAATTCTGAGTGGTATAACTCTTTGCCGTAACTCATCACAAATAATACATGCTTCATCACATTTACTATACGGTACAGGTGAACCTTCCTACTCTTGCTGTGCATATGCAATTCAGCCGCACATACAATAGATTATGAGCAATTACATCATAGAAACTCAAAACTTAAGCTTTGGGTATTCGAAATCAATGACAATTGAGGGTATCAATCTGAAGATTGAAAAAGGAAGTATCTATGGTTTATTGGGTCCAAATGGTGCCGGAAAGACCACCACCATTCGTCTGCTGCTTGGCTTACTCCAACCCATGGATGGCGATATCAAGCTTTTTGGAATGTCGCTTACAAACAAGTCCTTAGAAATATTAAAAAATGTAGGAGCAATGATTGAAACTCCGAGTCTCTATGAACATTTAAGTGCTTGGGACAATCTCGAAATTACGAGAAGAATTCATAAGGCACCCCGGAAAAGAATTGACGACGTTCTTGAAATTGTAAAACTTCAATCCGCATCCCGGACCCGGGTCAAGAACTATTCACTTGGAATGAAGCAGCGTTTAGGCCTGGCATTAAGTTTAATTTCAAAACCTCAGTTGCTTATTCTGGATGAACCTACCAATGGGCTTGATCCCCATGGAATCATCGAAACCAGGGAGCTGCTTTCCAGACTGACCAATGATTTTGGTATCTCCGTATTAATTTCGAGCCATTTGCTTTCAGAAGTTGAGAAGCTCGTTACACATATCGGAATTCTAACAAATGGGAAACTAGCCTTCCAGGGAACAATGCAGGAATTACTGGCACTCAAACATCAGCAGGGTATTCTCAGAATTCAAACCAATGACAATCAGTCGGCTGCAATGGTGTTGAAGGATCAATTAAATATTAGCTCAAAAATTGCTGAATACATGGAAGTGAATTTTAACAATAAAGGAGAGATTGCCAAAATAGCTAAGGCCCTCATCAATAAAGGTTTGGATGTTTATGAGCTGCATGTTATAAACACCGACTTAGAACAAATTTTTCTGGATATAACTAATAATTAACATGGCAAACTTGTATAATTCCTTTTCTACCGAGATTATTAAATCTAAAAATACATTCGCGCTTTGGCTCACGGTGATTGGAGCAATAATTATCCCATTAACGATTATTATCACTTACGGATATAATTGGGAAATGTTTATTCCAAAAGCGGGACAAAATCCCTGGGTTGAAATCTACGAGCGATCCTTTAATGGTCTTACTCTGTTTACCCCATTATTTTTAATCCTGATCATCGCCCTGCTGTTTAATATCGAACACCGATCAAATGCCTGGAAACATATTTTTGTATTGCCGATATTCAAGGGGAACTTTTATTTAGGTAAATACTCCTTTTTGTTTTTGCTCATTGGCGGATATTATCTGTTGTTTGTCGGCTTAATCTGGTGTAGCGGAATCTTTTTAGGATACTACAAGCCTGAATTACAATTTCTAAGCGCGGCACCAGAATGGTGTAGTATCTTAAGCTTCCTTATTAAATTTTTCATCGGCAGCCTTGCTATCATTGCAATCCATTTTTGGCTTAGCTTTAGAATAAAAAACCTTGTTGCTAATTTGGGTATTGGCCTTGCAGGTATGGCCTTTGCGATATTGTTTAATGGCAGTGCAGGATATAATTTATATTTTCCTTACTCTTTCCCGATTTTGATGCTGAACTATAAAGCCAATCAGGCTTATTTTTTTGAGACCTATCATATTTTCAGCATGATCTTGTTTGTGATTATTTCGATTGCTGCTTATTTTGATTTTGTTAAAAGGTTTAAGGGTTAATTCCTAATGGTAATCATAGTTCGGACAATGGTGAAAAAACTGACTGAGCTCGGATTCTTAGGATTAAAGGAGTAGTAGGATTCAAACGTAAAATTGGAAATCATAGCAATCTCAAAAATCAGGGAAGTCATAGTTCAGACAATGAATGAACTGAAAGCTAAGGACAATTTAGCTCTTATTGTAATTTATATTCCTAAGCCTAATACCAACCATTCCCTAAATAAAATCTACCGTTTACACAATAAAAATCAGAATTGTTAAGGATTCAGAGAACATTTCATAACTTTTAAATGAAACCATTCTTAATTAATAAACTATTGAATTAATACTCAAGATGGTAATAGTTTATTGGGAATCAAGTATAAAGATGGAAGGTTGGGAATGTGTAATTGCTATTACCAATGAATTTAGACCATTATGAAATTATTGCCAACCCAAGCTTTTTAGATTTCGAATTTGACAGTGATGGACCAAATGGTATAATTAAAAAAGTAGTTAGGTTTAGTCCTAAAAATTCAAATGGAATTACCTATTTCAATCTTGGATTTGGTGATTTAGATATTAGAACCGGTATCATTAACGACCTTACTGTATCAAATATTAAAGATAGAGATAGAATACTTGCTACTGTTGCATCAATTGTATTAGTGTTTACTGAACAATACCCAGATGCAATTGTATATGCTAAAGGCAGTACACCAGTCAGGACAAGGCTTTACCAGATAGGAATAAGCTCAAATTGGGATGAAATTAATAAGCTTCTATTTGTTTACGGATTTGCTGATGAAAAATGGCAATTATTTAATAAGGATGTAAACTATGAGGCATTCTTGGCTATGCGCAAATAATAAATTAAATTTGTTTATACAGAAGGCAATTATGGCTGGAACTCACAATAAAATATCAAAAGATACAATTCAGGTTGACATCAATATGAAGGATTACGGGAATCAACCTTATTTTGTAAAAAAAGCCAATAAATCTAAAATTTTCTTAGATAAAAATGGCTTTCCAAAAGATCTTTTACAAAAAAGAAAAGCCGCAATTTAGGCCTTCTATTATTTCAAGCCCTTACACTAATCTTTAGTTAACACAAAACTCTATAGATTATTCAGCACATACAGGACAGATTGGTTTATGAAATAGCATTGGCAATCCTTCCGATGTTCGGCATATTCCGCAAAGTATACTGGATTTGAGATAGCTCCGGGTTTTAAACCCGATTTTATCTTGAGTACGGGATGCCCAAGCTAACATCCCGAACAGCGGATAAACAACTGAAATCATGTCAGAAATTCAGGCAGCAGAATGTATAAGTATACATTAATATAAGATTATCAAATTGTCAAATCTGCTGCCAGGCTCCTTAAACGCGCCAATACATTGATAGATTGCGGATAATTAAAATCTTATAAATGAAGAGATCCACATCTGTTTTCCTTATTGTGTTAGTTTTCACTTTCAGTTCATGTGAGAAAGAGAGTGCTGGTAATCCCAATCTGCATGGCAGCTGGCAATCAACAACAACTGACCTTACATTAACCTTTAGGGATGGGAGATTTGAAGCAGTTCATGACGACCTTCCATCACATCCTGGATATTTAATCTACAAGGGTAACTACAAGTTGGATGGAAGCAACATTTATTTAACTGCGGAACAAGCTGAAGGGTTTGACCCTATGCATATGAATGTGCCTATAATTGTTGTATATCAGAACACCGTAAGTCAACACTTCAAATTCAAGATTAGAGGAGAATCAGTTGAAATGACCAAAGCTGATGAAGTAGTTGGGGAAATGTCAATTCCTAATGGAATATACTCAAAAAGATACTGAAATTGAACCACTTCAGGTATATTACACAATTTAAATTCTCACATATCACAGAGAATTCACACAGATAAAAGTATTTTTTTTATTAATGAATACACAAATCTATGCTTTAAGCTCAACACTTTTAAACCGGTAATGCAAATACTGTCCAACTAATAAGGGGTCGGTACAACGATTACAGGTAGAGAACTGTCTGAGCTAGGATTAAAGGGTTAGGAGGATTCAAGTACAAAAAACATATAAGGAAAATCATGGTTCAGACAATGAACGAACAGGAAGCTAAGGCTTAGCTATTTGACCGGGTTTTAAACCCGATTTTATCAGGAGTACGGGATGCGCAGGCTAACATCCCGAACAGCGGATTCCTCATTTTGTCTGAGCTATAATTTTATTGAATAGTTTGATTATACTATCATAGTAATCAGGTAAATCACCTGAATCTCGGTTCAGACAAAGGATAATACTACAATTCAGAATAAATTATCTTATCTCCTAATTTAAGCTCGGTTATGTATTTGGTGCCTTCTACCGGACTAAAACCACTGAAGAAATTAGACTTTAAATAATGTACGCTTACTTCATGGTTCAGTAATTCTTTCTGCAGGGTATCCAGATCTAGTCCCTTCTGCAAGCCGTGATTGATGTAGAAAATTCCACTCGCATTATTGAGTTTTAAGATTATGTTATCCTCAGAACCCTTCTTAACATTATCTACTATCGCATTGATTACAATTGAATTATCTCTGCTGACTGGTATTGGACGGAACACCAGAAACAACAATACAATGATTAATACCAAAAATATTATTATGCCTGATTTACCTGAAAGATTTTTCATAATGCTTTGCTCTGGTTATCGGTAAGATAATAAATATATTGTTGAAATGCAAAGACCTGCGCAGCTCACTCAAAAACACATCGCCTGACCTGCAATACTATTTTCTAGATTTTAGTTATAAGAACCTTATCGATTCTTTGATCATCCATATCAATTATTTCGAACTCGAAAGAATTCCAATGTACCTTGTCGCCAGTTTTGGGGAAACGATGTAAAAGATGAAGAATTAAACCCCCAATGGTGGTAAAGCCCTCCGGAACCATTGCATCTTTTATATGAAAATAGGCAATTAATTCATGATAAGGATATTGTCCTTCAATAAGCCAGGAATTTTCGTCCCGCATAATTATGCTGGATTCTGAATTATCTTTTATTGTAATGTCACCAATGAGTGCATCCATTACATCAGTAACTGATAAAATTCCTTCAATTGAACCATATTCATCTACCACCATAACAACATGAACAACATGCTCCTTAAATTGTTCTAAAACCTTGTAAACTGCCATATTTTCCTGCACAAAAGATGGTTTCTTTACCAGATTCTGAAGTTTAAATGATTCCGGATGAAAACTATTTGGAAGAATATGGCTTGCTGATACTGTTCCAATCAGTTTATCAAGATTGCCGTCAACAACCGGATAATACCGGTGTGGATGGGCTTCCATTTTCTGGGATATTTCTTTTATACCATCATTTATGTCAAAGCAAATAATTTCTGAACGGTGGGTCATTAACTCCTTAGCTTTACGATCTCCAAGGGCAAAAACCCTTTTAACAATATCCTCCTCTATTTCCTGAATCTCGCCCCCTGTGGCACTTTCAGCAATTATCGATTTGATCTCTTCCTCAGTAACAATACCATCATGCCTTTCCTTTATACCAAATAATCTTAAAAAAAGATCGTGTGTTAATGCAAGCAGCCATATAAACGGTTTTGTTATCGTTGAAACAATACTCATTGGACGTGCCATAAGCATGGATATTTTCTCGGGGAATGTCAGCCCAATTCTCTTAGGCAGCAATTCACCAAAGATTATTGAGAAATAGGTAATGATAATCACTACAGAAACCACAGATAATGTTTCAGAATATGGTGCCAGAAAAGCAATTGAACCAATTGACGTCTGTATATCATCTGTAAGTTTTTCTCCGCTAAAGATACCTGTAAGTATACCTATGAGTGTTATTCCTATCTGAACTGTAGATAAAAAAGTGTTCGGATTTCCGGCTAATTCGAGTGCTTTGCGCGCATTTTTATTACCATTCTTAGCTGCACTTTCCAGTTTAAACTTTCGGGCTGTCACCAGCGCTATCTCACTCATTGAGAACACGCCGTTTAATAATATCAACATGACAATAATGAGAATTTCCATATTGCAAAGCTATCAGTATAAAATTTAATTAAATCGAATTATATTGAAAGAAAAGAATGAAGTATGAATTGTCCCGGCTTAGGAATCACCTGAAAGAGCGGAAAGTAGATTTCGTCAGTCGCTTACCAGGATAGCGACTGACGAATTTATCTTGCATGGCGCCTATGTAAATTCGTAAGTCGAACTATCCGACTTGCGAAATCACCTAACAGAGCGGAAAGTAGATTTCGTCAGTCGCTTCAGAAAGACGAAAGTTAAATGGTGACTGACGAATTTATCTTGCATGGCGCCTATGTAATTTCGTAAGTCGAACTATCCGACTTGCGAAATCACCTGAAAGAGCGGAAAGTAGATTTCGTCAGTCGCTTCAGAAAGACGAAAGTTAAATGGTGACTGACGAATTTATCTTGCATGGCGCCTATGTAAATTCGTAAGTCGAACTATCCGACTTGCGAAATCACCTAACAGAGCGGAAAGTAGATTTCGTCAGTCGCTTACCAGGATAGCGACTGACGAATTTATCTTGCATGACGCCTATGTAAATTCGTAAGTCTGAATTCCCGACTTGCGAAATCACCTGGCAGAGCGGAAAGTAGATTTCGTCAGTCGCTTCAGAAAGACGAAAGTTAAATGGTGACTGACGAATTTATCTTGCATGGCGCCTATGTAAATTCGTAAGTCTGAACTTCCCGACTTGCGAAATCACCTGACAGAGCGGAAAGTAGATTTCGTCAGTCGCTTCAGAAAGACGAAAGTTAAATGGTGACTGACGAATTTATCTTGCATGGCGCCTATGTAAATTCGTAAGTCTGAACTTCCCGACTTGCGAA
>Ga0123337_10005678_pt1 | contig 12186 bp, 11 predicted proteins | sample frozenSSSSmetaG_FD_89792 | JGI IMG/M metagenome (GOLD analysis project Ga0123337, IMG submission 89792) | Glacier valley bacterial and archeal communities from Borup Fiord, Nunavut, Canada, to study Microbial Dark Matter (Phase II) -... | ecosystem: Environmental > Aquatic > Freshwater > Ice >...
GAACGATTCAGTAACTGGCGTCGTGATCTACCACTTTCATGAACTTTAGCTGCTGCGGGTGCGTCAGAATCGGGGATTTTGTCTGTGGTTCGAGAAGCTCGTAGGCGTAAGCCGGGGCGTAGCCATCGCGCTTTGCACCCTACTACTTGATATTGCAGCCCGAATAGTTGTTGCGGTTTTTCTCCTTAAGGATTGCCGGCAAAATCGGCTAGAATATTTGTTTGTCTATACAATCCGAAAGTATTTAGCGTCATGGCAGTTCCTAAGAAGAAAACCTCCAAATCCAAGAAGAATATGCGCAAGGCCACATGGAAGCGCAAAGCTGTAGTGGCAGCTCAGAAAGCTTTGTCTCTGGGCAAATCCGTTCTGACTGGACGTTCCAACAGTTTCGTGTATCCCGGAAACGAAGAAGAGGAGGAAGAATAGAAACCGAATACTGGGCATTGGGCGAACCCGATGCCCGATCGGTCAATCGATTTTTGCGGCTGGTAAAATCAGCATGGCATCGCCAAAGGAATAAAAGCGGTACTGATGCTCGATCGCTATTAGGTACAAATCCAACAGTCGAGACCTTCCAATTATGGCGCTTAACATCATCATCAAAGTAGAGCGGGGCAAGTGAAAATTGGTAATCATCCCCTCTACAACCCGCCACTTGTAGCCCGGATAAATAAACAAATTTGTCGGGCCGCAAAAAGGCTGCAAAGAAAAATCCTCGCTCGCGGCTGCGGCTCCCTCTAAAGCTCGCACTGCTGTTGTACCCACAGCAATAATCCGCCCGCCTCTGGCTTGAGTTTCGCGAATTTTCTCTACTGTCGCCAGAGGTACTTCCACCCATTCGTGGTGCATTTGGTGCGTCGTCACGTCTGCCACTTCCACCGGACGAAACGTCCCTACTCCCACGTGTAGGGTGACAAAAGCTTTTTCGATGCCCCGCTGCTCCAAACGGGTAAATAATTCTTCGGTGAAATGCAAACCTGCTGTCGGGGCCGCCACCGCCCCAAGCTTTTCGGCATAAACAGTTTGATACTGTTCTGGCGAAGCTTGGGACTTGTCGATGTAGGGTGGCAAGGGTACGTGACCGTATTCGTCCAAAAACGGTATGAGAGAGGTTTCTGTCGGCAGGTCAAACTCCAACAGCCGCCCTCCTGTGGCGTCATCCCTGGCGATAACTGTGGCAGTCAATCGATGACGATCGAGCATCTGGGCCTCGGGAACGCAACAGCAAGGGCCTGCTGCTTCCTCCTCGGGGCACTCTGGGGCGATCGGGTCAAACTCAATTTTTGCTCCCAACTTTAAGCGTTTCCCCGGCTTAACTAAAGCCAGCCAGCAGTTGTGCTGCTTTTCTTCCATCAACAAGATTTCCACAGCCGGGCCGTTGGGTTTGTGTCCGAAAAGCCTCGCTGGGAGGACGCGGGTGTTGTTTAGGATCAGCAAGTCTCCGGGCTCGAGCAAATCTGGTAAGTCCCGGAAAATCCGGTGTTGGTGGCTGTTGGGAGAATCTACAACTAGCAAGCGAGAACTATCCCTCGGCACTGCGGGATTTTGGGCAATGTACTCGGGGGAAAGTTCGTAGTCGTAACCGTCCAAAGACCAGTCAATTTCTGTCATTGAGTGAATTCCTGTACGATCGATCTGTCAACTGGGTAACAAATTGGGTAAAAACCCCCATCCCAAGTCGGGTGCTTTTCCCCTTGTGTTAGCGGGTATAGCCCGCGACTATAGAGGTATAGCATCAGCTTTGCTCATAAGGATTGTTATGGAATACCTCTACTACATCGCCAATACTAGCCTTACTCTGAGAGTCGTGGATTACCTACGCGCGGCTCATCATCTTCCCTTGCAATTTATCACTGTTATTCACCAAATTGACGGCTGGGTCGTGAAGGTGAAAATGAGCCAATATTTAACTCCAGAAATGCACGGGGATTTTCGAGCTTTTATGAACGAACTCGGGATTCCTTACGATCCTGAAATTCGCTTGCAAATGGCACTTTGGAGTTTGGAAACGGGACAGTCGCCGCTGAGCGTAATGCGCCGCTACCAGGTGGCCGTGGTTTGTCACGGCAGCCCTGACCGTAAGGAAATTGAAGCGTTTCGCCAACAATTTGTCAAGGGTCTGGGATATTGCCCGGAAACTCTCGCCTAGATTGCTACGCAGATAAACTAACTTTTATAGCAGAGACTCAAAAGGAGAAGGTATCCGAGTATCCAAAGGGAATAGCTTTTATTCTACTTGAAAATTGCTGCTTTCGGATGACTTTCCCCCGAGATTTTTTTAATTAAATATTTTTAATTGCTGAAAGCCGATCGAATGTATTCTTGCAGGGTGAGCAGGTAGTTTTCGGCAACGGCGGATTGAGAATTCGCTGTTGTTAATGGTGGTAATATTTGCCGATCGCTTTTTGTTAAAAGCTCGCACCTGACTAGAGCGACATCAAAGCGACAAGAGTTATTTGCTAAATCCGGACGATTGCTTAAAAATATTTCGGCTGTCTGCCAAAGTTTGGCTTGTTTCGTAGCACTAACAGCCAGCATTCCACCAGCGTCCCAATTTCCCCGGCTGCGAGTTTTTACCTCGACAAATGCTAATGTTGAGGATTGGGGAATAGGGAACGGGGAATGGGGAATGGGGAATGGGGAATTTTCGTTACTTCTGTTGATGTCGCTTTCTTCATCTATTCCGAGTGCGATGATGTCAATCTCTCCCCAGCGACAATGCCACTGGCGGTGCAGGATTTCCCAACCTTGCTGCTGTAACCACTCGGCGACTAAGTTTTCTCCTAATGTTCCCAAAGCCCGAGAGTTTGGGGGTTGGGGGGAATTGGCATCAGCGGTGGCAATGCTTTTCGAGGGCTTTTCGCCCGATCGCGTTAGCGAAGCGATCGGGCGATCGCGCTTTCTGGTAGAATTCAACTCTGAACTGTCGTGGCTGCCCATTAGCTTTAATTTCTATGAATTCTGGAATTCGCCAATATATTTATAGTTTTTTGCTGAGTTTTGTTATTTTAGCAGTAATTGCCGCTGGGGCGATCGGGATTAATCCCGCACCTGCTTTCGCCCTGGATCACGACAAAGAAATCCTAGTCGGCGCTGATTTTAGTGGCAAAGTTATGACTGACGACAGTTTTAATAAAGCTAATCTGCGCAACAGCAATTTTACCAATGCAGATTTGCGGGGCGTCAGCTTTTTTGCGGCCAATCTGGAAGAGGCGAATTTAGAAGGTGCTAACTTCAGTGGCGCTACTTTGGATTTGGCTCGCATGATGAAGGCAAATTTAACTAATGCTATCCTTGAGGGTGCTTTCGCTTACAATACCAGACTCGAAGGAGCTGTGATTGACGGTGCTGACTTTACAGAAACACTGCTGCGAGATGATATGATCAAAAAACTTTGTCTGGTGGCAAAAGGGACTAATTCCGTGACAGGTAGAGATACTCGCGAAACTCTGTTTTGCGATTATTAATATCAATTCCGGTTGCACGAGCAACCAAGGAAACGGCAATGCCGTTTCCCTACCCCGATTCATCATTGTAGGGAAACGGCACTGCCGTCTCCTGATTTCGGGTAAGGGGTAAGATAGATCAACCATAATATCCCGGCCGGGGCGGGTTTTTGAGCTTGTCAATTATTGGCAGGTATTGTTGGTGAACCCGCCCCTACGAAAATCGCGCTCGATCCACCGGAAATGATACGATCTAAAATGATATTAACCCCAAGGCACGGACGTTAAATCGTTAAAATTAACTTGACGCAGCCGATCTAATTCCTTAAGCCATTCTTGTTCCGCACAGAATAGTTGGTGATATTCTATAGCTACTTCAACAATGCTAGCTGCTTTAGCTTTTTCCCACATACTCAGTGCAATTCGGCGCCGCTTCATGCTAATTATTTGCTCGATACACGCGATCGCCGATCGAATTACTAAAGGTGCGCGATGGACGTTTCTTTCGGAAAACTCATTTAAGTGAAATAAATGGGATATCTGCTTGAGTTGATTGGGATATTCAATGAAGCTATCTTGTAATTTCAATACTAACTCAGAAGGCGCTACTTGTAAAGACATTTGGTGGAATATTTCTGCATTCAAAATTAGATGCCACAAAAATCTGTGGTGAGAAAGACTAAACTGCACGTCTCTAGCTTCTATTGCTTCTCTGACATCTTGGCGGTATTCGGGACAGTGCAAATAAATTTGCAATAATTGCGCTTCTGCCTCTTCTAAAAGACTGCGGGCTACAGCAGACAAGCCTTGTGGTGAGCTTTTGCTTTCACCACTTGCACGCTGTTTTTTTTGTTGTTTGCTGGGCTTCAGCTTGTTTCTAATTAGCAGAGGCATTGTCAAAGATTCGTCTTGACTCTGCCGCTTAGCCCAATCGTTGACTACTTGATTCAGTAAATTTTCGACTAGCATTTTGGTGAGTCTGAAATCTCCTTTGCTGAGGATTTCCGCGCACTTTTGCAGGTAATGTGCTAGTTGATTGTCGTCAGTGATATTGGTTAATAATTTAATGATTTTTTTCGTAACTTGCTGGGAAGTATCGGCTTGCTTCAAGTCTTGATTGACGAGCATTTGTTGCAGTTGCCAGTCTATCCATAAAGGAGCATTTTCGAGCAATTCTCGATATTGTTCTGGGGAGTATATTTTGAGGTATTCGTCGGCATCTTTGCCATCGGGAATGTTGAGCACTCGCAGTTGCACTTCTCCTTGATAAGCGAGTTTTTCGATTTCTCCGATCGCTCTTTCTGCTGCTTTAGTGCCTGCTTTGTCTGCGTCGAAGTTGAGGATAACTTGTTTGGAGTCAGTGTAGCGCAATAACTGTCGCACCTGGTTTAAGCTTAGGGCTGTGCCGAGGGAAGCGACGGCGTTGGAGATGCCGGCTGCTTGAAGTGCGATCGCGTCAAAGTACCCCTCTACAACCACTGCTCGATCGGCTTTACCGATCGCTGTTTTGGCCGTATCTAAGCCATATAAAGTCTTACCTTTATCGAATAGTTCTGTTTCGGGAGAATTGAGGTATTTCGGTTGTTCGTCGCCGAGAGCTCTGCCGCCGAAACCGATGACTCTGCCTTGGGTATCGCGAATCGGAATCATAATGCGATTGCGGAAGCGATCGTAATAGCCGCTTCCTCCTGATTTGCGCGGTACAATTAATCCTGCTTGTTCTACTAACTGCGCCGGATAGTTTTTTTGTTCTACCAAATAACTATAAAGTGCTTCCCAACCTTGGGGTGCATAACCTAATTGAAATTGTTGGATAGTTTCTTCGCTGAGTTTGCGTTCTGATTTGAGATATGCTAAGGGTTCTTCTCCTTGGGTTTGCCGCAAAGCGTGTTCGTAAAACTTGGCTGTTAGTGCTGAGATTTCATACAGTTGTTCCCGCAGAGAAATTTGTCGCTGCAATTCTTGTCGCTGCTCTGGTTCGACAGTTTTGACTGGGACTTGATAATTTTTAGCTAATTCTAATACTACTTCGCTAAAAGGACGTTTCTCCAATTCCATGAGGAATTTAAAAGCATTTCCGCCGGCCCCACAACCGAAACAATAGTACATTTGTTTGGCTGGGCTGACTGTAAAGCTGGGAGATTTTTCGTCGTGAAAGGGACACAATCCGACGAATTCTTTGCCGCGTTTTCGCAAGACGACGCGGCCGGAAATAACATCTACTATGTCGGCTCTTTGTTTGACTTCTTCGATTGTTTCTGGATGCAGCCTGGGAACTTGCATAGGGATATTTTAGGCGAATTGAAAGTATGTTTATTTTAAGCGACGGTAACAGAGTGTAGTCGAAGCGCCGGAATGATATAGAGGACACGGCAGTGCCGTTTCCTACGCCAGATTAATTGTAGGGACACGGCACTGCCGTGTCCTGATTTCGGGTAATCCTGATTTCGATGTAATCGGAATTGATATAACTTCTATTTGAGTAAAGCTTGGGCATAACTTTATTGTAAGATATTTAGACTAACTGTAAGGAGCATCGAAATTAATGCGAATTTTAATGATGGGCGGTACTCGGTTTATCGGGGTTTATCTTACTAAGATTTTAGCAGCACAAGGGCATGAAGTGGTGTTGTTTAACCGGGGCAATAAGCCGGTGCCGGTTTCGGGGGTGAAACAGATTTTGGGCGATCGCACAAATGTCGAACAACTTAAAGACAAGTTATCGGCTCTTGAGTTTGATGTCGTTTTTGACAACAACGGTCGCGAACTGAGCGATACAAAGCCTTTAGCTGAAATATTTAAAGGGCGGGTGCAGCACTTTGTTTATATGAGCTCTGCGGGGGTTTATTTGAAGTCGGATCAAATGCCTCATATTGAAGGGGACGCTACCGATCCCAAAAGCCGCCATTTGGGTAAATGCGAAACCGAAACTTACTTGGCCGAGTCCGGTTTGCCTTGGACTTCGATTCGCCCGACTTACATTTATGGGCCTCAAAATTATAACGATTTGGAGGCTTGGTTTTTCGATCGCATTGCGCGCGATCGACCTATTCCGATTCCTGGTAACGGGTTGCATTTCACACAGTTCGGGCATTGTCAGGATTTGGCGAGGGCAATGGCCGCGGTTGTGGGCAACGAAAGGGCGATCGGGCAAATTTACAACGTTTCGGGCGATCGATTTGTCACCTTTGATGGTTTAGCCCGCGCCTGCATTCAAGCAGCAGGCAAATCACCCGATTCTATCAAGATTGTACACTACGATCCGAAACAATTCGACTTTGGCAAAAAGAAAGCTTTTCCGATGCGATTGCAGCACTTTTTCGCTTCAGTTAATAAAGCGGTCACCGAACTGAACTGGCAGCCGGAGTTTGATCTAGTTTCTGGTTTGAAAGATTCATTTCAGAATGATTATCTAATTTTGGGAAGGGACAAAGCCGAGATAGATTTTTCAGTGGATGACGAGATTTTGAAAGCCATTTAAAGTAAAATCAAAGTAAGGTGCGCACTGCGCACCCTACCAATGTCTAAGGAGAAAAATAACATGAAATTTATCAATCCCAAAATTGATTTTGCATTCAAGAAAATATTTGGCTCCAGCCAAAGTACAGAGATTTTGATTAGTTTCTTAAATGCCTTACTCTATGAAGGAGAATCCATCATTGAAAGCTTGGAAATCCTAGATCCTTATCTTGGTCCTCAAATAGCTGGAGCTAAAAATAGTTACTTAGATGTCAAAGCGCTACTTAATAATGGCACATTTGTGATTATTGAAATGCAAGTTTTGAAAGTGCAGGCATTTGGCAAGCGAGTTTTGTACAATGCAGCAAAAACCTATGCACTGCAACTAACAAGAGGAGAATTATACAAGGAATTGCGACCCGTGATTGCCTTGACTATCACAGATTTTGAAATGTTTAGTGGACATGAAGATGTGACTTCCCATTTTGTCTTCAAAGAAAAGACTCGCTTGTCTGATTATATACAAAATGACATTGAGTTAGTATTTGTAGAGTTGCCAAAATTCAAGAAAGAATTGGAGCAACTGGAAAGTCTTACCGATAAGTGGATTTATTTTATCAAAACCACTGGCACTTTGGCTGAAGTACCTCAAACAATGGCCACAGTACCGCAAATTCAGAGAGCTTTTGAAATTGCCAATGAAGTGAGTTTGACACTGGAGGAATTGAACATATTACAACAGCAAGAGTTTTTTGCTCAAGATCAAGAGGGCTCAGTGGCTTTAGGTAGGGAAGAAGGCAGACAAGAAGGCAGACAAGAAGGCAGACAAGAAGGTAGACAAGAAGCACAAATAGAGTTAAGTCTTCTTTCGCTGACTCGCCTTTTAGGTCAACTCAACCCCGATTTTGAAAGCCGAATTAGGCAATTGTCGATCGACAAATTAGATAATTTAGTAAACGCCCTATGGGATTTCTCAAACTTGGCAGACTTGACAGCTTGGTTGGAAGCGAATTCTCAATGAAATATTAGGTATGGCAACAGCCACATCCGTTAGGAGATAAATAACCTGATGAATATATCCCTGACTCCAGGTTTCATAAACGGTTTGATTCCCGTACTATGTAACTGTCAACTGTCAACTGTCAACTGTCAACTGCTATAAATCTCATGCTTGGAATCACACTCAGCAGTCGCTACAGCATTATCCGTCACTTGGGAGGTGGCGGATTTGCTCAAACTTATTTAGCTGAAGATAGTCAGCTACCAGGAAATCATCTCTGCGTTGTCAAGCAACTTAAACCTCAAGCAACAGATCCAGAAACTCTACAGGTAGCTAGACGTTTGTTCGATACCGAAGCGCAGGTTTTGTACAAGCTGGGAAATCACGATCGCATTCCCCGACTTTTTGCTTACTTTGAAGAAAATCAAGAGTTTTATCTCGTTCAAGAATTGATAGAAGGCCACGATTTAAGTCAAGAAATTACACCCGCTTCTCCTGGAAATACAGGAGGTATGAAGGAAGATGAAGTTATTTGTATATTGCAGGAAATTCTGGAAATTTTAGACTTTGTACACCAGCAAAATGTGATTCACCGCGATGTCAATCCGCGCAATATCCTGCGCAGAGATCGAGATGGCAAGCTAGTTTTAATTGACTTCGGCGCCGTCAAAGAAATTACCACTCAAATTACTAATCCTCAGCCAAAGAATAGCTTGAGCGTGAGCATCGGTACTCCCGGTTATATGCCCAGCGAACAAGCTCATGGCAACCCAAAACTTAGCAGTGATATCTATGCCACAGGTGCGATCGCAATTCAATGTCTCACAGGCATAACTCCCCACCAATTACCCAAAGATCCCGATACAGAAGAGATTATTTGGCAGGACAAAACATCGGTTAGTCCTGAATTTGCGAAAATCTTAGATAAGATGGTAAAGTACGATTTTAGGCAACGTTATGCTAGTGCAGGCGAAGCGCTGCAAGCTATTAAAGAACTAAAAAATTCTTTCAGCGGTACTATTCCGGTATTGCCTGCGGTTGTTGCTGTAAAAAAGTCGCCTAAACCGCGAAAAAATATATATTTAAAAGTTTTGGCGATCGCCAGTTTGATTGGCGTCACTATTCTAGCATCAATTTATGCTGTCAATACTCTAAATTCGGCTAATGCAACGGATCTATATAATCGAGGCAATACTCTTTACAATTTAAGCAGATTTGAAGAAGCTCTAGCAGCTTACGAAAAAGCAATTAGTCTGAGATCAGACTACGCGGAAGTTTGGCAAGAAAAAGCTAAAACTTTATATGAATTGAAAAAATACCAAGAATCACAGGCGGCTTACGATCGAGCAATAGAATTAAAGCCTGAATATTTAGAAGCTTGGACGGGGCGCGGTTATGCTTTGGATAAGTTGCAACAGTCTCAAGAGGCGATCGCCTCTTTTGAAAATGCTTTGAAAATCCAGCCAGACTATCCCCAAGCTTGGGAAGGTAGAGGTGATGCTCTGTTAGATTCGCAGCGATACGAAGAAGCGATCGCCTCCTACGAAAAAGCCGTCCAATTTCAGCCGAATTTGTACCGTGCTTGGTACAATCGGGGACAAGCTTACCAAAAGTTAAAACAGTACGATCGAGCTGTAGAATCTTATCAGAAAGCAGTTGAAATTAAATTTGATAATTCTGAAGTTTGGTATGACTTAGGCAATGTTTTCCTAGAATTAAACAAAAACCAAGAGGCTTTTGAAGCCTACGAAAAAGCTGTACGGTTCCAGCCCAACTTTTATCAAGCGTGGTACAGTAAAGGCATCGCTTTGCTGAAAATGCGCCGACATGAAGAAGCGGCAGCAGCTTACGAAAAAGCAGTCAAATTAAAACCTGATTATTATCAAGCATGGTACAATTTAGGTTGGTCTTACCACGAATTGCGCAAGTACGAACAAGCAATTGAGTGTTATAACAAAGCCCTTGACTTGAATCCAAAAGAATCTCAAGCCTGGTACAATAGAGGCAATGCACAATATAATTTGCAGCGGTATGAAGAGGCGATCGCCTCTTATAACGAAGCAGTTTATGTCAAGCCAGATTACTCCGAAGCGTGGTACAGTCGCGGCAATGCACTTGTAGCCATAAAAAGATACCAAGATGCGATCGCCTCCTATGACAAAGCAATTCGCTACAAGCCGGATTACGGAGCAGCAATGGAAGCAAAAAAGCGGGCAGAAAGTCAGCTAGGAACCATTCAGCCACAGCCTAAACAACAATAATTGTTAATTAAATTTAGTCAGGAGTTAGGCAACTGTCACAATTAGTAAGGTGCGTCAGATATTTAAACCCTCAATAATCGTTTAAGAAACTCACCTGACGCACCCTACAATGCTATTATTCCTCAAGAATAATGGATACTAGATAATTCATCCGTGTATCCGTGTTATCATCCGTGTAGTGCCTTCCTTCTTATATTTTACCGAACAGCAGGAGTAATTAGGGTAACTCGGCGGCTGTCTACTAACATCGGCCAAAAACCTCGATCGCTGAGTGTTTTTACCGCAGCAGTAGCAGCATTTTGATCCGTTGTATAAGCGATGAATAAAAACGGACGTTGGCCGTAGGAAGCTAAGCCGACTTGCGTGCCTAATACTTGCTTGACTTGGGCGGCTAATTCGGGTTGATTGAAGTAATCTACCAACACTGCATAACCAGGACCCAGAGGTTGCGGATTAAAGGCGAAACTCTCCTTTGGGCGATCGGGGGCTGGTATGGCAGAGGTGGATGGCTGAGGATCGTAGACTGGCAAATTTTGGGGTAATGACGCTGCGGGCGATCGCACTACGTAAGCTGGTAATCCGACAACATCCTGAACATATTTAACCCAATCGCTGGCAATTTGCGAGTCACGAAAGCCACCAACTCGCGTTACAGTATCATTGATATATCGGCAAACTGTATTGTCAGTATTTCCAGGGAAAGAGCGTTTTGCTCTTTCTTGCTCTTCCGGCGTTTTGGTGACAATCAACAGTAGATATTCGTCCGACTGTGGCGGTTCGCAGCTCGACTCAGCCTTAACAGAGGTAGATAAAATTGTCAAGGCCAAAAGGGCGATTGAGGTAGCAGAAAATAGGGGAAGAGAGACAAAACTTTTGTACAATTTACCCCTATTTTTCGCTAGTTGTTTTGTCGTAAATTTTGCTATTTTGTTCATGCTGGCTGTAGTGATGCGAGGGCATCGGGAATAGTTGCTGATGGTGCTTGAAATTCACCTGTCAGTACATATTCTAATCGCAGTTTCAACCAAGTAATGAACACAGGATCGGTAGAAATAATCGCGGCGGCTGGCTGAGGGCATTTTGCTTTAACTTTTGCCATTGTCGGTGCTTCCAGGAAAGCTGGCTGTTTGACTAACCAGAAGTCAATCTGTTTTTCTTGTTCGTTGTAGTTGCGGATTCTTTCTTTAAATACTTCATCAAGAGCTTCTTCTTCTACCAAAAAGCGTTGGCTGGCTAAAACGTAGTAGTAGGTTTGCATTTTTGTTGCTGGTTAGGGGTTAATGTCGCCTCTACTGGCCAGTTTTGCTGGCTTAGGGGCTTGGTTTGCCGAATTGCGGGAGTTTGAGAGTTCCAAACTCTTGTGCCGTTTACTTTACCTTATTTGTTGTCATCTTGGGTAGATGCAGAACTACGTAAACTATAAATGTTGCAAAATTTACAGACTCTGATATGATTTATTAAAATTTTAATTATCGTCTTTGGCAAAAATCAATGCAGCCTTGGGAAAGTTACTGGCGGCGAGTTCAATTGCACGCCGAATAATCATCAGTTACCAAGGTTATATATGGCTTATTCAACCGCAGTGGGTATGATTTGTATATGCAAAATTCTGCAAGTTCGATCGCGACTGGTATTGCTTGGTGTCTGGCTTGGGGTGAGGGGCGCGAACCTCAATTTGATATAAATGTGTTGTGGGAAATGCGACGGGCGTTGAATGCTGGGGAGGAAGTGCCCGCAGAAGTGAAGCAAATTGTCGATCGAGTTCAGCAACTAGAAAAACTTGAGTTTCCTGAAACTCTCGAAAAACTAAGTGAACTGACCAAGAAATATCCGGTACTGTGGGAATCTAAAATTGGATTAGTTTACGGCGGCGCAACTAAAATCAAGCAATATGTTTTTGAAGCGGCAAAACTACCAGATATTCGCGGCGCGTCAGCTTTGCTAGACAGAATTAATTTAGTCGATATTCCTGCTTTTTTTGGCAAACCCCAAAAATCCGTGTCAGTTTCCCAATGGCTAA
>Ga0123337_10005682_pt1 | contig 12182 bp, 14 predicted proteins | sample frozenSSSSmetaG_FD_89792 | JGI IMG/M metagenome (GOLD analysis project Ga0123337, IMG submission 89792) | Glacier valley bacterial and archeal communities from Borup Fiord, Nunavut, Canada, to study Microbial Dark Matter (Phase II) -... | ecosystem: Environmental > Aquatic > Freshwater > Ice >...
TATACAAGTGCCTTGAATCAGTTAATACGTCAGAGACAGATATCAGAGATTAAAACTGATTTCATAAATAATATGACGCATGAATTCAAAACACCAATTGCTACAATAAATCTTGCTTTGGATGCCATTAAGAATCCTAAGATTATTGATGATAAGGAAAAGGTCTTTAGGTATCTTGAAATGATACGAGATGAAAATAAGCGAATGCATGCTCAGGTTGAAAATGTATTGCGAATTTCTAAATTAGAGAAAAAAGAATTAAATATTATAAAAGAATCTAGTGATATTGAGGAAGTGATAAACGATGCAATTGATCATGTAAATTTAATTTTGGAAGACAGAAACGGAAGTGTAAATGTTCATTTTGGAGCTGTTAGAAAAACTGTTTTATTGAATGATGTTCATTTTACAAATGTGATTGTTAATATTTTAGAGAATGCTATAAAATATTCACCAGACATTCCAAAAATTGATATTTATACAGAAAATATTAAGGACATGGTTCTTATTAAAATAAAAGATAATGGTGTTGGTATGAGTAAAGTAGCTCAAAAAAGAATTTTTGAGAAATTTTATAGAGAGCATACAGGAGACATACATAATGTAAAAGGTCACGGATTGGGACTTGCTTATGTAAAAAGAATTGTAGACGACCATAATGGTCAAGTATATGTTGAAAGTGAAAAGGGAAAAGGAAGTACCTTCATAATAAAATTACCATTAATAAATTAAAATATGGAAAACGCGAATAAAAAAATTCTGTTAGTTGAAGATGACCTTAATTTTGGTGCAGTACTAAAAGACTATTTAATGCTAAACGATTTTGAAGTTGTATTAGCCAAAAATGGTATGGAAGGTTTTGAAAAATTCAAAAAGGATACTTTTGATTTATGTATTCTGGATGTAATGATGCCCTATAAAGACGGATACACTTTGGCTAAAGAAATAAGAGAAAAAAATAATGAAGTGCCTATTATTTTCCTTACTGCAAAATCGATGAAAGAGGATGTTTTAAAGGGATACAAAGCGGGTGCGGACGATTATTTGAATAAACCTTTTGATTCTGAAGTACTTTTAATGAAAATTAAAGCGATTATTCAAAGAAAAGCATCTGATGCAAAACCTGAAGCGGTTCAATTTGAATTTAATATTGGTAAATTTCATCTTAACTCAAAACTTCGTTTCTTGACGTTTAGTAATGAAGAGCCTATTAAGTTATCTCCAAAAGAGAATGAATTGCTTAAAATGCTAATTCTACATGAAAATGATTTGATGCCTAGAGAATTGGCTTTGACAAAAATATGGAGAGATGATAATTATTTCACCTCTAGAAGTATGGATGTTTATATTGCTAAGCTTAGAAAATATTTAAAATTGGACGAGGATGTCGAAATTTTAAATATTCATGGTGAAGGATTTAGATTAGTTGTTAAGGCCAAATAATAGTATAGAAAAAGCTTCGATTGATTTCGAAGCTTTTTTTTATTTCCAATTGAGTTGCAATGCAAAACTCGTTTTTTCCTCTTTTGTAATGCTAAAAACAGAGTTTGTTTCATTAATGCATTCATGAATCAAAACCGAATCTTTTAAAGAGAGTTCCTTCAGGAAGTTCATTTCAAAACTCTTAATTTGTTGATTTAATACTTTTTTTTCATCAACTAAGTCCAAACACCATTCTAAATATTTTACATTATTGGCATGGTTTACAATATCCAAATCGGATAAAAATACGGTTCTTTCAAAAACAATTTCTTTTTCGTGTGTTAAGTTAATTTTTGAAAACCCTAATTCTGTAGCTTTGTCCTCTGGATACAATTCAAAATGCTGATAAGGAAGCGCCAATGGTTCTGGTCTGCGGATTTTGGTATTAAATACTGCCCAAAAGGTCTCAGATCCTACAATCTTTTTGCCATTAACATACATTTCTAGTGCGCGCACAGAACGAGAATTTTCTAAGGAATTGATCCAGGTTTTTACAGTTACAACATCTCGCCATTTTGGCAAATCACTTATTTCTACACGCATTCTGCTGAGAACCCATGCCTGGTTGAATTCTTGCATATCTGTAAAACTAATACCGCCAACTTCGGAGTGTGCAGCTGCAGTTAATTGCAATAAATTACATAAATCGGTATATTTTAAATAACCGTTGGGTGTACATTGTGTAAAATTGATTTCCCAATCTTTGCTTAAAACAGAAGTGAAATTTGGACTTATTGGCATGGAAGATGTATTTTTTAAATTGTGGGAGTTTGATTTTCTATGTACTTAATTATTTCCTTTCGTTCTGCTAAATAATCAAACCATTTGGTATTTTCTTTTCGTTTGAACCAAGTAAGTTGTCGCTTTGAAAACCGTCGAGTATTTTTCTTAATTTCATCAATGGCAAAAGCCAATGTAAATTCTCCATCAAAATGACTAAACAATTCTCGGTAACCTACAGTTTGTAAGGCATTTAATTCTTTTTGGTTATAAAGGGCTTTGGCTTCTTCAACAAGTCCTTGTTTTATCATTATATCAACTCTTTGGTTGATACGGTCATAAATAATGCTTCTTTCTGCTTCAAGACCAATAATAATTGGAACAAAATTACGTTTGTTTTTCTTTTGATTTAAAAAAGAAGAATAAGGTTTCCCAGTTCCAATACATACTTCAACAAAACGCATCATTCGTTGTGGATTTTGTAAAGTTTGAGGATTGTCAATTGTTATGCTTTTAAAATAATTAGGATCTAATAGTTCTAATTGACTTTGCAAATACTCGATTCCTAGTTTTTCATAATTCATATTTACTATTTCTCGAATGGATGGATCAATAGTTGGAAATTCGTCGAACCCTTTTAAAATGGCATCTACATACAATCCAGAACCACCAACAAGAACAACGTAATCATTGTTTTTGTGCAATTCTTCTATTTTTAAAAGTGCTTCTTTTTCGAAATCGCCAACAGTATAGCTATCTGCAATTGATTTATTTTGAATGAAATGATGTGTTGCGCTGGCCAATTCTTCTGGATTGGGAACTGCAGTTCCTATGTTCATTTCCTTGAAGAACTGTCGGCTGTCGCAAGAAATAATTTCACAATTATAATATTTGGCCAAGTCGATGCTCAGGGCTGTTTTGCCTATGGCTGTTGGTCCGACAATGGTGATTAAATATTTCATGTTCTTTTTTTAGCCCAGATGGTAACGAAAACCCCGGAATTATTCTAGTTTGTTTTTCTTGGTATAAAAGAGCGACTGGAAGAAGCTCCTTTTATGCCTTAGAAAAACTACTGGAATAATGAGGAGTTGTAGAGTACAGCTGGATTTGCTACTGATTGTCATTTAATTTGTTACCGCACTGATAGCAAAATTTTGCTTGTCTGTTTAGAGTAAGCGTACCACATTTTGCACATGTAGTTTTGATACTATCTATATTTGTGTCTTGATTTGTATTTCTTTTTGCGAATTCGGAAGTTACGATTCCAGTAGGAACGGCGATGATTCCATAACCTAATATCATTACTAATGCTGCCAAAAATTGACCGAGAGGTGTTTGGGGGGATATATCACCGTAACCAACGGTTGTTAATGTTACAATAGTCCAATAAATACTCATTGGGATACTTGTAAAGCCACTTTCTTTGCTTTCTACGATGTACATTACTGATCCGATGATGATTGTGCTAATGAGTACAAAATAAATAAAGACAGTAATTTTTCCTCTGCTGGCATTCAGCGCCTCTTTCATGTGAATAGATTGACTGTTAAATTTTGGATGGTTGAGGATTTTGAACAACCGTAATAAACGCAATGCTCTTATTACAGATAAAATTCTTGTTCCAGGAAAAAATAGCGATAAATACATTGGTAATGTAGCAATTAAATCTATTAGACCATAAAAACTAAAGATGTATTTTAAAGGTTTGTTAATGGAAATGATGCGTAAGATATATTCTAAAGTAAAGAAGATGGTAATGATCCATTCCGCAAAGACAAGCTGGCTGTGGTATTTAGTATCAAATCCTTGTACGGTTTCCATCATAACCAGAAACACGCTCAAAAGAATGAGTCCCAAAAGAATCAAATCAAATAATCTACCTGCTTTTGTATTGGTGCCATAGATTATAATTTGAGTTTTTTTTCTGAAAACTTCATATTTTGACTTCGCTTTTTTCAATTTTAAAAATTAAAAATTAATGATTTTCAGAACTCTATTTTTTCTTAAATAACCTTGAATGTAGGATCTAGTATCTCTATTGTTTGGCATTGTAATCAAGATGTTTTTTAGGATTTCTGGAGTGTGAATCTGATAATTCAAATCATAAAACGCATATCCTTTGTAAATTCCATTTTCGATTAAAATAGCGCTATGTTCTCCAATTTTTCGCCCTTTGTCAATGATAATCATGTTTTTATTGTCAAAAATATTTTTATCAATAAAGATTTGAACTCTTGCGTTGTATTCTTCTTTGTCTATTTTACCTTCGCAAGCGCCATCACATTTGTTTGTTTCATTATTCAAACAATTTGTTTTTGAATCTGTTATTCCAGTTAGTTTCGGACACAATTGATAGGTTGCCGTAATGCGATTAAGCGCGCCTTTGCCCTCTATTTGAGAGGCAAATGCTGTGATTTCTTTTTTTCGCCCGTCTGCTTTTTGCAATTTTAAATTCAAGTAACCATTCAAATCCTTTTCGGCATAAATAGCCCAAGAAAAGGTGTTTTTTCGAGACATTCTATTGTAAATCGGTCTGTTTTTTTTGATTTCTTCGGATTCTTTTAATAAAGCTATCAATTCGCTACCCGTTTCTTCAAAAGTTACTGTGAAGACTTCGGCCTGAATTTTTTTGGCACTTGTTGTAATTCCTGTAAAATGCTGATTGACTCTTTTTTTGATGTTTTTACTTTGACCAATAAAAATAATAGAACCGTTTTCTCGGTGAATATAATAAATACCCGTTTTGGAGGGTAAACTTTCGATGATGTCTAATAATTTTGGGGAAACTCCTTTGATTACTTCGAATTTGATAAGTTCTTTTACAATTATTTTTTCGAGATCTTTGTCCAAAAGCATTTGGAAAAGCTTTACAGTTGCCATAGCATCTCCACTAGCACGATGTCTGTCTGCCATAGGAATTCCTAGGGCGCGAACTAATTTTCCTAAACTATGTGAGGGTTGTTCGGGTAATAAACGTTGTGATAATTCTACTGTACAAAGTGTTTGTACATTAAAATCATATCCCAATCTACGGAACTCTGTGCGAAGTATTCTATAATCAAATGAGGCGTTGTGCGCTACAAGAACACAATCATTTGTCATCTCTATAATGCGTTTGGCTACTTCAAAAAACTTTGGAGCACCACGTAGCATTTCGTTATTGATTCCCGTTAGTTTAACTACAAACGGTTGAATGGGGATTTCGGGATTGATTAAACTAATAAATTGATCAACAATTTCGTGTCCATCGAATTTGTAGATAGCAATTTCCGTTATTCCTTCTTCGTTGAATTGTCCTCCTGTGGTTTCTATGTCGAGTATTGCGTACATTTTCAATATCAATTTCAAAAATCAATATCAATAGCAATGGCAATTTCAAAAAGCAATGTCAATCCCTAAAATTGAAAATTGTAATTGATATTGATATTGTAATTGATTCATTTTTTATTGTTTATCATTTTTGAAGCGATTGCAATAAGTTCTTCAACTTCTGTCAATAGCCACTTTCTTTCTTCTAAATCTCCTGCTTTTATATAATCGAGAACTTTTAATGAATTTCTAGATTCTTTCAATTCCTTCACGCTTAATGAAGCTTTGAAAATAAAATCTTTACTTGTTATAGTGCCTTGTGCTTCTCCATAATTTAATGAAGAACTTCCAGACGATCTTATAAGTTGGTTCTTGTAATATTCAACCTCATAAGATTTTTCTAATTTTCTAACAAAGAAAATACATTCTCCAGCAAATCGAACCAAACGATCTTCAAAATTGTAAATTTTATCAAAATTAGGTTCATTAACTTCCATTGTATTTTATTTTTCTATTGATTTTCTTTTTTTGATTGAAATTGCCATTGCTATTGAAATTGTCATTGCTATTGAAATTGTCATTGAAGCTATCTTCCCCCAAAGATACTACTTCCAATCCGAACCATTGTGCTTCCGCATGCAATTGCTAATTGATAGTCGCCAGACATCCCCATAGAAACAGTTTGCAGTTTGCAGTTTACAGTTTGCAGTGATTGTAATCCATCAAAAATTGTTTTCAAATGTGAAAATTCTTTTTTTATTTGGTTTTGATCATCCGTAAAAGTAGCCATTCCCATTACCCCTACAATTCGGATATTTTTCATCTCTTTGAATGTAGGTGAGGCTAAGAGTTCTGAAAGTTCTTGTTCATCAAGACCAAATTTTGATTCTTCTTCGGCTATGTATATTTGAAGCAAACAATCAATAATTCGATTATTTTTTAAGGCTTGTTTGTTGATTTCTTCCAGTAATTTTAAGCTATCCACACCATGAATTAAGCTCACGAAAGGAGCCATAAATTTGACTTTATTGGTTTGTACATGACCAATCATGTGCCATTCGATGTCTTTGGGCATTTGTTCCCATTTATCGGCCATTTCCTGGATTTTGTTTTCACCAAAAATACGTTGACCAGCATTATAGGCTTCCATTAAATCTGCTACTGGTTTGGTTTTGGAAACCGCTACCAAAGTGACATGCTCTGGAAGAGTGGATTTTATTTGGAGGAGGTTTTGTTTGATAGACATGAGTTGTTTTTGTTAAAAATTAAACAAATTGTTTCGAAATCTTCTCCGCTTTTTTGCTTTCACTATAATCATAAAAACCTTCTCCTGATTTTACACCCAGTTTTCCAGCTCTCACCATGTTTACCAACAAAGGGCAAGGCGCATATTTTGGGTTTTTGAAACCGTCGTACATTACATTTAAAATTGCAAGGCATACATCAAGACCTATGAAATCGGCTAGTTGTAGAGGTCCCATTGGGTGTCCCATTCCTAGTTTCATCACGGTGTCAATTTCATAAACACCTGCTACTTTGTTGTATAAGGTTTCGATTGCTTCATTGATCATTGGCATCAAAATTCTATTGGCCACAAAACCGGGATAATCGTTTACTTCAACTGGAGTTTTACCTAGTTTTTCGGATAATTTCATAATGATGTTTGTCACTTCATCACTGGTATTGTAACCACGAATGATTTCTACCAACTTCATGATGGGCACCGGATTCATAAAATGCATTCCTATCACACGTTCCGGATGTGCTACTACGGCTCCGATTTGTGTAATCGAAATCGAAGAAGTATTGGTTGCCAAAATGGTGTTATGAGAACAAAATTCGTTTAATTGCTTGAAAATATTTAGTTTTAATTCTACATTTTCGGTAGCTGCTTCTACGACCAAATCAACTCCAACAACACCATCTTTAATGTCAGTATAGGTAATAATATTGGTAAATGTTTTTGCTTTGTCCTCGTCGGTTATGGTTCCTTTGGAAACCATACGGTCTAGATTGGCAGCTATTGTTGCCATTCCTTTATCCAATGATTTCTCGGAAACATCGATTAATTTTACGGTGAAACCACTTTGTGCAAAAGTATGTGCAATTCCGTTCCCCATTGTTCCTGCTCCGATTACAGCTATAATTTTCATCTTTTTTATTATTTATAAGTTAAAAAAGTTTAAAATTTAAAGACGAATGATTGACTTTAAACTTTAAACTTTGAATGTGTGTTTTTTTAATTTTTATTTCTTGAAACAATCTATAATTTGATAGGCTACTCTCAAAGCATCAGTAGCTTGTTCCAATGTAACCACTGGAGTAGTATCGTTGTTTATAGCATCTGCAAATGATTCCAATTCATCAAGTATGGCGTTGTTTTGTTCTACATCTGGGTTTGAGAAATAAATTTGTTTTTTTACTCCTTCTGCATTTTGTAAAATCATATCAAAATCTCCTGGAACTTCAGGAGCATCTTTCATTTTTACCACTTCGCATCTTTTTTCAAGAAAATCGACTGAGATGTAGGCATCTTTCTGAAAAAATCTTGATTTACGCATATTTTTCATCGAAATACGGCTTGCAGTCAAATTGGCAACACAACCATTTTCGAATTCAATTCGGGCATTTGCAATATCTGGAGTATCACTTATTACAGAAACTCCACTTGCATTGATATTTTTTACTTTGGATTTTACAACACTCAAAATGGCATCAATATCGTGTATCATTAAATCCAAAACCACAGGTACATCGGTTCCACGAGGATTGAATTCAGCTAATCGATGGGTTTCGATGAACATCGGGTTTTCAATCATATTTTTGGTAGCAATAAATGCAGGGTTGAATCTCTCAACATGACCTACTTGCCCTTTTACATTGTATTCTTTAGCCAATGCAATTATTTCTTCGGCTTCTTCAACGGTGTTTGAAATGGGTTTTTCTATAAAAACATGTTTACCCGATTTGATCGCCACTTTGGCACATTTATAATGAGAAAGTGTAGGTGTAACAATGTCAATAACATCAACCGCATGAATTAATGTTGCAATGGTACTGAAGTTTTTATATCCAAATTCCTTGCTTATTTTTTCAGCGTTTTCTTGATTGGGGTCATAAAAACCAACTAATTCATACTTTTTAGATTGTTGTAATAAACGCAAATGTATTTTACCTAGATGTCCCGCACCTAGTACTCCAATTTTCAGCATAATAATGATATTTCTACAAAAATAGTAATTAAATGATTAAATTATTGTTGATTAGCAACAATTATTATGTTAATTTAAAAAATAATAATCTCCAGCTTTTATTGAATTAGTTTTCTATTTTTGCTTTTTATAAAACTCAAAAATTTGAAAGATACCGCCAAACATCAAGGACTTCGTAATCAATTAGTAAGTGTATTGCAACTAAAAGGAATTACGGATAAAAACGTTTTAGAAGCGATAAAAAAGATTCCACGCCATTTATTTTTAAATTCAAGTTTTGCCGATTATGCTTATCAAGATAAGGCTTTTCCTATAGGGGCAGGTCAAACTATTTCTCAGCCGTATACCGTTGCTTTTCAATCTCAGTTATTAGAAATTAGTAAAGGACACAAAGTTTTAGAAATCGGGACAGGTTCGGGCTATCAAACGGCTGTTTTGAGTTTGATGGGGGCTCAAGTTTATAGTGTAGAAAGACAAAATGAATTGTTTAAACAGACATCTGCATTATTGCCGAAACTTGGTATTCGTCCCAAACATCTTTCTTTTGGTGATGGTTACAAAGGTTTGCCGAATCACGCTCATTTTGACAGTATTATTGTTACGGATGGGGCACCCATAATTCCTCAACCCTTAATGGCACAACTCAAAATAGGAGGGAGACTTGTTATTCCGCTTGGAGAAGATATTCAAATTATGACATTGTTAATCCGAAAAAATGAAACACAATTCGAAAAACACGAATTTGGAGAATTTCGATTTGTTCCTTTATTAGAAGATAAAAATTAAATTTGAATAAGATTCTAAGATACTTAAATTCTAAGTTTAATAATTGGTAACAAAAAAGCAACACTAAAATTCAGTGTTGCTTTTTTATTATAATTTTATTTAAGAAAAATTCACTTCTTATTTTGCTTTTGGAGCCATGTAACCATCTGCTCTCATTTGTTTCACACAAGCTTCCATGATTTCATCCACTGTAGTGTTTACATCTCTTACATCCAAAGATTTTGTTGTTGCACTCCAAACCAATTTGTTGTTTTTTAAGTCAAAAATATTGGTTTCAATATAGTAGTAAGTGTTTTCTTGGTAGTATCCAGGTGTATAGTAAACTGGAGCATAAGCACCATACCATCCACCAAATCCTGCACCATAACCCATACCGTAACCACCTACATAACCATATCCCATACCAGGATAACCCATTCCGCTATAATAGTTTGAAGTTCCAGGAACATATTGAGTTTCTTTATCTGCTCTAATGAAGCGCATTGTAACAACACCATCAAATCCTTCAGATTGAACGATGCTTAATTTTTGCTCCTGAGTAAGGTTAAGATTTTGTTGATTCAAATAATTGTAAGAAGCATTCAATATTGCAGGATTAATTGCTGCAATTCTATTTTCAGTAGTTCTTCTAGTGCTTTCATCTTTTACTAGGGCAACTACCAAAACTTTTTTGAAGTTCTCTTTGGCTAGAGTAGAATTTGGATCTCTCCAACTGGATACAATGGATGTATTACTCCCACAACTAGCAAAACAAATAGACATTAATACAATAAAAAGATTTCTCATAATTTTTGGTTGTTTTTTGTTTATGTATAAGTAAAAGTAATTATAATTTACAAAAAAATATGAAAAACAACCAATAATTTAACGCAAATTTTATTAAAAAGCCTTTTTAATTCTGTCTAAATCTCTTTTGGTATCTTGTTCTTTTAGTGATTCTCTTTTGTCATAGGTTTTTTTACCTTTACAGAGTCCAATTTGTAGTTTTGCCAGTCCTTTTTCATTGGTAAATAATTTCAAAGGAACTATTGTAAGTCCTTTGGCTTGAACACTTCTGAGTAATCCTTTCAATTCTCTTTTATTCAATAATAGTTTGCGTTCGCTTCTGGCTTTGTGATTGAATTGATTCCCAAAAGTATATTCTTCAATATAAGTGTTTATAGCAAAAAGCTCATTACCGCTAAATTCACAAAAACTTTCGGTAATATTGGCCTTTCCCAATCGTATGGATTTGATTTCGGTACCCGCCAAAACAATTCCTGCGGTAAAGGTTTCAAGGATTTCATAATCGAAACGGGCTCTTTTATTGAGTATGTTGACAATTTTTTGCATAGTGATGCAAATTTAGGAACTAATTAATGAAAGACCAATTGTTTTTAGGAAAATACTATAAATTTGCAAAATGGAAAAGCAACAATCAAAAGACCCGCTTCACGGCATTACACTTCAAAAAATTGTAGAAACTCTTGTGGAGCATTATGGCTTTGACACTTTGGGAGAACTAATAAAAATTAAATCTTTCAACGAAAATCCAAGCATAAAATCCAGTCTTACCTTTTTAAGAAAAACAGATTGGGCTAGAAAACAAGTCGAAGAATTGTATTTAAAAACGATTCAGAAAATACAATCCAAATAATTTAGGAGCTATTTCCTGCTATCCGCTTCAATCTTGTAGGCCGAACCCCGGCCCACAAGGATTTTCGCTTCTATCAGGGCTAGGGTTTTTGTCTTCAAAATAAAATTTATTTATTCAAAATAGAATAAATCATTGTGTCTAGAAAACGGCCTTCATAGTATTCATTTTCTATTAAATGGGCTTCCTTGACAAATCCATTTTTCAATAAAACCTTTTCGGAACCTTTATTTTCAGGATCCAAAATCGCTTCAATCGAATGCAATTTCATTTCGTTAAAACCATATTCAACTACTTTTTTCAAAGCTTCGGATACAATTCCTTTGCCTTTATGGTCTGGAAAAAGCATATAGCCCACTTCTGCTCTAAAATGCTCTGGTTTTATTCTGTAATGGCCAATTATTCCCAACAGTTTTTCGGGTTCATCAAGAAAATAAATGCCCCAGTTGATGCCAATACCATTTTCTATTTTGTCGTCAAACATGGCAATGAGTTCCAAGGCATCTTCTTTGGTCTTAAGATAAGCTCTCGGAATGTATTTCATGACTTCATCATTTGAGCGCAAAGCTAGAATTGCTTCTGCATCATTAGCATTGATTTGTTTTAATACTAAACGTTTGGTTTCAAGATTTGGAAAAGGTAAAAAGTTTATTTCTAACATTATTAATTTTTATTTAAAAATTCGACAACTCTTTTATTTATAATTTCAGATTGGTCAATAGACATGAAGTGCCCAGCGTTTTCGATAACGGCAGTTTCTACATCTGGGATAAATTTGTGCACTTTTACAAAAATTTTTTCGTCATTCACAATGTCGTGATCTCCAATCAAAACCAATACTGGAATTTTTAGTGACTTTAATTCTTTTTTGGAAAACGGCATCATATTTAATAAACGAGGTTTGCTATTGCCATATTTGTATGCCAGATAAAGTTGGTTTTTAAAAACGCTATTAACTTTTTCTGGAGAATACGAAAAGGCGTTAAAAAATTTATCCGTACTTTTTGGACTTGGAAACATTTTAAGATTTATTCCAGTGA
>Ga0123337_10005683_pt1 | contig 12180 bp, 18 predicted proteins | sample frozenSSSSmetaG_FD_89792 | JGI IMG/M metagenome (GOLD analysis project Ga0123337, IMG submission 89792) | Glacier valley bacterial and archeal communities from Borup Fiord, Nunavut, Canada, to study Microbial Dark Matter (Phase II) -... | ecosystem: Environmental > Aquatic > Freshwater > Ice >...
CTTCTTTATTGAGGCTCTCTATATGAGAGATGCCTATTCCGTAGTTTAGATAGAATTATTCTACATGCTTTATCACATCTTTGCTTCCGTGCCCACAGTGTTCACAGAATACTGTGTTCAACAGAGCTGATATGAGGAGACAGACATTTGCAGCTGTGAGTTACTGTAGCACGGAAATCGAGTCCATGGTTGCTCACAGGCAAATCAACGCCATAAAGGAGCCAATCTTGATCCTCTGCAACATCTCAGGTTTTAGAATTGCCCAGAACGTTATGTCTGCTGCAAAAGCGACGTCGAAGCGTTGATTGAGAAACCTTTCTGGTCTTTTAGCCTCATCCAGAGGTATTGCATGTATGCAATACTGGCGGAAGTGGCAAATGCTGTCTGAGCAGTCCAAGCAAACGTTATACCATATCTGCAAAAACATGGCTAGGAGTGTCTTGTTTCCACAATGATTCTTCCCCTTTCAACAGACAGCATACTTCATGGAAGGTTACCAACCTCAAGGCCCATTGCTGCTCGTTGTTATTTCCAACGTGCTTTCAATTGAGCGAGGAATAGTAGAGATGATGGCCAAGAGTCATAAGAATCCCAAGACAAGCAACAATAGCATGCCTGCGGGCGAGCGCCAGTAGACTCCAATATGGTGTTTCGGTTTGGGCTCTTGCAATGTCAACGCAAACTCTTGCAGTCGAATAGTCGTAGTCGTTGCATGTGCCTTCAATTTCTCGAAGTATATGGTTCGCTTCTCAGAGTCCTGGATTGAGACTCGTGGCACGTCGAGATCCTCATCATTATGTATGCTCGCGGACGGCGAGATCTCGTCATAGGCCCAAGGACAGGCCACGCTGATGGAAAATATCTCTTCGACTCGGAAGCCGCAGAAATAGACGATTGTCCAGACATTGCAAAGTCTGTTTCGTTTAATGTCATAAGACGACAACTTAAATAATGATGTCCATGTTGAAGTCCTTATGTTCCTTCGAGATTGATAGATTGGCCAGATATATAGATGCCAAGAACATCGAGAGAGCTTGCAGTCGGCAGCACCTCATGCGCCCTGCTACTGTAGACTCTTCCACGATTGCAAGTGTGGGTCACTTTGTTGGACCCTTGGCTTGATATTTCTTGCGATGTGATGTTGCCCGCCATCCTGCAGCCAGCCTTCTCCAGGCTTCGGCACGAGAAATCTTCAGCCTTGTCGCCCTTATCTTGAAGACATTTCGAAGCTATCTCCACACAGCCAATGCTAATATTCATGTTGCCTATGTGCTCCGATATTGCTGCATCGAACCTTATCATCCGCGGCGCGACTCAGCCACTATTTGAAGTACTCCAACAATTCTTGGCGAGGCAGAAAGCCAATTGTGGAGGCTGCGCATTAGCCACCAATTTTCAATATCCTGACCTGCGTAGGCACTCTGAGCATACTGTATGAAGTACTTGTAAGTCGTTCTGGATATCTTCATTTGATGCTCAAACTATCTATCTTTTTCATGCGATAAACTGGTATTGTGACTATCACAACGATGAGATTCGAGTAATGAGGTCGAGATTTTCGAATACATATTGATAGTATTAAAAGAATGCTTCGCAGCCTTGGGCGTTGATATCATAACAAGATACCAGCTTGCTACAAATAACCTTGCTTTGCTAGCCTCGCATCTCTTTCGTCAGCAATCGTCCCTCCCATCCTCAGATGTTCGATAATCGGACGATTTTGTGGTATAGTTTGTCGTCAGGATTGCTCGCAGTCTCTTCTCGCAGAATTGTAATGCGAGATAGTTGCCAACGCCTTGATGTTTAAGTTGTGATAGGCCGGATATTTCAGAACACGAGTAGTGGAGTTGTCAATGGTGACAAAGACGTCATTGAACTCTTTGTCTTCTGCACCCAACAACACAAAACATTGTGTAGTAAATGAGAATTTTGCCGGTCTGTAATGAATTGTGACCCACCAAGCCGGTCTTTCTTCGTCTAAATCTTCATATGCCGTGCCTTAATTCTCTCTATGCATTGTTCCCACAGCACTGCTCATGGAATTCTCATAGAGGCAGATAACAGCACAAAAAACAGAATGGCATAGGATGCAGCCCCCCATGTCAGACTTCGTCCAGAAATCCATTGGCCACAAGAAACTACCACCCTGGTTGAATACCAAAACATAATCAACACCAGCTGAAAGGTCAACAACAGCCCGTCGGCCATAATTTCAGCCGCCTCCATTATATCAGCTTCGTCCATCGTATTGAATGCGGCCCGTGCTAAATCTCTGGAGATGTGTAACAGGCCGTTGCTGATGGTCAACGGCACAAGACGATTGCTATCGTGCTCTTAGACGCGGAAGTTTCGAGAAAAGAGCATGGAAGTGGAGTTGGACGAGATGCGATAGGTCGTAAGGATAATAAGGTAGCAAGATAAAGTCGGACAGCAAAAACTAGCAACAAGCTTGTATGAATACCTGTTTTCAAAAGACGAGGGAATTCTGATAACACTGAGGTATATTCCCTCTGGACAGCGATTGCGATTCCGCTCAGATCGAAATAGAGAAAAGGGAAACAGATAATCTTTGAAATGACTTACAGAGGTATATAGCTCGATTGTCTAGAAGACCAAATGCGGTCACAAGGCCTGCGCAATGATTTCCCGATTAGATCGGAGGTCAGACATGTACGATGGTTACCACACTGACAATCTGTCGACTCTGAACTTCACACTTCTCCGGTCGCCGGAACCCGCAGCTTAGATCCCAGATCACGTATGTGGTCTATGAAGAACGAGGGTCTCATCTTCGTCAGGCAGAGTCAGGGTGCTGACTTCAGCTGATTTGTATTTGGCGATGTGGAGCACCAACAATTACTGTGAAAGAGACTCGTGAGGTGTCGATGAGATAGATGAAGGATGAAGTATGAAGGATGAAGTTTAACGGGACAGCGAAGAGTGAAGAGCTATTTATATAGAGGAAGAGGCATACATAATACATAATACATAATACATAGGAAACGAAGAGAAGAACGAAGGGCAGGAGAGGAGGGAGGAGGGAGGCGAGGACGAGGTGTGTGTTTCAGTTTTGGTGTATCATTGGCCAAGCCCAACCAGAACGTGCGGGTGCCATTTTGCCATTTTGCCGTTTTGCCATTTTCGGAAACGGGAAAACTATGTTACGGTTTAATCCCAAATCCCTCTTCCCTCTTTCTCCACATCTGTCTTCGATCATTAAACAAAAATAATTCCTCTTTCTCTCATATCATCTCATCTTCGTAGGATATACAATCATGTCTTAAGCAGATAAAGAAATAGTGCTACTATTTCTTTGTGGGAGTTGGATTTTGGCTGCTAAGGATACATCCTCTGAAATTAGTACCAGCTGCTGAATAGAGGATTTGGGTTTGGTGCCTGTAGGCACCCGGGGATTCTCAGTTTAGATAATTCATGAGAATCTCCATGCGCATGCATGGAAGATTCGATGCATGCACACAGGCCTTTGAACCTTTGTTTTAGGCTCTCTATATTATTATGAGAGCCCTTTCCTAGATTAGATAGTTTTACAATCAAGCACTTTATATGTATCATTTCAACATCAGCGGCCAACCGAATATTTCTGGTTGATGTCTTGGAAACTGCACATCCATAAAATTATCAGGTCTCGAAGGATATGTCGAGAACCATAAATGGAAGGCCTCCCCTCCCTATGTCTAAGGTCATAATTCGAGCCATAATGAATTATTCGATCTCTGGACATCCCAAGTTTTGAAGGCAAAGATCACGTTGTGAGTCCAAGCAATGCTTCTATCAAAGATACTTCCACTTTTCACGACTCATCCACCTTCTTTATGCAGAGATAGAAGGGATCTCGCAGTTCCGCTAAAGCCTCAGGAGATGCCGTATTCGAAAGTACTGAAGTTTGTGCTTCAACGTGATCAGCAATTTCTCATTCTCCTGCCATTGGAATTTCATTCAATTCCCCAAGGCCAACCTTCCAGTAGACTTGAACACAAACAGAATCTTCGGGTGGCCGTCAGCTATTGGAAGTGAATGCCCGTATTCACGCAACAAGCTCTGATTACTCCTGCAACACTATCAGTGACTACCGCCATTCGAATTGACAACGAGATTCGTGAGGTACGGCAAGTCGACATGTGGACTGTAATTAATGATGCACATGGCTGGCCCAAGTTCTATTCCTACTATGTTCCAACAAAGGGTAGAACGAATAACAACACTTTTGTCTTTATCAGACCTTGCATAGTCGTAACCAGGTTACCACAAGCAACATTTGCGACTGGCCAGACCCTCCGCGTCATTCCACCAGAACTGAACAGCTCCTATTCAGTGAATTTTTAGCCACCAACGAGACTGTTTCCCCAATCATCGACGGCGCAGTTCTTCAGAGCTATAACGAGACAGAAGGCAGTACTAAACAAGAGTCGTTGGCATACTTTGCTTTCATCCCTGATCTCACGGCCTATGGAAGCAGCGGACTACGACATGTCCCAAGCATATCTCCGGTTGCAGACAGTCAATTAGAGCAATGAATGCATAGTACAGCGAGGATAAATACTTCATCTGCACTATGAAGTTTTGGATTTTGTTACTCGAGATAGAATATCTGGATACCTATACAATAGGAGATGATTTCCAAGGGGGCCGGGGGGCGCTCAGACTTAGGATTACAAACGAAATTCAACGCATTGCCATCTCGGCCGAATTAATATAGAACAGTTCCAAAGATTGAATGGCATTCTCTTTGACAGTAGCAGGAGAAGCTAATTCATCAACAAACGGCTATTCCTCATCATCTCCTCGGCAAATCCCCAATTCCCAGCCTTCTCCAATAAATGACTCCGCAAAACGCTACCATGTGGAGACAAAAACGCGGGGTGGTTATCTGTTATCGAAAAAGGTATGAAGAAATGATGGGAAAGCGGGGAAACCATGGGGAATCCAACGGCCAAGCTCCACAAATCCTTCCACAGACGTCGGTGCCAGGGTGCCAAGCAAGCACTAGCAGCCAAGAAATACATATCACTCGCAGAGAAGGCACGACCAGGTAGTAGTCGCTCCTTCCTTGACAGCTTTTGTGGGCTGCTCGGTGCCTCTCAGTTCACCTCGGCATGATTCCTGCGAGACTCTGAGTCTGGGGATCCGAGTCGAGGGAGGAGATGGGGGACACCTGACAGGTCATGAGGTGTGAAGACAAAGTTCTCAAGATGTATACATATAGGAGCGCTTTGGGTGCATACATCAGGGAGCAGAAAACAGCAGCACAGAAGCAGCCATGGCGACGCCCACCTCTCACAGTTCTACCGACTTGAAGACTGGTGAAGCGGCCCATTACGATCATGTAAGTCACCTCGCAGCGCTTCAGCCTTCATGGACCTCACCTTAACCTCGTCAGGGCCTCTCACCAAACGCGGACGTCGAGTTCTCCACCGTCGAAGAGAAACCCGCCAAAGAGGCCTCCATCGGCGACGTTGTCGACGACGCAGAGACAAAGCGTGTGGTCCGCAAACTGGATCTCCGTCTCCTGCCCGTGCTTGCAACCATCTACGCGTTTGCCTTGATCGACCGTGTCAACCTGCCCAATGCGCGCATTGCGGGTATGGATGAGGACCTGCAGCTGTCGGTTGGCGAGCGGTACTCCTTGCTCAGCATGATTTTCTTCGTGCCTTACATCATCTTCCAGTTTCCCGCAAATATCATCATCCGCAAGCTGGGCGCTGCCCTGTGGCTGTCAAGCTTGGTGGTCTGCTGGGGCGTAGTGAGTATCGGCATGGGCTTTACGACGAAGTGGGATCAGTTGCTTGGATGCCGTGTTCTGCTGGGTATTCTTGAAGCTGGCTATTATCCCGGATGCATCTTTCTTCTAAGGTTATCACATCCCTCTGCATGGTTGTGTAGAAGACCGCTAACTTGTTTGCCAGCTGCTGGTATATTCGTTTCGAAGTCCAAAAGCGCTTCAGTGCCTTCTACCTCCTCGCTCTTCTCGCCTCTGGATTCTCAAACATTCTCGCCTATGGCCTGAGCCAGATGAAGGGAACTGCAGGCCTTAATGGCTGGCGTTGGATTTTCATCATTGTGAGTTCTCCCATCATTCCGATAAGATATTTTGGAAATTGACAAATTACAGGAGGGCATCATCACCTGCACTCTCGGCCTCCTCGGCTACATCGCCATCATCGACTTCCCAGACAAAGCCGCCCAGCCCGGGCTCATAATCAAGAAGCCCTTCCTGACCCAAGAGGAAGCAACTCTAATCCTCAATCGCATAGACCGTGACCGCGGGGACGCCTCGGTTGAGAAGCTCTCCGCACGCATCATCATGCACCACCTCAAGGACTGGAAGATATGGGAATTCGCATGGCTATATTTACTTAACAATGTCGTCGCATACTCTTTTAGTTACTTCCTCCCCATCATCCTCAAGAAAGGCATGGGCTACAGCACCACCATGTCGCAGGTCTTGTCATTCCCGCCGTACGCCTGCGCTTGTATTTGGATGTTCGCTACGGCGTGGATTGCGGACCACTATCGCCAGAGAGGTCTGGTCATTATCTTCAATGCCGGCATGACGATCGTCGGTGTCAGCATGATGGCATTCCTCACTACACCGCGTGACCGCTACGCCGGCGCCTTTCTCGGCGTTGCGGCTGCGAACTCAAACGTCCCCTCTCTGCTCTCCTACATGCACAACAACATCGTCGGACAGTCCAAGCGTGCGTTGGCATCGGCACTGTTGATTGGTGGCGGCGCATGTGGTGGCATTGTGGCGAGCAATATCTTCAGACAAGTCGATGCGCCGGGATACAGACCCGCGATGTATACGGTGATTGCAACGCAGGCGATTACCATTCTGCATGTGCTGAAGAACTTTGTCGTGTATACGCTTTCGAACAGGAAGGCAGAGCGGGGAGAAAAGATTATTGAGGGACAAGAGGGCTTCAGACATACGCTGTAAAGCAGATGCTGAGATATGATGCCGCTAATGAGATGTCTTGTGAGCTATTGCCGTGTGGCATTGAATGATACGCACGATATAAATATACTTGGATATTTTCAAGATAGAGAACGATAATATATCATTTAAACTATTCGTTCCCTAATTTACCTTTCGGAAATATCTTCTTCTATTCACCCAGCCATCACCCCTATTTCCTGTCACCATCGGACACTTGTGAAACTTGCCTTCTAGTAAGCCTTCACCCTCTTAATATCCCAAATACACTGTAAATATGCCCATATCCAAGTCCCTCGGTAGCAGACTTCAGTCCGCAAGCTCGCCTTTTACGTCACAAACTCGCGCTCATGCATCTCCCACCGTAGAAAACCTGTCCAGTCTTGCCGTATGGGCCAAGTTGTTTCCTACAAGCATATCTCGAAGCGCCCAAGCCTTATAAGATAACTTCTTATCCTAATTCCGACATCTCCAAGTGTGTCGAAGGAACTCTAATACTCCGTGTGGTTTTAACGATCGTGCGTCTGAAGAACTTTCCTTACCACTCGTTGATGCAAACAGTCTTCTCCGTCGTCAGGATCTGCAAGCTCAACCCCATCCCCATCTTTCCAGAATTTGACTCCTCTCGTTCGCCTCACTGGTCCCGAACCACCCACTCCGGCGGCCAGCTTCAAGCAGATCGTTCCATGCCAGCTTTCCCCCTTTAGCTCTGTCACTCTCAAACCCACCGCAAGCACCTCGCTCCTCATCTTTCCTCCATCCTCTATGTGCCTGGACCTGCGCCAGGCTCTCCAGCCCCTTATCTACACATTCTGCGACAGGAGAATGGCAATTTTACACACCTTGCTGATTTCCTCATCACAGACGCAGCGTTGTGCATGCAGCGTTCCATTCCAGCCATATTCCATGATAGCTGCTGGACTTGCTCCATCGACTATGACGAAGCCGTTGAAAGCGAGGCCGCAATCCTTATTCAGGAGACTTGCTTCCTTCCGGCGCACCACATTCTCCATTCCAAAAACATCTACCACGGCTTTCCTCCGCTCGTCTCGCAAATCAGACGGCCGTGCAGCGACGATGTCTTCGAAGAGCCTGCGCCATCGAGCTGGTGGTTCTGGGTCGTACTTTGCACTCCGAACTTCCTAGATCTTGCCTTGTGGCAGCACAGAACATGCGGCGCGTGGTTTTTGGCAGTTTTGATTATTGCATCATCTTGTCCTCTGTCAATTACTGATTAGGAAGTGTGAATGCGAACACAATGACAGATGTCCAGTTGACGCTGTGTTTTTCTGCGCTGGGCATGGGAAGGGCGTTGATGATTCATGTTGGAAGTAGCCATGAAGGGCGGGAATTGTGGGGATATAAGACATAGCAGCTGAGAGGATGATGACGGAGGTCTGGCCATGGCATGTAGTCTTGTGTCTGTAATGATTGATGGATTCTCTGGAGTTGACAGATGTGGTTTTAGAAAAACTAAAAGGGCGACCTTAACCTTGTCCATAACCAGAGAGGGACTAAAGAACACAGATCTTCAAATCTACCACTCACCATCTAGAAATCAGCTCAATACAATGCTGTAGAAACAGAATAGCGACTGGCTCCGCCATCCAGCTAAGCGCCTCCACCATTCAACCCCTTTCCAACAATCGTGAAAATCAACTCCGGACTCTGCTCTCGCGATCTCAAAAAGGGGGTAAACATTATCCCCGAGAATTCTCGCCCACCAATCCCAAGATGCTCATGCCCGCCGGCTGCTCGCTCTGCATCCCGATCCGAAGCCGTCCGAACACTCATTCTGCACAAGCATCAAGACCGAGGAATCGTAAAAATAAAAAAAAACCTGGACCTCCTACCAACAGCCACCTCGCCCACTCTCTCCTATCTCCCCCACGTGACGCCTCGACACCGTCACACAACAGACGAAGCCTCGGCGTTCCCAATCCGGCATTCCGCAAGCCACGCGCAAGCAGCGGCAGCGGCGGAGGGGGGAGTGCATGTCAGTACGCGGCCTCGTCTGCACGGTCATGCAGTAAGCATGCGCAGTGCGGATATGCGCGGAAAGGGGGACATGTGATCGGCGCGTTGGGTGCTGCGTGACCTGAGGCGGCTGGAGTGCATAGGTTGTACGGCATGGAGGCAGAGATGTGGTTGCGCATGCGGATGTGGATGTGGCGGCAGCGGCGGGGTCTGGGGGGGAGGCGGGGACATGGAGGGAGAGGAGATGGCGAGGGAGATGCATGGCGAGGAATTTGTTTGAGGGTTTGGCGTAGATGGGTGTAGGGAGGAGAGACGAATGTAAGATGGAGTGAAAGCGGCCGGGAAAGAGACACCTGACACTGAGAACGGCGGAATGTGCCATCTGGCGTGCCATCTGGCGATATTGGAATCTGCAGTACATCGTCGTCCTCCCATCCTTGCTCCCTTGGCATCGCGCGCCCTCCGTTGATTCCGTTACAGAATGGAGATCCTACTGTGATGCAAACACCAAAGACATCAAATGTGCTGACAACAGAGCCGCTGCACCCGCCTCAGGTATGACTGCTCTCCTCGCATTGATATCCACTTTCGCATTGTGCTCAATGAACTCGTGTCTTTCCCTTCGTTCGTGATCAAGAGCCCTCAGTCAGGCGTCCCCTTTCCGTCCGCCTCACATGCCACCCGCCCAGTCTTGTGCACCGATGACTCCGACACGCTGCATTATGGACAATAGCAAGTCTATGGGGAAGTATCGAGAAAGTATCGAAGGAAAGGATATGCAATGAAACACCAACAGGAAGAAAGACCGCCCGAGGCACGTTATCTCAAACATCTGCGCGGGGCAATGCTCCACCGCGCGATATTGCGCATGAACATGCTCGTGCAGATGTGTTCCATTCGAACGTGGCCGCACGAGGCAATGGAGGGGAACACAAGGAGGCGAGGCGAAGATCGAGACGCAGTCCCAGCGACAATCCTCAGCCACTGCATCAGACGCATCAAAACACACACATACGAAGTATCGCCAAGCTGAGCTGCAACGCCGAGAAAAAAGAGAAGAGAAAACGAAGGTCTTCGCCGCTTACCAGCTCGGAATCCCAAATACAGTCAGTCCGTCCCTACCTCGAGCAACGCCGCTGTTGCATCCAGGCCGCTCATCCTCTTCCCCAAAGAAGGAATCCGCCTCCTCCCCCTCCCCTCCCCTCCTCCAAACCCTACCCGGCCTCGTCTCTGCTCTGCTCCGTCTGATATGCGATATCGACATGGACATCCCCTCCCCTCCTCAACCGCAAGCCCTCTCCCCAACCCCCGACCGAACACGACATATCGCGCATACCGCCTCCCCAGCAGCACCTGCGACCCAAAGCACCACGACGCGCATGTCGTGCCATCGATCGCACCACAACATCGCCACGACTTCCCTACCCCGTCCCCCCCTTTTTCCCCTCTGTTTTTCTTTTCTTCGCAGATTTTCCTCGCACAGCACAGCAAAATACAATGCCTGCCTTACGCGCCCAACAACGGCGGCGAATTGCTCAACAAGTGCGTGCGCCCCCCCCGGCTCAACCCCATGCGCCAGAGGCCAAGCAAGCAGGGCTGGCTGGATGCGATGGCGATGGCGCAAGCTCGTCGCGCGAGGTGCAGGCGCCTGCAAGCCCCCGGGCGGCTTGGCTGGCGCGCCCAGGCGTCATGGGTGGGTTCCAGATAGCGGAATGGACGAATCGACGAGTTGGGTGGTGAGGAGCTGGGGCGAGGGCTGATGCACGGTGGTGAATCCAGACTGTGGTGTGGTGGAGGGGGGGGGGTTCGAGGGGAGGATTGAGATGCGATGCGGGATTGAGATTGATTGATTGATTGATTGATTGAGACGCTGTGGGGAATTGGCAGTGTTTAATCGATTGAGTTCATATGTGCATGCTCTACTGCTGCACGCTGTCGTAAATATCGATCGTCGAGGTAGGCAGGTGGATCCGCTGCGGAAATACTCCACTGTTGTAGTCACTACTCCCCACTGCTGTACTGTAGAGCAGAGGATGCAGGTTAGTGTTTAGCAGATGCAGGATATTCTATGTATATCTGCAACCATGTATATTATAATGGGTGCAGATTTATAGATGATATGCTGTATCAGACACGGAAACGCTGAGGTCTTGTAATGGGTATGTATGTATGTACATATGCATGTAGGTATGGGCTTGCTATACCCATTGACCTACAAGTTCTGTACAAGTAAGTACAGTACCATACCTACCATGCAGCGATAACGGCAGAGCCCTCACCGCAAAGAGCTCAAAGGCGACTCATCCCATTATTTTCTGTGTATGTACTCTGTGGTGGTGGCGAGCTGTAGGGGTACTTCTGCGGCGAGGGGCAGGGGGGGAGAACGTGTTGGAGGGTGGAGGGGTGGGAGAAACTTGAAGTGACATGTGAGAATTGCAGGGGACAGACGTCGAGATTGCGAATTTATAAATTATAGTGCAGTACATGGATACGTAGGGATTTACATAGATACGGTGGAAAGTCGATGAATGAATGAATGAATGAATGAATGAGTTAATTGATTAGTTAATTGATTAATTAAGAATGAACGAATGAATGAATTAATTTAGTAGATATCCAGAATGATGTGGCGTGCGAGCAGATTGTATGTATTTTAGGGTAGATATGATCTATCAAGTCGTGCTTTTCCTGCTTGTAAGTTGTGTGAAAGATGAGGCAACGCAGCCCAGCGCACGTCAACTCCTGCCCACTGTTGCATGTGGGTCTCCAAGGTATTCGATACTTGCGATTTGATGTCCAGCACCGGGAGATACATCAGGACATCGTGCATCGTACACTGTATGTACATCAGGACATCAGGATATCAGGACAGCAGTGCAGGCCAAGTCGAGTGAGAGAATCTCTTCGTCTCCTGCTGAAGTCGACATGTAAACAAACCTCCTCTCCTCTCCCCTTTTCGGCATCCTCCGCATCACCGCCTCCTCGACCCCCAGCTCCCTCTCCCTCACACCCCATTAATATCCCTCCCATCCCCCCTCCCCCCTCCCTCTCTCCATCCATCCGATCCACCATCGACGCCCCAAGGCGCATTGATCATCGAACATCCAGACCCCCCTCTCCACTCCCATCCCCAAATCGAGCCTCATACTTACCCGCCTCCAGCCTTCTCCACCTCCCTCGTCTCCCTCCCTCCCTCCCCGCCAATCCCCCACCACACCGTCTCCGCATCGACCCCACCATCAACTCTC
>Ga0123337_10005684_pt1 | contig 12172 bp, 11 predicted proteins | sample frozenSSSSmetaG_FD_89792 | JGI IMG/M metagenome (GOLD analysis project Ga0123337, IMG submission 89792) | Glacier valley bacterial and archeal communities from Borup Fiord, Nunavut, Canada, to study Microbial Dark Matter (Phase II) -... | ecosystem: Environmental > Aquatic > Freshwater > Ice >...
ACCGATCGCCGCCGACCGACGCAGGCGTTGCCGATGCCAGCCGGGCGATGTTCGACGAGCGCATCTACGTCTTCACGCCGCAGGCGGCCGTGGTCGAACTCGCGGCGGGCGCGACGCCGATCGACTTCGCATACGCCGTCCACACCGACCTCGGTCATCGCTGCCGCGGTGCCCGCGTCGACGGCGCGATGGTTCCGATGAACACGCCGCTGAAGAACGGCCAGACGGTCGAGGTGACCGCGGCCAAGACAGGCGGGCCGTCGCTCGACTGGCTCAACGCCGAGTTCGGCTATCTCCAGAGCGCACGCTCGAAGGCCAAGGTCCGCGCCTGGTTCAACGCGCAGGCGCAGGCGGCGACGATCGCGCGCGGCCGCGAGGCGGTCGAAAAGCTCCTGCAGCGCGAAGGCCGCACGGCGCTCAAGCACGTCGAGCTGGCGACGCGGCTGGGCTTTCGCAGCGCCGACGCGCTGTTCGAGGTCGTCGGCAAGGACGAGCTGTCGCTGAAGAGCATCGAGGCGCTGCTGCGCCCTGCGGTTGCGGCGAAGAGCGACCCGGACGCGATCGCCTTCCGGCCGTCGCGCTCGCGCGCCGGCGAGGGCGGCGTGCTCGTCGTGGGCGTCGGCTCCCTGCTGACGAGCCTGGCGAAATGCTGCCGGCCTGCACCGCCGGATGCCATCGTCGGCTACGTCACGCGCGGCAAAGGTGTCGCCGTGCACCGCGCGAGTTGCAGCAACCTGCGTGAGCTGGTCGCGCGTGCTGGCGAGCGCGTCATCGCGGTGGAGTGGGGCGCAAGCGATGGCAACCGGCCCGCGCCTCTCTATCCGGTGGACCTCAGCGTCGAGGCGAGCGATCGGTCGGGGCTCCTTCGCGACGTTTCCGAAGTCCTCGCGAAGGAGAAGATCAACGTCACCGGCGTCCGGTCGCAGTCGGTCCGCGATGGCGGCAACCACACCGCGTTCATGACCTTCACCATCGAGGTCGCCGAGGCGACGCGCCTGGCGTCGGCGCTGGCGCTGGTGCGCGGTGTCGCCGGCGTCCGCTCGGCTCGTCGTCGCTGACGACGCTCGCGCGACGCGCGGTCAGCGCACCGGGATCGGCGTCGCCCGGTCGACGGGCACGGCGGTGACGCTGTTCTGCGGCGAGCCTTCGATGATCCGGTCGGAGTAAGTGAGGTAGACCAGCGTGTTGCGCTTGCGGTCGACCATGCGCACGACGCGCAGCCGCTTGAAGACGAGCGAGATGCGCTCGTTGAACATCTCTTCCTTCGCGTCGAGCGCCTTGCCGGGAAACGAGATCGGCCCGACCTGGCGGCACGCGATCGATGCTTCCGCCTTGTCCTCGGCCAGGCCGAGCGCGCCGCTGATGCCGCCGGTCTTGGCGCGCGAGACGTAGCAGGTGACGCCCGCGACCTTCGGATCGTCGTAGGCGTCGACGACGATCTTGTGATCGGGGCCGATGAGCTTGAAGACGGTGTCGACGTCGCCGATGGGTTCGCTGCGCACAGCGCCGGCACAGCAGACCATCGCGATGGCGGCGAAGGCGAATTTCACGGTCATGTGGGGTCTCTCGCGAGGGCATCGCCAGGCGGCGACCGGCACCGAGACTACGCTCAACGCGAAGCCGCCATCGACGCTGCTATAGTGCGGCCCTTCGCAGGCGCGTAGCTCAGCTGGTTAGAGCACCACCTTGACATGGTGGGGGTCGATGGTTCGAGTCCATTCGCGCCTACCAGCGCCACTTGCGGGAATCCATCGTTTGACTGGTGTTCCCGCCGTCGCTGGCATTCCTGCCGACTTGATTCTTTTCGTCGTGGTCCCCGTGACCATCGCGCTCACGCAACACCGCGCGATGCGCGTCGTTGCCGTCGGACTCGCGGTCATCACGCTCTGGGAGCTGGTGTTCTCGCCGTTCCACGGCGTCGCCGGCGTCGCAGAGCTTGCGCATCATCTCGCCGGCGAATAGGTGCTCGTCGCCAACCTGTTCGTCTTGCTGGTCGGCTTCGCGTTGCTCGCGCGTCACTTCGAAGAGAGCCGGATCCCGCTCATCCTGCCGCGTGTCATGCCCGACGACTGGAAGGGCTGGCTCGTGCTGCTCGCAATGGTCTTCGTGCTCTCGAGCTTCCTCGACAACATCGCCGCGTCGATGATTGCGGTGCGATGGCGCGTCCACGTCGGCTTCCTCGCCGCGCTCTTCTTCGGCACCTTCGCGGCGTGGCTCGACCGCGTGCCTGTCATCGGCCTCGCGGTCTGGCTGGCGCTGCTCGGGACCGCGACCGTGGCCCCGGCCGGACTGGAGCGGTCGCGGTGCTCGGCTGGCATCCAGACCCGGTCCGTAGACGTAGGCATCGTCCGACGCGCGAATCGGTTCGCCTGGGCTGCATCCCGGCGCGCTCCGCCCCTACGATCGATCGAAGCGAACGGTGCCGCCGAGAGAGCAAGAGCGCCGCGCGTGAAGGGAAGCCGCGAGTCCGTCGCGTGTGCACGCCAGGACGCGAACACTGCGGTGCCATACTGCCCTGTCGACGTCGACCTCTGGAGGAGTTCTTTCTCGTGCCGCACGCCCTGTTAGTCGATGACGACTCCGACGCCGCCGAGACGATGGCGATGCTGATCGCCAACGAAGGCTTCACGGTGGCGACGGCGGGATCGCTGCGCGAGGCGCGCCGCCAGATGGTGCTGCAGGAGCCGGACATCGTCCTGCTCGACCTCATGCTTCCCGACGGCAGCGGCATGGAGCTGATCGCCGAGGTCAAGCATTTGCCCAACGCCGAGCTCGTGCTGATCACCGGCCACGCCAGCCTCGACACCTCGATCCAGGCACTGCGCCTCGGCGCCTCGGACTATCTCGTCAAGCCGATGAGCCTGAAGCAGCTCCAGGGCGTGCTCTCGCGGGTGACCAAGCCGTCGGCGCTGAAGGCGGTCGCGGGCGATCTCGAGTCGCAGCTCGAGGCCGAAGGTCACTTCGGCGCACTCTGGGGACGCTCGGTGCCGATGCGCCGCGTCTACCAGCAGATCATCCGCGTCGCGACAACGGCGGTCTCGGTGTTCATCACCGGCGAAAGCGGCACCGGCAAGGAGGTCGTGGCGCGCACGGTGCACGAGCTGAGCCGGCGCCGGACGATGCCGTTCCTCGCCGTCAATTGCGGAGCGATCTCGCCGCACCTGATGGAAAGCGAGATCTTCGGCCACGAGAAGGGCAGCTTCACGGGCGCCGACCGCCAGCACCTGGGCTTCTTCGAGCGCACCAACGGCGGCACGTTGTTTCTCGACGAGATCACCGAGATGCCCCTCGACCTGCAGGTCAAGCTGTTGCGCGTGCTCGAGTCGGGCACCTTCATGCGCGTCGGCTCGACCCAGGTCCAGGAGACCGACGTGCGCATCATCGCGGCGACCAACCGCTCGCCGAACGAAGCCGTCTCGCGCGGCAAGCTGCGCGAAGACCTGCTCTATCGACTCAACGTGTTTCCGATCCACCTGCCGCCGCTGCGCGATCGCATCGACGACACCCCGCTCATCGCCCGCCATTTCCTGGCGCAGATCGGCGAGCGCGAAGGCGCGACCAAGAAGATCTCGAACGACGTCCTCGACCGCTTCGCCGGCTACCGCTGGCCGGGAAACGTGCGAGAGCTGCGCAACGTCGTCTACCGCGCCTACGTGATGACGCCGGGCAAGACGATCGAGGACGACTGCCTGCCGCAGGCATCGGGGCAGCCGGGCACCGGCGGGTCTGCGCCCGCGATCACGTTGCGCGTCGGCGCGACGCTGGCGGAGGTCGAGCGCGTGTTCACGCTGGCGACTCTCGAGCATCTCGGCCGGCACAAGGAGAAGACCGCGGCGACGCTCGGGATCAGCTTGAAGACCCTCTACAACCGGCTCAAGGACTACGCCGCCGATGAGGAGCATCCGATGAGCGAGCCCGGCGCGCTCGACGAGGTGAGCTGAAGCGCGCGATCTCGCTCAGCTCGCGCTGTTCGCGTACGAGCGCAGCAGGTTGGCCAGGGCCGTTGGATCGAGCGGCTTGACGAAGAACGAGTCGTAGCCCGCGGCCAGGGCGCGTTGCTGGTCTTCGGCAGCGGCGTAGCCGGTGACGGCGGCGAACACCGTCGGCGTGCCGCGAAGTTTCTTGCGCAGGCGCGCGACCAGCTGGAATCCGTCCATGCCGGGCAGGCCGATGTCGCAGAGGACGATCTGCGGCTGGGTGCGCTCGGCGATCTCCAGGGCCTCCTCGGCATTGCGCGCCGTGCTGACCTCGGTGCCCCACAGCTCCATCTGCAGGCGCAGGCTCTCGAGCGCGTCGGCGTTGTCCTCGACGATCAGGACGCGGTAGCTCTCGCTCAGCTGCGGTGCCTGGAAGCCTGCGCTGTCGGCGACACCGTCAACGTCGGCCAGCGGCAGCCACAGAACGAATTCGCTGCCGTGTCCGGGCCCGTCGCTGAAGGCCTCGACGTCCCCGCCATGGAGCTGGGCGATGCGACGCGAGAGCGTGAGCCCGACGCCCAGACCACCGAGCGTGCGCGCGAGGGTCTGGTCCTGCTGCGCGAAGAGTTCGAAAGCGTGCGGCAGGAAGGCGGGGTCGATGCCTTCGCCCTGGTCTGCGACGACGATCTGCACGGTGCGAGCAATTCGCCGCACGGTGATCGTGATCGAGCCAGGCTCGAGGCTGAACTTCGCCGCGTTGGCGATCAGGTGGGCGAGGGCCTGCGCGAGGCGGGCGCGGTCGCCGCGAACGAACAGGCGTTCGTCGGGAACCTCGACCTCGAGACGATGGCCGCCTGCGGTGAGCTTGTCGTGTGCGCCCGAGACCGCTGCCTGCACGACGCTGTCGATCGACAGCGGCTCGCGCACGAGCGAGATCTGCCCCTGCGCGGCGCGGGTGACGTCGATCAGCTCCTCGATCAGGTGGCCGAGCCGGCCGACCTGGCGCTCGAGGATCTCGCGCAGGCGGACCAGGATCGGGTTGGTCTGCTCGAGCGTGCGCAGCACGCTCGCCGCGTTGGCGATCGGCGCGAGCGGATTGCGCAGCTCGTGCGAGAGCTTGGCAAGGAACTGACCCTGGCGCCGCTCGGCGAGGCGAAGCTGCTGGGTGCGCTCCGCCAGCGATTCCTCGAGCTCCTTGCGCTGGTGGATGTCGACGCAGGTGCCGACGTAGCCGATCGTGCGGCCGTCGGCGTCGAAGCGCGGCACGGCGTTGTCGAGCATCCAGCGGTACTCGCCGTCGACCCGGCGCAAGCGCAAGTCCATCGAAAACGGCGCGAGCGCCTCGAAGCTCGCGGCGCGGATGCCGAGGCAGCGGTCGATGTCTTCGGGATGGACGGAGCTCGCCCATCCCGCTCTTGCGAGCGTCTCCGGGCTCCGGCCCGTGAAGACGCTCCAAGACGGGCTCATCCAGTCGTTGATCGGCGCCGTGGTCGCGCTCCAGATGAGCACCGGTGCTGCTTCGGAGATGAGCCGGCCGAAATCGGCTTCGGGCATCGACGCCTCGGCGCGAGTCGCCGATGAGGCATGCGAAAGAAAGTGATGCGATGCGTCTGACAAGGTCGAACCCTACTCCCCGCTGCGTCTGTGGGGCGCAACTTGTGATGGGCGCGGGGCAATCACCGTGCCGCGCCTGCAGCCCTTGCTTGGAGCACGGTCAAGCCATCGCCTCGGCGATCATCGGCCGGCCGACGCGCCTGCGTCGCTCGACCGATGCCACCTTCAACAGCTGCCGGTACTTGGTGACCGTGCGGCGCGCGACCTTCAGGCCCTGACGCACGAGGAGGCGTGCGATCTGCGCGTCGGACAGCGGGTCGACCGGGTTCTCGGCTTCGATCATCCCCTTGATGACGCCGCGGATCGCCGTCGCCGAGCAGGCGCCGCCGCTGGCCGTCGCCATCTCGCGCGAGAAGAAGTACTTGAGCTCGAACACGCCGACCGGCGTCGCCATGTACTTGTTGTTGGTGACGCGCGAGACGGTCGACTCGTGCAGGCCGAGCTCGGTCGCGATCTCGCGCAGGCCGAGCGGCTTCATCGCCATCGGCCCGAACTCGAGGAAGTGCTGCTGGCGCTTGAGGATCGCCTCGGAGACCATCAGGATCGTCGAGAAGCGCTGCTGCACGTTCTTGACCGTCCAGCGCGCGTCCTGCAGGTGCTGCGCCATCTCGCCGTGGCCGGCGTCGCGGTGCTCCTGGAACATCGAGGCGTACGACTGGTTGAGCTTGACGCGCGGCACGACCGCGCGGTTGAGGGTCGCCGTCCAGCGGCCGCGGATCTTGCGCACGATGACGTCGGGGCTGATGAACTGCGTGGCCGTCGGCTCGACGTTCCAGCCCGGACGCGGGCTCAGGTGGCGGATGCGCTCGCACGCTGCCTCGATCTCGGCGGGCGTGCGCTTGAGCAGACGAGCGAGTCCGTTGACGTCGTGCTGCGCGAGCCGGTCGAGGTGACCGGCGACGATCGCGCCGGCGAGCTCGCGCTCTTCCTTGTTGTCGATCGACGGCAGCTGCAGCGTCAGGCATTCGGCGACGGTGCGCGCGCCGACGCCGAGCGGGTCGAGCGATTGCACGCGCTTCAGCGCGATCTGCATCTCCACCGGCTCGACGTCGGGCTTCATGCCGCTGGTGTCGGCGAGCTCGTCGAGGTCGACGCGCAGGTAGCCGTCGTCGTCGAGCGACTCGACGACCGCACGGGCGAGGGCGTGGTCGCGCTCACCCAGCGGCAGCACCGCGATCTGGCCGTGCAGGTGCTGGCGCAGGCCGATGTCGGCGGCGATCATGTCGAGCGCGCCGACGTCGCCGTCGCCGCTGTTCTGGTGCACGCTCGACGACGACTGCTGCCAGTTGTCGCGCTCGTAGGGCGAGTCGGAGATCGGTGCCATCGCGTCGAGATCGATGCCGCGCGGGTCGGCGTCGCTGGCGGACGACGCGACGTCGACGCGGGCAGCGTCGTGCGGCGAGTCCTCGACCTCGAGGAAGGGATTGCGCCCCATCGCGTCCTGGACTTCCTGTGCGAAGTCGAGCGACGAGAGCTGCAGCAAGCGCACGGCGTGCTGCAGTCTCGGGGTCACGGTGTGCTGCTGACGCTGGCGCGTCTGGAGAATTGGAAAGCTCATCGTCGTGGTCTCGTCGAGCATTGCACGAGGGCCGGCGAAGATGCGCTTCACGCCCTGTCGAGGAGGATCCTTGAGCAACACCTATGCCATTGACGCGATCGCCTCCTGCTCCCTGGGGCGAGAGGGTGGCGAGCTCCGGCGCGGACACGTGAATCGGCGTCGCTTGCGGTAACTTTTTCCGGCTCCGACGACGCGGTGATCCGGCGAGGGCATGGCGCTTGCCGTTGCGGTCGTCGCGATCCTGCGCGACGAACCGGACCCGACCGTGCCAGACACCGATCCCCGACCGCCGATACCCGTCCCGCCCAAGCCGCTGCCGCCGACGCCGCAGAACCCGCAAGGCGTGCCGCCGCCGATCGACGATCCGCAAGCGCCCGGCGCGCCGGAGCCGGTGCGCGAGCCGCCGGTCGATCGGCCGCCGGTGGTCGCCGGTCGATGACGCACGCGGCTCCGCGCGCAGACAACGTCGCGCCGCGCGGCCTCGTCTGGGTCAGCGATGAGTCGCCGGGCATTCGTCGACGGCGTGTCGGCAACGCGTTCGCGTACCGCGGTGTCGACGGCAGGAAGATCCGCAACGCGGCCGAGCTGCGTCGCATCCCATCGCTCGCGATCCCGCCGGCCTACGAAGACGTCTGGATCTGCCCGAAGCCGAACGGGCATCTGCAAGCGACCGGCCGCGACGCGCGCGGCCGCAAGCAGTACCGCTATCACCCCAATTGGCGCGTCGCCAAGGACGCCGACAAGTTCGAGCGCATGCGCGAGTTCGGCGCCGCGTTGCCGCGCATCCGCAAGCGCGTGAAGGACGATCTCGCCGCGCCCGTCGGCGCGACGCCGGGCCGCGACGCCGTGCTGGCGACGATCGTGCGCCTGCTCGACACGACCTACGTGCGCATCGGCAACGAGGAGTACGCGCGCGAGAACAAATCCTTCGGCTTGACGACGCTGCGCAACCGACACGCAGCCGTCTCGGGCAGCAAGCTCCGCCTGCGCTTTCGCGGCAAGAGCGGCAAGGAGCACGAGGTCGCGCTCGACGATCCGCGCGTCGCGAGTGTGGTCCGGCGCTGCCAAGCGATGCCGGGACAGGAGCTGTTCCAGTATGTCGACGACGACGGCCAGCCGCGCACGGTCGACTCGGCCGACGTCAACGACTACATCCGCGAGATCGCCGGAGCCAACTTCACTGCCAAGGACTTCCGCACCTGGCACGGCACGACCCACGCGCTCGCGCTCTGGGTCGCGCAGGACGAAGGGCGGCCGGCGGGAATGAAGCAGCTGCTGTCCGAAGTCGCGGCCCGGCTCGGCAACACGGTCGCGGTCTGCAAGAAATCGTACGTGCATCCGCGCGTGCTCGAGGTGCTGACGAAGACCGCCGACGACGCGACCATCGCGCGGCTCGAGCAGGCGCGGCCCAAGGCCGGCCTCGTTGTCTCGGAGCGGCGCTTGCTCTCCTTCCTGACGAAAGACTGACCGGTCGCTGGGACTTGTCAGGCGAAACGACCTCGCCTACACTTCTACTTACCGGTCGGTCGACGATGTTTCGCCTCACCTGCCGGACAGGAGACGTTGCCTTGGCAGAGCCCCTCGTTCGCATCGGCCACTCCGGCAGCGTCCGCACGCTGGCGTTGAACCGACCCCAGTCGCTCAACAGCTTCACCGTTGCCATGCACGGCGAATTGCGCGCTGCGCTCGACGCCGCCGCTGGCGACCGCGAGGTGCGCTGCGTCGTCCTCACCGGCACCGGTCGCGGCTTCTGCGCCGGGCAGGACCTCGCCGATCCGTCGGTCGCGCCGACGCACGACGGCGCCGCGACGACGGTCGACGTCGGCGACGCGATCGAGCGCTACTACAAGCCACTGGCGCTGCGCATCCGGTCGATGCCGATGCCGGTGATCGCCGCCGTCAACGGCGTCGCCGCGGGGGCGGGAGCGAACTTCGCCTTGCTCTGCGACATCGTCGTCGCGGCGCGCTCGGCGAGCTTCATCCAGGCGTTCTCGAAGATCGGCCTGATCCCCGACTGCGGCGGCACCTGGCTGCTGCCGCGGCTGATGGGCCGGGCCAATGCGATGGCACTGGCGATGCTCGGCGACAAGCTGATGGCCGAGGATGCCGTCCGCCTCGGCCTGATCTGGAAGTGCGTCGACGACGCGACGTTTCAGGCTGAGGTCGACGCGCTCGCCGCCCGCCTCGCGACGATGCCGACGCGCGCTCTCGCGGCGACGCGCAAGGCGCTCGACGACTCCCAGCAGCTCGACCTTGCCGCCGCGCTCAGCCTCGAGGCCGACGTGCAGCGCGCGCTCGGCGCGGCGCCCGATTTCGTCGAGGGCGTGGCGGCGTTCATGGCCAAGCGGCCGGCGACGTTCTCCGACCGCTAGGCTCCGCATGAGCGTCGCCGCCGCGATCGCCGCCGCCGTCGAAGGGCCGTCGCCCGAGGACGTCGGCCGGCACATGTTCGCGTCCGATCGCGCCTCGCGTGGCCTCGGCATGCGCATCGTCGCCCTGGGCGACGGCATGGCGCGCCTCGAGATGACGGTGCGCGACGACATGCTCAACGGCCACGATATCTGCCACGGCGGCTTCATCACGACGCTCGCCGATTCAGCCTTCGCCTTCGCCTGCAACTCGCGCAACCGGCTCACCGTCGCGGCCGGCCTCACGGTCGACTTTCTCGCGCCGGTGAAGCGCGGCGAGGTGTTGACCGCCGACGCATCCGAGGTGTCGCTGCGCGGTCGCACAGGCGTCTACGACATCGTCGTCACCAACCAGGACGGCGCGCGTGTCGCACTCGTGCGCGGCCGCTCGGCGAGCCTGCGCGGGCGCACGGTGCTGCCGGTCGCCGGCGGCGAAGCGAAGGACGGCACGGCATGACCGTGCGCCGGCCGCTTCCCGGCGAGCTCGAGCCGATCGAGCTCGCGAGCCGCGACGAGCTGCGTGCGCTGCAGCTCGAGCGCATGCAGTGGAGCCTGAAGCACGCCTACGACAACGTGCCCTACTACCGGCGCGCCTTCGATGCGCGCGGCGTCCGGCCCGAGGATCTGCGCGAGCTCGCGGATCTCGCCAGGTTTCCGTTCACCGTCAAGAGCGATCTGCGCGACAACTATCCGTTCGGCCTCTTCGCCGTGCCGAAGGAACGGGTCGCGCGCATCCATGCGTCGTCGGGCACGACCGGCAAGCCGACGGTCGTCGGCTACACGCTCGCCGACATCGACACCTGGGCGAACCTGGTCGCACGCTCGATCCGCGCCGCCGGCGGCCGGCCCGGCGACATGGTCCACATCGCCTACGGCTACGGCCTCTTCACAGGCGGCCTCGGCGCGCACTACGGCGCCGAGCGCGCCGGCTGCACCGTGATCCCGATGTCGGGCGGCCAGACCGAGAAGCAGGTCCAGCTGATCACCGACCTGAAGCCGAAGATCGTCATGGTCACGCCGTCGTACATGCAGGTGCTGATCGAGGAGTTGACGCGTCAGGGGATCGACCCGCGCTCGACCAGCCTCGAGGTCGGCATTTTCGGAGCCGAGCCATGGACCGAGGCGATGCGCCGCGAGATCGAGACCAACGCCGGCATCGACGCGGTCGACATCTACGGCCTGTCGGAAGTGATGGGCCCCGGTGTCGCGAGCGAGTGCGTCGAGACCAAGGACGGCCCGGTCGTCTGGGAGGATCACTTCTATCCCGAGATCATCGACCCCGACACCGGCGAAGTCTTGCCCGACGGCGAGGAGGGCGAGCTCGTCTTCACGACGCTGACCAAGGAAGCGTTGCCGGTCGTCCGCTACCGCACGCGTGACCTGACGCGCCTCCTGCCGCCGACCGCGCGCGCGATGCGCCGGATGGGCAAGATCGTCGGCCGCAGCGACGACATGTTGATCATCCGCGGCGTCAATCTCTTCCCGACGCAGGTCGAGGAGATCGTCCTCGGTCACGGCCAGCTCTCGGGGCAGTACCAGCTCGTCGTCACGCGCGACGGGAATCTCGACGCGGTCGAGGTGCGTTGCGAGATGCTGCCGTCGCACGCCGCAGCCGATCGTGCGGCGGTCGCCGAGTGGCTGCGGCACCGCATCAAGACCATGATCGGGATCACGACGTCGGTCGACGTGGGGATGCCGGATTCGCTGGAGCGCACGCTCGTCGGCAAGGCGAAGCGGGTGGTCGACCGGCGGCAACGATGATGGCAGGAGCATTCGTGGACAGCCAGCGGAACACTTGGAAGCGATGGATGGCCCGGGTCGCGTTTGCGGCTGCTGCGGGGCTCGGCACACTCGGCGCGACTGCAGCCGATGCGCCGATCCCGATCGCTTCCTTCTTCGCGAACGAGGACGTCGCGCAGGTTCGGCTGTCGCCGTCGGGGCGCTTCCTTGCCCTCGTCGTCGCGCAGAAGACGGGCCGCCGCGTCCTGGCCGTGGTCGAGGTGGGCGGCACCAAGCCGCCAGTGGTCGTCGCCTCCGATCCCGAAGCCGACGTCCGGTCGTTCGAGTGGGTCAACGACGAGCGCCTCGTCTACAACCTGATCGACTTCCAGTCGGGCGGCTACGAACAGGACTTCGGACCGGGTCTCTTCTCCGTGAAGCGCGACGGCAGCCAGGCGCGCCAGCTGCTGCGCGTCGGTTGGGGCGGAGTGACGCCCGGAGCCGCCATCATCGCGAACGTGCTGACGCCGGACCACGGGCTCCTGTTCGTCCCGACCGACGGCGGCAACGACGTGATCGTCGGCCAGTACCAGGTCAATGGCGAGCGCGACGTGATCGGCATCATTCCCAAGCGCCTGGACGTGACGACGGGACGGTCGCGGACGATGACGACCGGCTATCCCGACGGCGCCGTCGACTGGGTCTTCGATCGTCACGGCGAGCCCCGCGTGCTGACGGCCAATCGCGAGGGAGTGTCCGAGACCTTCTGGCGTGCCCCGGGCGAAGTCGGGTGGCGCTCGCTCGACAAGTCGCCGACCAATTCGCGCCCCTGGATTCCGCTCGCGGTCGACGAGGCGGCACATCTGTTCGTCACGACCGGCACCGGGCTGGCGAGGTTCGACTTTGCCGCCGGCAAGCCCGAGTCGGAGCCCATCGCGTCGACGCCGGGCTTCGAT
>Ga0123337_10005686_pt1 | contig 12168 bp, 10 predicted proteins | sample frozenSSSSmetaG_FD_89792 | JGI IMG/M metagenome (GOLD analysis project Ga0123337, IMG submission 89792) | Glacier valley bacterial and archeal communities from Borup Fiord, Nunavut, Canada, to study Microbial Dark Matter (Phase II) -... | ecosystem: Environmental > Aquatic > Freshwater > Ice >...
CAACTCGCCTTCACCCTGAGCAACGGCTTTACCTTTGTTGAGGCCTACTTGGCGCGCGGCATGCACATTGATGACTTCGCGCCCAATCTGAGCTTTTTCTTCAGCAACGGCATGGACCCTGAATACACCGTGATGGGCCGCGTGGCGCGCCGCATCTGGGCTGTCGCCATGAAGGAAAAATACGGCGCCAACGAGCGCAGCCAAAAGCTCAAGTACCATATCCAGACCTCGGGCCGCAGCCTGCACGCGCAGGAAATCCAGTTCAACGACATCCGCACCACGCTGCAGGCGTTGATTGCAATTTACGACAATTGCAACAGCCTGCACACCAATGCGTTCGACGAAGCCATCACCACGCCGACCGAAGACAGCGTGCGACGCGCCATGGCGATCCAGCTCATCATCAACCGTGAATGGGGCCTGGCCAAGAATGAAAACCCCTCACAGGGCGCCTTCATCATCGAGGAACTGACCGAACTGCTCGAAGAAGCCGTGCTGGCCGAGTTTGAACGCATCGCCGAGCGCGGCGGTGTGCTGGGCGCGATGGAAACCGGCTACCAGCGCGGCCGCATCCAGGACGAATCGATGCACTACGAAATGCTCAAGCACACCGGCGAGCTGCCCATCATCGGCGTCAACACCTTTCGCAACCCGCACGGCGACCAGGTCCAGGACAAGCTGGAACTGGCCCGCTCGACCGATGAGGAAAAGCAAAGCCAGCTCAAGCGGCTGGAAGACTTCCATGCGCGCCACGCCAGCGCCGCGCCAGCGCAGCTCAAGCGCCTGCAGCAAGCGGTGATTGACAACCAGAACGTGTTCGAGGTGCTGATGGATGCCGTGCGCGTGTGCTCCCTGGGGCAAATCACCAACGCGCTGTTTGAAGTGGGCGGGCAGTACCGCCGCAATATGTAATCAGCAAGCGGCGTTCAGCCACAAAAAAAACCCGAACAGTTGGGGCCTTGGGGCCCCAGCTGTTCGGGTTTTTTTGATCGGCGAAGCGCGGGCGGCGCCGGCCGGTCTGTGGCTTAGCCGCCTTTGGACGGGCGCTTGCCGGGGTTCTTTTTGCTGCGGGTGTGCGAACCGCGCTCCAGGCTGATTTTCTGGCCATGGCCAGTAGCGGTGGTGTAGCCTTTTGGTGGCACGGGCTTGGGGGCACAGATGTCGGCTTCGACTCTGATTTTTTTGGACATGGAAGACTCCGGTTAAAAATAGCTGAACACGCAATTTTAAGCCACTGCGCACCGGCACGGATTCAGTGGGTGAAACAGCGCCGATTCGGCCATTTTTCCACCGCCCGCCAGCATCATGCTGGCACGCGTTGATCTTGCTATGGTTTAAATAGCTTCTAGCGCCCGCTGTATATGCGAAAAAGCCATTTTTCATGCCTAAACAAGAAAAACCTCGGCGTAAAGCCGCTCCACATCGGCCTTGCTGCACAGCCCGGTGCCGGCCGACAGCAGCGCGGCCGAACCCGCCGCCACGCCGTAGCGAAAGGCCTCGGCCAGCCCGGCCTGGCGGCTCAGCGCCCAGACCATGGCGCCAACGAAGCTGTCCCCCGCGCCGGTGGCGCTGAGCACCTGCTGCGGCAGCGCGGGCGCGCGCCAGGTTTTTTCAGCCGTCACCAGCAGCGCGCCCTGCTCGCCGAGCGACAGCGCCACCACCTCGGCCTGTCCGCTGGCCACCAGTTGCTGCGCGGCGGCACGCCACTGCGCCTCGTCGGCCAGCGGCTGGCCCGTCAGCTCGCGCAACTCGCGCAGGCTGGGCTTGGCCAGGTACACCCCCTCTTTCAGGGCCTCGGCCAGCGCCGGCCCGGACGTATCCAGCACCACCCGGGTGCCGCGTGCCCGTGCCAGGCGCACCAGCCGGGCATAAAAGTCTGTCGGCACGCCGGGCGGCAGGCTGCCACTGGCCACCAGCGTGCGCGGCGGCGCGTCAAGCGCGGTAAACAGGTCCAGGCAGGCCTGCCACTCCGGCGGCGCGAGCGTGGGGCCCGGCAGCACAAAACGAAACTCCCTTCCGCTGGACGTTTCAAGGACTGAAAAATTCTGGCGCGTTTCGCCGGCAATCTCAACACAGCGGCTGCGCACCTGTTCCCCGGCCAGCAGTTGCCGCAGTTGCTGCCCCTGCACCCCGCCCACGGGGTACAGCGCGACGCAATCCGCGCCCAGGCGCTGCAGCAGGCGGGCCACGTTGACGCCGCCGCCGCCCGGGTGCTGCAGCGCGGCGCTGCAGCGCAGCTTGTGGGTGTCGGTCACGGTGGCGGTGGACGTGGCAAGGTCCACCGCCGGATTCATGGTGAGGGTCAGGATGTTGGTCATGGTCAGGCGGCTACATGGTGGGGCTCAGCGGCAGGTTGATCAGCAGGTTTTGCGGCTTGAGCCGAAGCACCTGGCCCGCGTCCATGCTCAAGCCCAGATAAACGGGTTTGCCGGCCACGTCGGCGCGCATCTCGGCGGGGTTGGCAAAGTCCAGCCGGAACAGGCTGACGAGGCGCTGCATGCGGGCCGGGTCGACGGCGCGGTCCTCATACAGATCATTGAGCAGCGCGGTCGATTCGGCATCGAGCCCCAGATGCCAGCGCCAGGCCGCGTCATCGATTTTTTGCAGCGGCCGGATCGTGACGGCCACGCCCAGGAAATGTTGCACCCACAGTTGCAGCACGCCGGCCAGCGCCTTGAGCCCCGAGCGGGCGCGGGTCAGGGTGAAAACCAAGCCGTGGCTCAGGTCGTTGGTGACTTCGTGCCTCAGGTCGAGCAAAAACCGGTGCCGGCCCGCCTGCTGCCAGTAGTCGCGCGCATTGTCATCGCTCAGCACCTGCACGGTCAGGGTCTGCAGCGGCGCCTTGGCTTCGGCCAAAAAGCGCCCAAAGTCGCCCAGGCCCCCGGTTTCGTTGAGCATGTCCATGGTTTCACGGTCGCCACTGAGCACCTGGCCACCTTCGGTGCTGATGCGCTGGCTGCGAAACAGCAGCTCGCCCGCACGCAGCGTGTAGGCGTCCTGGGCATCCGCCAGCAGGCTGTGCGTGATCGCCTGCACCAGCAAGTCAATGAACAACGGCGGTATGGTGATGCGGCCGGCGCCGCCCGCCGCGAACAGGCCCAGGTAATAAGCCTCCAGCGTGCCGGCAGCCAGCAGGCCATCGCGAAAACGCAGAAACAGCGTGTAGCTGCCCTGGGCATCGCTGTCTTGCAGGGCCTGCAGTTCAGCGGGGCTGACGGGCCGGGAAGGCGCAGCCGTCAGCGCGGCGTGCAGGGCCAGCTCGGCATGGCAGGATTCGGGCACGGGCACCAGTTCAGGCCGCGCCAGAAAAAGCCTGAAGTAGTCGTCAGTCGGCTTGAGCCAGCCGCGTTCGGTGCGCTGGAGGCGGCTAAAGCCGCTGGAGGGCCAAAAATTTTGCATGGGCGCAATGGTCGCACATGGAAGGCGTTTTTCAGGCCGGCTCTTGGCTTGCTCTTATTTTAATAGCTATCCATGACCGTCCAATATGCGCCATAAGCCTATTTTGTTTATGAAATTCGCCGCAGGCAGTCTGCATCCCGCCAGCCACCACGCCTTACATTTAGTTTCAGCAAGCCGCCAAATGGCGCACTCTTTACCTGCGCTTAGCAGTCCATCCCACTTCTCATGCGTTGTATGGGCTAAGGTCACATCGATCACCCCCTCCGATCGATGAGCCGCCCATTTCAAGCCACGGGCCCATGGCCCGGGCTCGCAACGACAGAAAGAGAGCGTGCAGCATGTCCCTATCGTTCGCTGGTTTATTCGGACCCCAAAGTGGCAATTCCCGCTTTTTCTCGGGCTTTGTGGTGCTGCTGACCGCATCGCTGCTGGGACCGCTGCACAGCAGCGCCTGGGCGCAAGGCCCGCCGCTGGACCCGCCCGCGCGCGTCGCCCGGCTCAACCTGCTGGAGGGCGCGGTGAGCTTTTCCCCCGCCGAGGGCAACGCGTGGACACCGGCGCGGCTGAACCGGCCACTGACCAGCGGCGACAGCTTGTGGACGGGTCCGCGCGGGCGCGCCGAGCTGCACACCGGGTCTACGGCGCTGCGCATGAACGCGCAGACCAGCCTGGACTTTTTGGCGCTGGACGACGACGTGACCCAGTTGCGCCTGGCGCAGGGCACGCTGCAGCTGCGCGTGCGCGCCCTGTTTGAAGGCCAGCGGCTGGAGATCGACACGCCCAACCTGGCGTTTGTGATTGCACAGCCGGGCGCGTACCGGCTGGATGTCGACCCCGCCAGCGACACCACACGGGTGGTGGTGCAGTCGGGCAGCGGCGTCATTTACGGTGACAACGGTGCGGCCGTGAACCTGGGCCAGCAGCAGCAGGCCCACTACAGCGGCACCCGGCTGACCCCCGCGGCACCGGGCGCGGCCTGGCAGGACAGCTTTGATGCCTGGGCCGCCGACCGGGACCGGCAGGAAGACCAGTCGGTCTCGGCGCGCTATGTGCCGCGGGAAACCATCGGCTACCAGCAGCTCGACGCCTATGGCGACTGGCGCCAGGACCCGGCCTATGGCGCCGTCTGGCTGCCACGCACCCTGCCCGCCAATTGGGCGCCTTACCGCGTGGGCCACTGGGACTGGATCGCGCCCTGGGGCTGGACCTGGGTCGATGACGCGCCTTGGGGCTTTGCACCGTTTCACTATGGCCGTTGGGCCCAGATCGGGGCGCGCTGGGCCTGGGTGCCGGGGCAGCTCGCGCCGCGCCCGGTGTATGCCCCGGCGCTGGTCGCCTTTATAGGTGGCAGCAGTGGCGGCCTGAACTGGAGCCTCTCGATCGGCGCGGGCGGCCTGGCGCAGCCTGGCCTAGGCTGGTTTCCGCTGGCACCGGGCGAGGCCTTCCGCCCGACTTACCGGGCGAGTCCGCGCTACGTCACGGAAATCAACCGCAGCATCGTGGTCAACAACACCGTGAATCTGCCCCCTATCTACCCTGACAGCTACCGCTACCAACGCCAGCCCGCTGCCGTCACGGCGGTCAGCCGGGAAGACTTTGCCCGCAGCCGACCCGTGCGCGCCAACCCGCAACCCCTGAGCGCGACCGAGCTGGGCCGCGCCCAAGTGGTCGCTGACCCCCGCGCGATACCGCAGCGCGCTGCCGTGCGTGAAAGGCCGGAGCGGGTGGCGCCCGACGCCAGGCCCCCAGAACCTGTGATGGCGCGGCCGGTGGTGCGCAGTCGCGACGAGCCCCGGGACAGCCGGGGCGACGGCCAGCGCACTGCACGACCCGATGCCCGCGAGGGCAATGCCAGGGCGACCGTGCCGACGGCACCGGCTGCGGCCGGCGCGCAGCCGCCCGCCCAGCGCCCTATCCTGACGCCCGCCCCCGACCGCAGCGCCATCGAGACCGAGCAGCGAAGGAGACGCGAGCAACAACAACAGCAGCAGCAGCAGGCAGCACAACAGCGCGCCGAGCAAGCCCAGCAACGCCAGGCCCGAGAACAGCCACCCCAGATGCCGCGCAGGGACCAAGAGCTGGAACGGCAAAAGCAAGGGCAGACAGACCGGACTCCTGGACGCCGCCCCCGGCCAGAAGGCGAGCCCGCGCAAAATCAGGCGCAGTGACCCCGGCGCAGGCCTTTCTCGCACGTAAAACTACTTAAGGGTCTTGCCCATGGCGCGGCCGGTGTGATGCCTCTACGATGACTTATTGATTTACGGGACCTGAGTCCGCTCTTGGATGCCCTGCGCATGCCGGCCCGCGAATTTAAACCCATCAGCCGGAGAATAATTTGTCAGTGGAGTTCATTCTCGAAACAAAAGGTCTGACCAAGGAATTCAAGGGATTCGTGGCCGTTGACCATGTCGACCTCAAAGTCCAGCGCGGACACATTCACGCGCTGATCGGCCCCAACGGCGCCGGCAAGACCACCTTTTTCAACCTGTTGACCAAGTTCCTGACGCCCACCCACGGCAGCATCGTCTTCAACGGCAACGACATCACGGCTGAAAAGCCGGCCCAGACGGCGCGGCGCGGCATTGTGCGCTCGTTCCAGATTTCGGCCGTTTTCCCGCACATGACCGTGCTTGAAAACGTGCGCGCCGCGCTGCAGCGCAACCTGGGCACCTCGTTTCATTTCTGGAAAGCCGAGAGCACCCTGCATCACCTGCACGAGCGCGCCTTGACGTTGCTGGCCGAAGTCGACCTGAGCGACTTTGCCAACGAGCTGACCGTGAGCCTGCCTTACGGCCGCAAGCGCGCGCTGGAGCTGGCCACCACGCTGGCGCTGGAGCCCGAACTGATGCTGCTGGACGAACCGACCCAGGGCATGGGCCACGAAGACGTGGACCGCGTGACCCAGCTGATCAAGAAAGTCTCCGTGGGCCGCACCATCCTGATGGTCGAACACAACATGAACGTGGTGTCGTCGATTGCCGACCGCATCACGGTGCTGCAGCGCGGCGCCATCATTGCCGATGGCCCGTATGCCGAGGTGGCCAAAAACCCGCTGGTGATTGAAGCCTATATGGGCACAACCAACACAGAACTGCAGGGCGCGCACTGATGACCAAAGAACTGCTCCGCATCGAAGACCTGCACGCCTGGTATGGCGAATCGCACATCCTGCATGGCGTGAACCTGACCGTGAACCAAGGTGAAGTGGTGACCCTGCTGGGCCGCAACGGCGCCGGCCGCACCACCACCATGCGTGCCATTGTGGGCATGACCGGCGCGCGCAAGGGCTCGATCAAGATCAACGGCGAAGAAGTCCTCAAGCTGGCGCCGCACAAGGTGGCGCGGCTGGGTGTCGGTTACTGCCCTGAAGAGCGCGGAATTTTTGCCAGCCTGTCGGCCGAAGAAAACCTGATGCTGCCGCCCACCGTTGCGCCAGGCGGCATGAGCCTGGACGAGATTTACCAGATGTTTCCCAACCTCAAGGAGCGTGCCAACAGTCCCGGCACGCGCCTGTCAGGTGGCGAGCAGCAGATGCTGGCCGTGGCGCGCATTTTGCGCACCGGCGCGCGGCTGCTGCTGCTCGATGAAATATCCGAAGGCCTGGCGCCTGTCATCGTGCAAAAGCTGGCCGAAATGATCCTGGCGCTGAAAGCCAAGGGCTACACCATCGTGCTGGTGGAGCAGAACTTCCGCTTTGCCGCACCGCTGGCCGACCGCTTCTACGTCATGGAACACGGCCAGATCGTCAAGCAGTTTGCCCAAGCCGAGCTGTCCCAGAACATGGGCATGCTGCAGGAGTATTTGGGGGTCTAGTCCACGCGGACGGCCCGCATTGCCTTTTCTTTCCCTCGCTCTCATAACATTAACCAGGAGACCTCCATGAAACTCAAAATAATTGTCGCAGCCTTGGCCATCGGTTTCGGCGCTGCCGCTTCCGCACAAGGCACCGGTCCGATCCGCATCGGCATGATCACCGACATGTCCAGCCTGTACGCCGACATCGACGGCCCGGCGGGTGCTGAAATGGTCAAGTGGGCGGTGCAGGATTTCGGTGGCAAGGTGCTGAACCGCCCGGTGGAAGTGCTTTCTGCCGACCACCAGAACAAGCCCGACATCGCCAGTTCCAAGGCCCGCGAATGGATGGACAAGGAAGGCCTGACCATGCTCGTGGGCGGCACCAACTCCGGCACGGCGCTGGCCATGGCCAAGGTGACCACCCAGAAAAAGGTCCCCTTCATGGCCATCGGCCCCGGCTCGGCGCGCCTGACCAATGAAGACTGCTCGCCTTACACCGTTCACTATGCCTATGACACCGTGGCGCTGGCCAAGGTGGCCGGCACGGCACTGGTCAAGGCCGGCAACAAGAGCTGGTATTTCCTGACCGCCGACTACGCCTTTGGCCACTCGCTTGAAAACGACGCTGCCACCGTAGTGAAAGCCAATGGCGGCACCGTGGCAGGTACGGCGCGCCATCCGCTCAATGCGTCTGACTTCTCGGCCTTTTTGCTGCAGGCCCAGTCGTCCAAAGCCCAGATCCTGGGCCTGGCCAATGCCGGCGGCGATTTCACCAATGCCATGAAGGCGGCGCGGGAGTTCGGAATCAACAAAACCATGAAGGTCGCCGGCCTGCTGGTATTCATCAACGACGTGCACAGCCTGGGCCTGGCCAACACCGAAGGCCTGCAACTGGCCGACAGCTGGTACTGGAACCAGGATGACGCTTCACGCAAATTCGCCAATCGCTTTTTCGCCAAGTACAAGCGCATGCCTTCCAGCCTGCAGGCCGCCGACTACTCGGCCACCATGAACTACCTGAAAGCCGTGCAGACCGCCGGCACGACGGACGGCGACAAGGTCATGAGCACGCTCAAATCCATGAAGATTGACGACTTCTACAACAAAGGCCAGATCCGCGCCGACGGCCGCATGATTCACGACATGTACCTGTTCCAGGTCAAGAGCGTCAAAGAATCGACCACGCCATGGGACTACTACAAAACCGTGGCCAAGATTCCTGGCGAGCAGGCCTTCACCACGGTGGCCGAGTCCAAGTGCTCGCTGCTCAAGAAGTAAGTTGACCTTCCCGGTGGCCGCGCGCGTTGGCGTGCGGCCACTTTTTTGTATTCTCAAGGCGTGAACTGACGGGCTTCCATGGAAATTTTCGGTATACCCCTACAAGCTTTTCTGGGCCAGCTCCTGCTGGGCCTGGTCAATGGCGCTTTTTATGCCCTGCTCAGCCTCGGGCTGGCGGTCATTTTTGGCCTGCTGGGCATTGTGAACTTCGCGCACGGCGCGCTCTACATGCTGGGCGCTTTTGCCGCCTGGATCATGCTCGACAAGTTCGGCCTCAATTACTGGTACGCGCTGGTGCTGGCCCCGCTCGCGGTCGGCCTGCTGGGCGTGGTGATTGAGCGGCTGTTTTTAAAGCACCTGTACAAGCTCGACCCGATTTACGGCCTGCTGCTGACCTTTGGCCTGGCGCTGATCTTTGAAGGAGTTTTCCGCGAGATCTATGGCGCGTCAGGCCAGAATTACAACGTACCCGAGTTGCTGCAGGGCGCGACCAACCTCGGCTTCATGATTTTGCCCAACTACCGGGCCTGGGTGGTGCTGGTGTCCCTGGTGGTCTGCCTGGGCACCTGGTTCCTGATTGAGCGGACGCGGCTGGGCGCCTACCTGCGCGCCGGCACTGAAAATTCGCCGCTGCTGCAGACCTTCGGCGTCAACGTGCCGGTGATGGTGATGTGCACCTACGGCGCCGGTGCGGCACTGGCCGGTCTGGCCGGCGTACTGGCCGCGCCCATCATCCAGGTCAGTCCCATGATGGGCTCCAACCTGGTCATCGTGGTGTTTGCCGTGGTGGTCATTGGCGGCATGGGCTCCATTCTGGGCTCAGTGATTACCGGCCTGGGCCTGGGCCTGGTCGAGGGCATGACCCGCGTTTTTTACCCCGAGGCCTCAAACATTGTGGTGTTTGTCGTGATGGTCATCGTGCTGATGGTCAGGCCCAATGGCCTCTTTGGCAAGGAGGCCTGAACCATGAGTGAAACCATGACTGCAACTGCGACGCAAGCTGTGACCAAGACCCCCAAGAGCCCCATGAGCAACGCGGCCAAACTGACCCGCATCACCTACCTGACCATGCTGGGGCTGCTGCTGCTCGCCCCGATGATGGGCCTGTACCCCGTGTTTGTCATGAAGCTGCTGTGCTTTGCGCTGTTTGCCTGTGCCTTCAATTTATTGTTGGGCTTTACCGGCCTGCTGTCGTTTGGTCATGCCGCATTTTTTGGCGCGGCCGCTTACATCACGGGCTGGTTCATCAAGTCACAAGGCTGGACGCCGGAGCTGGGCATTTTGGCCGGCACGGTCGCGGCCGGGCTGATTGGCCTGGTGGTGGGCCTCATTGCCATCCGGCGCCAGGGCATTTACTTCGCCATGATCACGCTGGCGCTGGCCCAGATGGTGTATTTTGTCTGCCTCCAAGCCCCGTTTACCGGCGGCGAGGACGGCTTGCAGGGCGTTCCACGCGGCAGTCTGTTCGGCCTGTTCTCGCTCAGGTCCGACACCGCCATGTATTACTTTGTGGTCGCCATTTTCGTGCTGTGCTTCGTGTTCATCTCGCGCATCGTGCATTCGCCGTTTGGTCAGGTGCTCAAGATGATTCGTGAAAACGAGCCACGCGCCATCTCGCTCGGCTACCAGGTCAACCGCTACAAGCTGCTGGCTTTTGTGCTGTCCGCAGCGCTGGCCGGGCTGGCCGGCTCGCTCAAGACGGTGGTGATGGGATTTGCCACCTTGACGGATGTGCACTGGTCCATGTCGGGCGAGGTGATCTTGATGACGCTGCTGGGCGGCGTGGGTACCTTCTTTGGCCCGGTGTTTGGCGCCGGCATCGTGATCTCGCTGCAAAACCTGCTGGCCGACAAGGTCGGCTCCTGGGTTACCGTCATCATCGGCGTGATCTTCGTGATCTGCGTGCTGACCTTCCGCAAGGGTGTGGTCGGCGAGGTGCAGGCTTATCGGGAGCGGCGCCGCGTGGCCGCCAAAGCCGCCGCAAGCAGCGCAACCTGACCGCGGCGGGGACGCCTTGCTGCGTCCCCTGCCCTTCAGCGCGGCCATCCTGGCCGCTTTTTTATTGTCAAGCCCCGTCGCTTGACAGGGCCACGCTCACATGCCGGGGCGTGACCAACTCGCCCTGGCCGTTGGGCACGGCCTGAATCTGAATCACCGGCGCACCCGACGCCACACTGCCAAACAAGGTGGCAAATGCCGCATCGGCCGCATCCCGGCCGGTGGCAAAGCGCACAAAGCCCATGGGAATGGCCGTGCCCGAGGGGTCAAACAGATACCAGCGGTGGCTCAGATAAACCTCGACATAGGCATGAAAGTCGGTCGGGCCCAGCGCCGGGTTGGCGCCATAGTCGATACCAGTGGCAAAGCGGGCCGGCATGTTCACGGCCCGGCACAGCGCAATCATCAAATGCGCAAAGTCACGGCAGACGCCCACGCGGTCTATCACCGTATCAAGCGCCGAGGTGCTGCCGTGGGTCGTGTTGGACTCAAAACTGACGCGTTGCAGCACCCAGTCGCGAATTGCCTGCGCGCGGCTGTAGCCTTGCTGCAAATGGCCAAACTCCTTGAAGGCGAATTTCTGCAGCCGGTCCGACTGGCAGTAACGGCTCGGGTAGATGTAGGGCAGCACGGCACCGGGCAGCTGGCAGACCGGCACCTCCGCCAGTTCGTGGGGGGCGGCGCTGTGATGGTGAATGTCGACGGTCGCCGCGTACAAAAGCTGGAGGTGACCGGCGCCGGCCTGCAGCCGCAGGTAGCGGTTGCGGCTCACCGGGTCGGTGTCAATGTCGTAGGGCACCGCCTGGCTGACCTGCAGGTTTTCCTGCAGCACGGTTTGCTGCGCAGTGTGGGCGGCGTGGATATTGAAAATGAAATCACCACCCGGCTGCGCGATGTCGTAGTGAAGTTCAACAGAAAACTGAAGCCTGACCATGCGTTCTTTCGTGGGTGGATCCATGACGGGTTTGACCGGCTGGGGCCTGCTGCCGCTGAATTCTGAAGCATTGGGGGAGTACCGTGACGCGGCGACCCCGCGCCCGGCAGGCGCACCACGGACCAGGCGCCAGCCTCATTATGGGCCGCACGCTAGGGTTTACGCCAGGATCGCCTTGAAAATCTGAAACACCGGATAAATGCTACTTATTTAATAGCTGCTTATGCCCGTCCTGATTGCGCCAGAGCCACTTTTTACTTGAATATCTACCAAGGCAGCCGTTGCCCGTGGTAGTCGACTAGGGTACCTACCTTGGCCGACACAAGGCCCGCCACGCAGCGGCCCTGCGTGGGAAAAAAGGGCAAGAAATGCCTCGTCGCCAGCGCCAGGCCAGGCCTGGCCTGGCGCGTGGATGTTGCGTTCATCGATCTGGTCGTTACGCGCCATGGCCACCTATTTTTACTACTATTTAAATAGCATCTTGCGCCCGCGCACTATGACCTAAAGGCTTAATGAATGCTAAAAATAAACACCCCAACCGCGCGTCAGGATTCGTCGTCCAGCAGGCGCACCCGCACGCTCTTGCCCTTGACCTTGCCCATCGCCAGTTTGTGCAGGGCATCGGCCGCAATCGTGCGGTCCACCGCCACGTAGGTCGAAAACTCGTTGACGTTGATCTTGCCGACCTGCTCGCGCGTGAAGCCGGCCTCGCCGGTCAGCGCGCCCAGCACGTCGCCGGCGCGGATTTTTTCCTTGCGGCCGCC
>Ga0123337_10005687_pt1 | contig 12168 bp, 10 predicted proteins | sample frozenSSSSmetaG_FD_89792 | JGI IMG/M metagenome (GOLD analysis project Ga0123337, IMG submission 89792) | Glacier valley bacterial and archeal communities from Borup Fiord, Nunavut, Canada, to study Microbial Dark Matter (Phase II) -... | ecosystem: Environmental > Aquatic > Freshwater > Ice >...
GACCATTCTAACCAACAGCGAAGTGATTGGTAACAGTGGCAGCGTTGGAAATTTTAGTCTGAAAATACGGAAAACACCCCGATATATTACCGGAACCTGTCACCCCGAAGATTTAAAACGTGCCATTGACGCTTGCCCGGTAGAAGTACCCGATGAATTCAATTTCAGATTGACCAACCGCAAAGCCATCTATAAAAATTACCCCAGCGAATACCCTCAGATTCCGGTGATCGACCTGAAAGATTGTACCCGTTGTGGTGCCTGCGAAAAAATCTGTTCTTCCATTGATTTTTCGGAAAAAGAAGAAATCCTTGAATATTCAGTAGGTTCCGTCCTGATGGCCACCGGTTTCGATTCCTACACACCGGCTTATGGTGAGTTTGGATACGCCACTTCGGAGAATGTCATCACCTTGCCTCAATTCAAGCGTCTGATTGATACGCAATTTGATACACTCATTTACAAGGGCAAGGAAATTCATTCCATCGCTTACATCTATTGTGTTGGAAGTCGTCAGACAGATGGTGAGAACACGTATTGCTCCAGAAACTGCTGTACTTCAACGATTCATGCCGCTTTGACAGCCAAAAATAAATTCAAGGACATCAACAATTACCATTTTAACCGTGGATTACGTACCTATGGTAAACAGGAAATTCTGTATGCGGATTCCCTGAGATCGGGTGATATTTATTTGCAATCGTACGAGGATGGACTTCCAACTGTTATTGTAGAAGGTCAAAAAACCATTGTGAAAATCAACGATATCCTGACCAATGGAAAGGAACTGGAAGTAGAAGGCGACTTAGTAGTTCTCGTGACCGGAATGGTGCCACGTGCCGATAATTCGGTGGGTAGTTTGTTTAAAATACCCAAAGGTCGCGATAAATTTTACAACGAGATTCACATGAAACTTCGTCCGGTTGAAACGGTCATCGATGGAATTACGATTGCCGGAGCGTGCCAGGGACCAAAAAATATTGCTGAATCCGTGAACTCTGCACTATCGGCTTCCACCAAATCCTATTCCATTTTAAGCAAAGGCGAATTGGAAACGGATCCTCTGGTTGCGACCATTGATGCTGAAAAGTGTGTCTGGTGTGGTGCCTGTGAAAAGGCTTGCCCCTTTGATGCCATTCTGAAAATTGAGAATAATGGTAAAATTACAGCCGAAATTAACAACTCGGTTTGCAAAGGATGCGGAATGTGTGCACCCGTCTGCGAGCCGGATGCCATCAATTTAATTGCTTGTTCCAGTACCGAAATCAGAAGTATGATCGATGCTTTAGTCTAAAAACAACATGGAAGTAGAAAAAGGTAAAACAGCAAAATACCTGCGCGAAAAGTTGGGCGGTGCCCCTGAGCAGGCAAAAGAAAATCTGAAAGCATTCAATCGGATCAAAAAATCGATGTTGGATGCTTTGGCAGAAGAGGATTTAACCGTAAAGCAATTGGCTGAAAAATTGAGTATGCCAACCGATGAAGTGGTCTATAATTTGATGTCGTTGGTGAAATACGGTTTTGTAAAAACCGGTGACATAGACGATATGGATGAGTACTATACGTATAAATTGAATAAGTAATGGCAAAGATAAATCCTGCATTTGGAAAAGAATTGAATCAATACGGAGCAGTCAATTTCAATGCCTGTTACAACTGTGGCAATTGCACGGCTGTGTGCTCACTTACAACGGAGGACGATTCCTTTCCACGTGAACTGGTGCGACTGAGTGCACTCGGGCTGGAAGATGAAATCAAATCCTCCTTAAAGCCCTGGGAGTGTTACTATTGCGGCGAATGTTCCACACACTGTCCACAGGAAGCCAATCCGGGTGAACTGATGATGTCGTTGCGCCGATACCTCACAGCAAAGTACGATTGGACAGGCTTGTCTGGAATGATGTACAAATCTTTGCCAATAAGTCTGGCAGCCTTTATCCTGACATTTCTAGGCGTGATGGCGTTTGTTTTCTCAGTCGGTTTTGATTTGGCAAAAATGTTGCACGTAGGTCACCTTTTTGAAGTCATAGCCATTGGAACGGTAGGTTTGGTAATTCTTCTGCCAAACGTGATCCGCATGTATTATTTTACCATCCTGAAGCCCAAAACCAAAGTGCCTTTCAAAAAGTATTTGAAAAGCATCGGCGAATTAGTCATTCATATGTTTACCCAGAAGCGTTCTTTGGGTTGCGACGACAACCAACTCCGGTGGTTTGAACATTTCATTCTGGTACTGGGCTATTTGTCCTTACTTTTCACCACTGTATTTTTAGATTGGTTTTCCACGGAATATCTGGCCGTAAACATCTTTGGATACGTGGTGAGTGCCATCGTTTTTATAGTCACAATCGACTTTGTTCACAGTCGTATAAAGAAAAAGAAGGCAATGAATCAACACTCTCAACCATCTGACTGGTTTTTTGTTATCTGGTTATTCCTGATGGGTTTTACTGCGTTTTTTGTACGACTTTTTATTGATCTGGACCTTTTGGGAATGAATAAATGGTTGTATATTGTCCACCTGACCGTGCTTGTTCAATGGGCACTGATCATTGTTCCTTTTGGTAAATGGACACACTTTTTGTACCGTTCGTTCGCCATGTATTTTGTCAAATTAAAAGAATAGAAATGAACGATAACTTTGTTACAAAAGCCGCTAATTGGGACAGTCCCGATAAAGTGAAGATGACCAAAAAATTTGTGGCAGAATTGCTTTTGCAAGTGCAACCAATGTCTTCCTGGAAAACATTGGAAATAGGTACGGGAACGGGGCTGGTCGGTTTAGAAATTGAACCATTAGTTGCTGAACTTATATTGGAAGACACCTCTGAATCGATGTTGGCAATATTAAAGCAGAAATTAAACAAGGATAGCAAAGTCGAACTGTTGCACGGTGAAATTTTTGATTATAAACAGCAGGATCTGGATTTTATTTTATCGTGTATGGCTTTTCATCACATAACCGATATTGAAAAAACCCTGCAACATTTAGCCTCCATTACCAAACCAGGTGCTTTGATTGCTATCGGAGACCTTGTTTCAGAAGACGGTTCATTTCATAACTTTGAACCGATACCGCACAAGGGATTTGATACTGTCCTTTTGTCGGATCAATTCAGGAAAGCCGGATTTGACGTCAAATTGGTGAAAATGTATCATGTTATTTCACGGACAGTTGAATCTGTGACAACCAATTATGAGCAATTCATTTTGATTGCTGAGCGGTTGTAAAACCGTATGTATTTCAATGAATTGTTACAAACATTAAAGTACATGATTTAAAAAAAGGAAAATTATTAAATAAAATTTCACATATAAATATAAATATGTAATTTTGAATAATTTATTAACCAGCATAATTGCGAGTTGTTTAAATTTTACTATACATTATCTATTTATAATCATTAAATTAAATCCATGAAAACAATTAAAGTGTTATCAATGATCCTTATTACAGTGATCTATTTTAGTTGTACAAAAAATGATGCTGAAAGTCTAAATAAAACAGTTTTAATTAAACTTTTACCAACCATTGAAGTTTCTCAGGATGAATATACACGGTTAAAAAATACAAGTACAGAAAATGTACTTCTTTATGCAGTACAAATTTATGAAGAGGGCGCTCCATATTATTATGGCTTGTTTAATGATGTAAGCAAAATGGAAATTGCTTTAACCACAAACAAGAAGTACACTTTTAAGGTAGCAGCTTTTCAGAAAGGCAGTGGTACAGGTTTAAAAACATTGACACAAGACGGGATTACCTTTTACTATATGCCTGACACATTGGCTTTACTCAATAAGTTTGTACAGGGTGACCGACTAAATAAAATATCAAGCATAAGTAATGCCAAACTATTAAATAATACGAATTCCGAATTTCCTGAAATTGATGCATTTTATCAAGAAACAGAGATTACTGCTACCAAAGAAATGTCAACAATGGATTTAATCCTCAAAAGAACTGGGTTTGGTTTGGGAATCACTGTAGATGGTTTGAATTCAGGTACGATTGAAGTTTATTTTGCTGGTGACACTATTCAATTTTCTCCATCAAAAAATAACTATTTTACCATCAGATCTTTCAAGGGTGGAGAATCTGGCTTGAAAGATGTGGCTCAGATGGATACTTTTTCTGTAAATACTGTTTTTGTTTTAAAATGGATAGGTAATAATGGTTCTATTGTCACTGCAAATAAAATAGTTAAAATTAAAAGAAATTTTCAACTGCCACTTAATATTACTATTAATTCGACGAATACAGGTATAGAAATTGAAAATTGGCAAAATGTTTTAGAGCAAAATACAAATACACCTGTTTCCACCCTTTCGGGATGGAAAGATCAGTACGATAAGACAGAAATTGTTGATGGCACATTGGCAACGGCGCAATATAAAAATCCCTACTGGCTGACATTTGATCAGAATAAGGACCTTTACTTGCTGGAAGAGTTTGAAGGTTTACGCTTTATCGACTTACACAATAAAACAGTCACCACTAAATTCAGGATGGGTAATGGTATGATCCGTCCCAGAACGCTTGCATTCAGTCTGACCTGGGATACCCTATATGTAACCAACGACGCATGGGATGAAACCAGTAACAGTACGGTGATTCTGACCAAACAGACAAATTACACCAAATGGAATACGCTCATCAATTCCAGAACATGCGTTGGATCTGACGTACATCCACAAACAGGTGATTATTTTTATACGGAATACTACCGCGGTTTCCTGTATAAATGGAACAACAACACACGTACTTCGGAGACTATGTACCGCGCTGATGACGTGGATTGGGAATTCAACGTTCAGTTCGCACCCAGCGGCGACTTTGCTTATTTAGTATGTATGAACAGACATTACATCATGAAATCCATGTACAACAGGGAAACCCGTAAATTGGAAGCTCCCTCCGTTGTCTGTGGGCTCAGGGCTACTGCAGGATGGCAAGATGGTGTTGGTACAGCTGCCAGATTTAACAATCCACATCAGGGGGCATTCGATGAAAATGACAACTTCTATGTTTGTGATGTCAATAACCATTGTATCCGTAAAATTACACCCTATGGTGTTGTCAGCACTTTTGCAGGAAGACCTCAAAATCCCGGTTATTTAAACGGAGCATTGAGAGAAGCCCAATTCAAAAATCCACGAGGCATTGTTTATGATAAAGAAACCAGGACTTTCTACATCGCGGATGAAGGTAATTCACGTATCCGAAAAATAGTGATGAATTGAAACAAAATCAAAAGCATCACTGAAGTAGTGCTTTCATTTGTATTATTCAGCAAAAACCGTGTGATTGGTCTTTGCTGAATTTCAATGATGGCTTACTTACATCCCAAATTTAAATCCATCCTTCACACGATCAATGAGCTCCGGAATAATATCCTCATATTCGCCAACAATACCAAAATCGGCATTGTGGAAAATCGGAGCTTTTGGATTGTGATCAATAGCAATAATTTTTTCAGCATCTTTCATTCCTGAAAGGTGTTGAATAGCACCGGAAATGCCAACAGCAACATACACTTTAGGTCGTACCGTTTTTCCGGTTTGTCCTACCTGATGTGCATATTCAGCAACGCCTTCATCTACAACCACACGGCTACAAGCCCATTCTGCATTTACACCGTTGGTCTTTAAAGCTTCTACCAATTTTTTAATCAATCCCAGTTTGTCGCTTGTTGCACCTCTGCCACCTGAAACAATCACATCTGCATCAAAAAGGTTTTGTAAACCGCCTTCACCACGTACTGTTTCTAATATTTCAACACTGAAATCGGATTCATCGAGTGATGGTTTAAAAATGGAAAGAATGCACTTGCGTTCATCCACTTTTTGAGGTACTTCAAAAGTCCCGGGACGCGCCGTTGAAATTTGAGGATAGACAAAACCCAAAATAGTGGCCAGTTTGCTTTCACCGTAGGTTGGACGGCGGGAGTGAAGTATCGGTCTGATAATTATTTTTTCCTTTCGGTTGACATATTCGCCAATTTCCAGCCCTGTACAATCTGCCGTAACACCACTTCCCGTTTTCACTGCAATACGAGGTGCCAGTTCACGACCAGATGTTGTAGCAGCAAAAAGGGCTATTTCAGGTTTTCTTTCTTTTATAATTTGAGCAAAAATAGAAGAAAATGGCAGCGCCAAATATTCTTCCAGCTTGTCATTATCGACCAATATGACCTCATCCGATCCATGCTCCATCAAGGTTTTAGCCATGGGTTCTACATTTTTACCAATAAGGACCGTTAAAATTTTGGTGTCATTTCCCAGTTGATTGGCCAAATTGCGTGCAGGGGTGAGTAGTTCAAGAGATGGACGTGAGACTTTTCCATTGGTGACTTCAGCCCAGGTCAGAATGCCCTTTGCACCGTTTCTTTGATCAACGATGGGAAAATCAGGAATATCAGATTCTTTTTTTGCCGCGATATCTTTCTTTTCCAACACATTTGACCCTTTATTAAAATTAGCGATCAAATTTTCTACCAGATCAGCTTCCGTATGTCCGGTCGACATAATAATGGGAGCTCTTTCACTGACAATATTCACCACATTGGACACAATGGTGGGTGATCCACTAATTCCAATGTTCTCAGTACCCAAGCCGATATCATCGATACCGAAAACAGTAATGGGTATTATTCTGGCTTTGATGGCACCACTTAAGGACGGTTTACGTGGGTGAACACCTGTAGGGGTAAGCGAAATAACGCATGGCATAGGTAATTTCATCATCTGATAACCACCTTCAATAATTCGTCTGGCTATTACATTTCCTTCACCATCCGCTTTCACTCTTTCTACGAAAGTAGCCTGCGGAATTTCCAGATTGGCTGCGACTTGCGAGGGTACATGCGCTGTATCGCCATCACTGGTTTGTCGTCCGGCAAAAACGATAAATGGTTCTTTAGAATTTTTATCGAAACCCAAATGTTTCAGCATAGTAGCAATAGCCAAACCGGTAGCAAATGTATCACTACCACCTAATTTACGGTCCGATAAAAGATATGCGTCATCGTAACCCATTGATATTGCCTTGCGCAAAGCTGCTTCGAAGGAGGGTGGCCCCATGGAGCAAACAATTAGTTTTGCATCGGGATAATTCTTTTTGAGCTGCAAACCGGCTTCCAAACCAAACTGACAATCGTTATTGATCATTGACTTGGCTTTGGTCCGGTCCATCAAACCATCATCACCCATTCTCATTTCGGTAGCAAGCGGTACCTGTTTAATTAAACATATAATTGTAAGAGCCATTCTTCGTTTTTTTTAAATTACATATTCTGATATTCAGGGCCATTGCCACCATTTGGTACCGACCAGGTAATGCCATCACCAGGCGTTTTAATAGCGCATGTTTTACAATGCAAGCAATTTTCCGCATGAATTCTAAGCTCCTGATGCCCATTTTTATCTGTATGAAGTTCATAGACCTCGGATGAACAGAAAAACTGACAAGGTGCGCCAAATTGCTTAATATTGATTACTTCAAACGATTCCGGATTATTGATTTTCACATGGGGTACCTGTTCTTCATCGTGATTTACGCCTGAATAGTAGACATCAGTCGCTTTATCAAAAGTCAAAATCTTATCAAACTCGAATTTCCCTTTAAATCGTTCTCTAAAAGGTTTCCCTTTAAATTGGCTAAGTGTTAGGGTTGTATCTTTATCGGGGTGTGCTTTCAATTTTCCAAAAAAGCCTGCTCCACCAGTAATCAATTGAGTTCCAAAATGAATTCCACCCAAGATCATTCCTTTTGAGAAACCCTGTCTGAAATTTCGAACCGGATGCATTTCTTTGTAAATCAAACTGTCTTTCATCAAGGATTCATACAGACTCAGTGCCTTTTCTGAAAAATCATTCTTAGTCAATGCTTCAACAGCTGTTTTAGCTGCTAGCATACCCGAAGTGATGGCCAGATGAACTCCTTTCAAAGCAGGCATAGTAAGCAGGCCTGCACTATCACCAACAATCAGAGCGTTATCGGTATAGAGCTTGGGAATGGAATAATAGCCACCTTCCGGCAATGTTTTTGCACCATATTCCAGGAGTTTACCACCTTTTAGAAATTTGGAAACAAAAGTCGTTGTTTTCCAAATCTGAAAAGCATCGTGTACATCGAAAGTGGGATCCTGATAATCGAGACCTACCACCAAACCAACGGCTACTTTATTGTCTTTCATCCCATAAATAAAACCACCGCCAAATTCTTTCAAATTCAATGGATAGCCCATGGTATGATAAATTTCTCCAGGTTGAATAGTCCCTTCAGGTACGCTCCATAACTCTTTGCATCCCAATGAATATACTTGAAAGTTTATATCTTTGTCAAGCTCGTATTTTTCAATTAGCTGTCTGGCTAAGCTGCCTTTGGTACCTTCTGCAAAATGGTTAGTTTTGCTTCGATGCGTGTACCCGGCTGAAAGTTTTCCAGCTGATTGCCATGATGGTCAATGCCGGTATCAATCGTTTTTGCACCGATCACTTTTCCATCCTTATACAGTATTTCAGCAACCGAAAAACCAGGATAAATTTCAACCCCTTTTTCTTCGGCCTTCGTGCCCAGATACCGACAAATTTGCGATAAGGAAGCCACATAATTCCCTGTATTATTCATATAAGGCATATGAATAGGCATTGTCAGGAAGCCTTTCTCACTGATTAAAACCGTTTTATCTTTGGTTACCAGAGCATTGAATGGAATTTCGCTAAAGTCAACATCCGGCAATAGTTGTTTAAAAACATCAGCTTTAATCACTGCACCTGAAAGTATATGACTGCCAATAGAGCTGCCTTTTTCAATAAGTAGGATACGGCGATTGATGCCTTTTTGTTTTAGGGTGTCAGCAAGATGAATGGCAGTGGATAAGCCCGATGGGCCACCGCCAATAATTAAAATATCAGTCAAAATGGTATCAATAGTGCTCATTCTCTTTTGTTTAAAATTTGACATTGTAATGTAACAATTAAAAATGAAACATTTTTAGAATTTAATTGATAATCACTGATTCTGTTCCACGAGCTACTTGTATTTCACTAAAAAAGGCGACTAGTCACTTGGTTGCAGAAGCTGACTGAAAAATAAGCAAATATTAAGGTAAACTCATTGCATAATTCCTATTTTTGTAGGTGTTATTAATCGCGTAAGTAGAATGAATCGTCCATTGGCAAAAAGTATGAAAATTCTCATCATCGAAGACGAACCCGGCATATACAACTTTCTGAAAGATGGTTTGAAAGAAGAAGGTTTTAGCATAACTATAGCCTCTGACGGACTTAAAGGACTTGAAAAATTCAATCAGACAAAACCGGATTTAGTGTTGTTGGACTGGATGCTTCCCGGCTTAAGTGGCATTGATATTTGCAAGGAAATCCGCAAAAAGGATAAAGTTACACCCATCCTTTTCCTGACAGCCAAAGATACTTTGAAAGAAACGATCGAAGGTTTGAGATCGGGGGCAAACGATTTCATCAAAAAGCCATTCTCCTTTGAGGAATTGCTTGAACGTATCAACATTCATTTCAGAAATAAACACGACGATCAAATACTTACACTTGGGGCTATTTCGCTGAATAAATCGTCCTATCAGGTTTTCAACAAATCCATGGAGGTCTCCCTGACACAACGGGAATTTAGTTTGCTTGAGTTTCTAATCAAAAATAAATCAACCATCTGCACCCGGGATGAAATCATTGACAAAGTTTGGAACATTCGTTTTGAATACGACACAGGTGTTATTGATGTGTTTATCAATTCACTACGGAAAAAACTGAATATGGATAAGGAAAAAGGGTATATCAAAACAGTACGAGGTGTAGGCTATATAGCAAACGATTGAGCAATGAGAAAAATGTCCTTACAAAGTAGAATTGCATTTAATTATATCGTAAGTACGGCCTTGCTTACCGGCATTCTGTGTACAGTAATCCTGATCGTTTTCAAACTAAATATAAACAGATACAACGATGAAATTGTAAAAGCCAATACGGAATTTTATACGGAAAGACTTTCGTTGAAAGAGGGCAAGTTGGTTTTTACAGATCAAATTGCCAAGGATGATTTAAAAACCGGAAAGAGAGATAAACGAACGACCTATGTTGAAATAAAGGATTTATCAGGTCGTTTGGTTTACAAATCCCGAAATCTGGTAGGCATTAGTCTGGCACAATCAAAAAACACTTTTGAAATGCACGGAGAAAAAGTCAGAATGACACGTGCTCCTGTACTTATATGCAATTTAAATCAAGGAACAGTATTCATTGGCATTACCGTCGGAGATGCCGAAACATTAATGAAACTATTATTTCTGGTATGTCTTGTGGGCTACTCTTTCCTTTTAGTTCTTCTTTTTATCATAGCACGGATCATAGCCAAAAACAGCATCAAACCCATACGGGAAATCATTAGCATTTCCAACACCATCACTCATACGAATTTAAGCACAAGGATACCCTTGCCAAATCACAAGGATGAGCTGTACGAACTATCCTTTACCATCAACAACTTGCTAGACCGGATTGAAGATGCCATCGAACGTGAAAAGTCTTTTACATCCTATGCATCGCATGAATTTCGTACACCGCTATCTGTACTAAAAGGAACTATGGAAGTCTTAATCCGGCGCCCCAGAAGCGAAGATGAATACAAAAAAAGAATTGAATCGTGCATCGTGGAGGTCGACAAACTGAACCACATGGTAGAGCAACTTCTTTTACTGACCAGATATGAAGAAGGAAAAAGTGCGCTCCATTACGCTTACTATCCAGTGGAAGATTTCATAACAAGCGGTATTTGTCAGGCCAGTGACACGATACTTCACAAGAAACTTGAAATAAAGACCACCATTAGACCGGATAATATAACCGTCTATACGGATGAATATTCGCTTTCCACCATTTTAAACAATTTAATTTCCAATGCTGTCAAATATTGCAATACCGGTGGTCGGGTAGAAATTAATACCTATCAATTGGATCAAAAGCTGATTCTGGAAATTCGAAATACCGGATTTGGTATCAAACAAGAAGAGCTGGATCGTATTTTTGAAAAGTTCTATCGTTCCTATTCCTCTGAATTTCAAAAAGAAAAAGGCTTCGGTTTGGGGCTTCCGATTGTGAAACGATTTTGCTCGTTGTTGAATATTGAAATTGAAATAACCAGCGAAATAAAAATAGAGACATTAGTCAAACTCTCTATTCCACTCAATTAAAATAATTTAGCTACCTATTCTTCCTGAACAAAAAAGATAGGTTTTGGCCAACTCCTTAGCGTATCTTAAGTCTATCCTAAGCAAATCCTAAGCATCGCTTTATGCCTGGCAAGTATCTTTGTGCACCTAAAGCACACTAAATTAATTTGAAAATGAAAGCATCAACTATTGGAAGTAAATTAGTCATGAGTATAAGCGGGATGTTTCTCGTTATGTTTTTAATCCTACATCTAGCCATCAATTTAACCTCACTGATCTCACGGGAGGCATACGAAGCTGCTTGTCGATTTATGGATGAAAATGTCATCATACAATTGATGGTTCCAATTCTGGCCCTTGGTTTTGTCGTTCATATTGTTTATGCTTTGATCACAACCATTCGCAATCGGAAAGCACGACCTGTAAACTACGACGTAAGTAACAAAACCAATATCACATGGGCATCCAAAAATATGCTGGCGCTTGGTACAATCGTTTTTGGACTGTTAATAATGCATTTAAGCCAATTTTGGGCAAAAATGCAATTGCAGCATTTTCTGGGTAACGAAGGTGAAAACCCATACGATCTATTAATAAACTTATTTTCAAACTGGATATACGTTGCCATATATCTCATTTGGACAACGGCATTGTACTTTCACCTTTCACACGGATTCTGGAGTATGTTTCAGTCAATGGGAGCGACAAACAGCAAATGGATTCCTCGCATTCAATTAGCCGCAAAAATATTTTCAATTATTATTGCCATTGGCTTTTCTTCCATTCCTGTCTATTTCTTTTTGAATCAGCAATAATTCTATGAATGAATTAAATATAAATAAACTAAAGTTTCGCACCAATAAAAAGTCCTGATATTCAAAGAAATAGAAATAAAAAAAGCAGCATATTTAGCTAATAAATCATTGATAATGATTATCTTAGCATTGGCTACCAAACCAATTAA
>Ga0123337_10005690_pt1 | contig 12164 bp, 8 predicted proteins | sample frozenSSSSmetaG_FD_89792 | JGI IMG/M metagenome (GOLD analysis project Ga0123337, IMG submission 89792) | Glacier valley bacterial and archeal communities from Borup Fiord, Nunavut, Canada, to study Microbial Dark Matter (Phase II) -... | ecosystem: Environmental > Aquatic > Freshwater > Ice >...
AAGTCATCTGCAAAAAACAGCAGTAGCCAGAACCACCATGTGGAGATATTCAGTTCAAATATTCTGAATTGGTAAATAAAAGTAAATAATCCAAAGATGAGCGCCTTTGTGAAAAAGCCGGTGATAACATTGCCAATTCCAAGCCCTAAACTACCAAGGGTGTCTTTGGTTTCGTATAAATTTTTATGCTCTTTGTAAGAAAACCATGCCTCAATTGATAGTAGTAACACAAAAAAAGGAATGGCGTAATATAGAATAACAGGTGGCAATAGCAAACGTTTTATTATTGAAATTACAATAAATATCCAGAAAACAGACCATGTAAAATAAATGCGTAGTTTGTTTTTTTTTATAAATGAATTATAAACCGGCTAAGCTTTTTAATTCTTTTAAACTCATTTTAAATGGATATCAGGCGCTATTAAAAGGGGAAATGACTGAAGTCTTTTTAAGAAGATAATGAGATGTTATGGTGCGTTTATGGCACTTGAATTGGAAGATTTGTAGTGCTGGCTGCCTTGTAAAAACAAAAGGCCCGGAACGAATCCGGGCCTTCAAAGAAATTGGTTTTATTTAGATTTTATGGAAAAGTTTAACTGCGGATATTGGTGACTGAAAGTTAGATAAAATATTTTGAAAAGTTAAGTTTACTTTTTAATCAATTTTATTTTATCAATATCAATCAAATTATTATGGATGAGGCTGTTCAATGATAGCCTTACTTGCACTCATTTCTGTTAGTGTTTTCAACTGTGCCTTCCTGTTGGCTTCAATCTTATCATGATGAATAACAGCAAGGGTAGGTGCAATTACTAAACTAACAATGCTCATTAATTTAATAAGGATATTCATAGATGGACCGGAGGTGTCTTTAAAAGGATCTCCCACAGTATCGCCTGTTACAGAAGCCTTGTGTGGTTCAGATTTTTTATAAAACATCTCACCATTGATCTCAACGCCTTTCTCAAAAGATTTCTTTGCATTATCCCATGCACCACCTGCATTGTTCTGGAACATTCCCATCAACACACCACTAACGGTAGCGCCTGCCAGAAATCCACCCAATACTTCCGGGCCAAAAATAAAGCCGATGATGATAGGAGATAATAATGCAATTGCACCCGGCAGCATCATTTTTTTAAGAGAGGCTTCTGTTGAAATAGCCACACATTTATCATACTCAGGTTTACCGGTTCCTTCCATAATACCAGGAATTGTGCGGAACTGGCGCCGTACTTCTTCTACCATCGCCATGGCTGCTTCTCCAACGGCACGAATTGCCAGCGAAGAAAATATAAAAGGAATCATACCGCCTACAAACAAACCAGCCAATACATCTGCACGGTAAATATCGATGCCATCAATACCAGCTATTCCTACAAAAGCAGCAAATAACGCCAATGCTGTTAAGGCAGCAGATGCGATGGCAAATCCTTTACCACTTGCTGCGGTGGTATTACCCACGGCATCTAAAATATCAGTTTTTTCTCTTACTTCTTTTGGCAATTCACTCATCTCTGCGATACCGCCTGCATTATCTGCAATTGGGCCAAAAGCATCAATGGCCAATTGCATTGCAGTGGTTGCCATCATACCGGCGGCGGCTATCGCCACACCATATAATCCTGCACAGGCATACGATCCATAAATACCAGCGGCTAAAACAAGAATCGGCAACAAGGTACTTTCCATACCTACCGCCAAACCGCCAATGATATTGGTAGCATGACCAGTAGCGCTTTGGCGAATGATGCTCATCACCGGGCGTTTACCCATTGCTGTATAGTATTCAGTAATGATACTCATCAGCGTTCCTACTGCAAGACCAACCATGATGGCACCAAAAATACCCATCTTGGTAAATTCATGTCCACGTAAAGTCATGGTTTCCGGCATTAGCCAGTTTACTAAAAAGTAGGATGCTACACCAGTTAATACAATTGAACCCCAGTTGCCCATATTCAATGCTTTTTGAACCGCATTGGTACTAAGTCCTGAGCTTTCTGAAATACGTACAAAAAAAGTTCCGATGATGGAAAATAAAATACCCATGGAGGCAATCAACATTGGCAAAAGGATAGGAGACATACCTCCAAAATTATCTGTAAGCGCATTGGTTTCTCTGCCCAAAACCATAGTAGCTAAAACGGTTGCCACATAAGAACCAAATAGATCCGCTCCCATACCGGCTACATCACCCACGTTATCGCCCACATTATCTGCAATGGTCGCAGGGTTGCGTGGATCATCTTCGGGTATACCTGCTTCTACTTTACCAACAAGATCAGCGCCCACATCAGCAGCTTTTGTATAAATACCACCACCCACACGTGCAAACAATGCAATGGATTCGGCTCCTAAAGAAAAGCCAGTTAAGATTTCAATCGTGCGTTCCATTTCGATGCTATCAACTGCAGCATCCGGAGCAAAATACATTTTCAATATAATGAAAAGTCCCCCAAGGCCCAGCACTGCCAAACCTGCTACACCCATGCCCATTACAGAACCACCGGTAAACGAAACCAACAATGCTTTACTTAAACTTGTTCTTGCCGCCTGTGCCGTACGTACATTCGCTTTGGTGGCTACTTTCATACCAATGAAACCTGCAAGGGCACTAAAAAATGCACCCAGTACAAATGCCACTGCGATACTCCAATGGCTGTTAGCGTTGCTATATCCCATTGCTCCTAATAACAATGCACCGATGATAACAAAATAAGTCAGGATTTTATACTCAGCTTTTAAAAAAGCCATAGCGCCCTCAGCAATATAGGTGCTGATTTCTCTCATTCGTTCGTTGCCTGCATCTTGTTTGGAAACCCACGCAAACTTTACAAAAGTGTACAACAAGCCTACAATGCCCATTGCCGGAATAACATAAATCAAATTGTCCATAAATAATCGTTCTAATTTTTTGGACGCCAAAAATAGTGTAATTGGTGCAATTACAGCCAGAATCTGTTAATTTCTTGGTAACGCCAACCGCAATACGAATCTGTTCCTTAATTTCCTGCCGGGCTTTGCTCTTAAATAAAACTGTTTTATGTTGCTTACTTGCTTCTTAAAGCGTTTAAGTAATGAACGTCCGTATTTTGTGGCATCATCACCGAAAGCTATAGCGGGGCGACATCCGATTCAGGGAACGAACAGGTGGTGTTATTGGCTTGCTGATTTTGTCAGTAAGCTGATAATGGAGGATGGCGTTAGCAGTTTATAATAGGATATATGAAAAGAATGCCATTAAGAGCAGGCGTTTCTATTGTATATACATGTCAATACCATAAAAAAAGGGATCATAAGTTGCCTTATAATCCCTTTCATTACTATAAATTGATTTATTAAATATCGATTGCTTCGCCGTATGCCGCAGCGGTGGCTTCTTTCAGCCCTTCACTCATGGTAGGGTGAGGGTGAACAGTATTCAAAATTTCATGACCTGTTGTTTCCAGTTTGCGGGCAGCAACTGCTTCCGCAATATTTTCTGTTACATTCATACCAATCATATGGCAACCCAGGAATTCGCCGTATTTGGCATCGTAAATTACTTTTACAAAACCTTCGGTAGCACCTGCTGCGCTTGCTTTACCGCTTGCCATAAAAGGAAACTTACCCACTTTCACTTCATAACCTGCATCTTTAGCCGCTTTTTCAGTGTAACCAACCGAAGCAATTTCCGGCGTACAGTAAGTACAGCCCGGTATATTATTATAATCAATTGGTTCCGGATGATGACCGCTTAAATGCTCCGCAGCGTTGATGCCTTCTTTGGACGCAACGTGTGCCAATGCTTGTCCTGGCGTACAATCACCAATGGCATAAATACCTGGTACATTCGTTTGTCCGTTTGCGTCAACTATAATCTTACCTTTTTCTGTTTTAATACCCAATGCTTCCAAGCCAATGTTTTCTATATTGGCCAGTACCCCTACCGCACTCAACAAAATATCAGCTTCTAAAATAACTTCACCTGCAGCTGTTTTTACTTTTGCTTTTACCCCTTCGCCACTTGTATCAACACTTAACACTTCGCTATTGGTCATGATGGTGATACCTTGTTTTTTGAATTGTTTTTCCAATTCTTTGCTGATATCTTCATCTTCAACAGGTACTATTCTTGGCATAAATTCTACGATGGTCACTTTGGTACCCATACTATTGTAGAAATATGCAAATTCAGATCCGATTGCACCACTACCACAAACAATCATGCTTTTTGGTTGTGATGGCAATACCATTGCTTTGCGATAGCCGACTATTTTCACATCATCAATGGGCATGCTCGGCAATTCACGAACACGACCCCCCGTAGCGATGATGATATTTTTTGCTTCCTGTATTTGTTTGGTACCATCGGCTGCAGTTACTTCTAATTTACCCGGTGCAACCAGTTTGCCAAAGCCCATGATCACATCAATCTTATTCTTTTTCATTAGGAACTGAACACCCTTACTCATCTTATCTGCAACCCCACGGCTACGCTTAATAACCCCTTCAAAATTGGTAGAGGCTTCACCAATATTGATTCCATAATCAGCAGCATGCTTTGCGTATTCATAAACCTGTGCGCTTTTTAGCAGTGCTTTTGTTGGAATACAGCCCCAATTGAGGCATACGCCACCAAGACTTTCCTTTTCAATGATTGCAACTTTTTTACCTAACTGACTTGCTCTGATTGCAGCAGGATAACCGCCCGGACCACTGCCTAACACAATTACGTCGTATGCCATGATTTATTTTATTTGTTGATGAGATGATTGATTGTTGATTGATCAATGCCTTTAATGCAGTGATCGACTTCTTTTACGTTGCCAAAATTAGTTCGAAATGGGGGATTAGCCAAAAGGTAATTTTTAACTCTTTGAGCAAAAGCGTTTAAACAATTCCCTGTTTTTTTTGCACAAATGATAGCCACTTATTTTTTACGCAGTGGCAGAAGCTTTTTCCAGGGCATCTCTTTTTTCCGCAATTGATCGCAGTGATTTAATACTAACATTCAATTCGAACCCAATCAGCAGTACCAGCGAATTGATGTAAATGAGTGCCATAAAAACAATGATTGTTCCAATCGAACCGTATAAAGCATTGTATTTTCCAAATGTATTTACAAAGTAAGAGAAGCCATAAGTGGCTAAAATACTTAAAAATGCACCTAGTATAGTGCCGGGCGAAGCCAGCTTCCATCTTTTTTCCACAGCAGGTGCATACTTATAAATGAATGCGATGGAATAGTAAACAAGCGCTATAATAAATATCCAGCGTACATAATAAATGATATCCCTAAGCAGTTCACTTTTTATACCAATCCATTTTAATACTGCTCCCTGTGTAATTAGTAAAATAAGGCAACCCAATACCAGCAGAAAAATCAAAGCAGTAAGTTTAATCGACATCCAGCGGTTGTGAAAATCGTTTCTTTTTTCAAAGCCGATATAGTTTTTATTAAATGACCGCATTAGCCCCATCATGGCATTGGATGCAAAATATAATGCAAGCAAAAGACCGAAAGACAATAACCCAATTTTTGAATCATCTAAAAAAGAGTCTACAAATTTGATAAGGTATTCATTGTGAACTTTGGCAGGGATAACGTCTGTGATTAAACTATGCAATTCCTTTTTCATACTTCTTTTAGAAATAAAAGGAAGATGAGGAATCAACGTAAACAGAAATAAAAAAGATGGCGGAATAGCCATGATAAAGTTATAGGCGATGGCTGAAGCTCTTTCAGTTAATCCTACTGTTTTTACCTGTTTGAAGAAAAAAAAGATTACGTCATATAAGGGAACTCCTTCAAAACCCGGCAAATACAAATGCTTACTTTTTCGTAAAATAAACGAAACAGGTGGATTGGTTAATATGATACGTTCCAGTTTCGTCATTCGTCAACTTTTGGAAAATTATATTGATCGGTAGTTATTATTTGATACTTGTTGTCAATTGATTGAGCAAGTAAATTCAAATCTAATGATTAACAGCTAACATACAAACAGATTAATCGGCTGCTTTCTCAGCCATCAAACTGTCCAATGCACGTTGGTATTCTTTCGCATACTTCATATGATCCGTATAATTGGACGCAAAATTTGAGTAACCATTCAAATCAGGTTTTGCAACAAAAAACAGGTAGGAGGTACTGGGTGCATTCAATACCGCATCAATGGTTTTTGAAGAGGGGGTACAAATGGGGCCGGGAGGAAGTCCTGAATTTTGATACGTATTATAAGGCGACGGAAATTGCAGGTGCTTGAAATAAATTCTTTTTAATCCAAAATCCTTCATCGCAAATTTCACGGTTGGATCAGCTGCCAGCCTCATTCCTGTTTCAAGGCGGTTAAGGTAAACACTCGCAATTTTCCCTTTGTCCGATTCTTTATTTGTTTCCTCTTCTACTATGCTTGCCAACGTATAAGCCTGTGCAGGTGTAAGGTTTAACCCAGCGGCTTTTTTCCTTCGTTCATCATTCCAGAAAATTTCCTGTTCTTCATACAGTTTTTTAAAAATACCCCTGGCAGATGTATTCCATAATATATTGTAGGTATTTGGAATAATTGCTGTCATAGCGATATTGGTATCAAGGCCGTATTTATTTAATGAATCAGCATTATTCAGTAAATTTAAAAATGTGGCAGAATCACATTCAAAAACGGAACCTATCTTTTTTGCAAGGTCTTCTTTTGTACGTAGTTTATTGATCACCAACCTAACAGGTGTTTGTCTGCCCGAGCGTAGTTTTTTTATAATTGTATAAATACTTTCACCTTTTTCAATTACATATTTCCCTGCTTTTACTTTTTGATCGTATCCAAGTTGTTTGGCCACCAGCTTAAAAGTACCGGGATTTTTAAGAATGCCTTCTGCGCTAATTCCATCCATCACGTCATTAAACGTACTGCCTGTTTTTATGTAAAAGCTTTTTTTGTTTTCACTAAAATTGGTATTGCTGCCCAATAAACGCCATGCAGCGAAAGCACCTGCTATTAAGAAGAAGAATACGATTATCCGAACTGTTTTTTTCATAAAGCCTGATTAATTGTTCATTGATAAAAGTATAACAAAAAACCTCGTCCTAAACAGACGAGGTTGAAAATTTATTATAAAAAGTGTATGTTATTTTGTAGAATCGGGTATTTGAATAGCTCCCGGTAATGGAGCAGTATTTTGCTGCTGTGGGGCAGTAACTGGTGCTTTGTTGATCAATTCATCATTTTTTGAAGAACCACCAGCAGTAGCCGGTATGAAAATTGGTGAAATGATACACAATATCCCAACAATTCCTGCAAACAGCCAGGTGCCTTTTTCAAGTACATCCGTGGTTTGTTTAACGCCCATCAACTGGTTGCTGAATCCACCCAAACTACCTGATAAACCACCACCTTTTGGGTTTTGTACCAATACAATAATACCCAATATAATTGAGGCCACAATAACTAGGATTCCGAATACAATTAACATATCAATGTTCTTTTAGTTGATCAATTTTGGCTGCAAAGTAAGCGATTTTGGAACTATCGAGCAAACTTAATTTTTTATACACTTCAATGGCTTTTTTTGCCTTGCCTTGTTGCAGCAATACATCCGCCATAGACTCTGTAACAACTTCCTGTTGCTTATTTGAATTTTCTGCTAATTTTTGAACAGTTATTTCGGCCTGTCCGTTTTTCTGGGCAAGTTGATCACTGTGTATTTTTTTCATGGTTTTCAGCCATTCCGTAAAGCTTTTCAACTGTCTACCTAATTTATCAGTTGGCTGAATTTCTCCACTTAGTTTTATGCCCAGGCTGGCAAAATAATCAGTGGTGTGCAAGGGTTCGAAGCTGATTGTATCTTCTGTTGTGCCGGAGGTGTCAATATTTAGCCTGAAATTAAGCGGCTCTATTTCTTCTTTTTCGTTTGAAATATCTTCATCTGTTTCTGCTTCATTCACCAGCGGACTATCATCATTATTAAAATGACCAGACTGCGTCGTCTCTTTTATTTCAGTTGCTGGTTCTTTCTCTTCGATATTACTATCAGCTTTCGCTTGAAATTCATTTTCATCTTCAACCGTACTATCAGCAGCATTGTTATTTTCAAACTCAGCTGTATGTTCTGTTATTTCAGGTGCTGATTCTTCGTTTTCAATTGCTGTCATCGATACAATTTCCGGGTCGTTCGGTGTTGAAGCTGCCACCTCATTAATAACTTCAATATTAGATTCCGAAATATTGTCGATGGTAGCGGTCTCCTCCGCCTCCGCCAATCCTGCTTCCTGCTCAAATGAAATGAATGCAGCAGCTTCATTGGTGGACATTGTTTCAACCGGAGCATCGAATTCCGGATAAATCACAGCCGGATTTTCAGCAAATACAATTTCACTATTATTGGTAACGATCGAGTTGCTTAATTCGGAAGGGCTGCGTTCATATTCATCTAACTGGAATTTTAACCAATGAGGGTTATTAAATAAAACGGATGCTTTAGCTACCTGTTGCGAATATGTGGTCGATTCCTTATCAGCCTGTAACAACAAAAAATATTGGGCAGGTGAAAAATATGGATGATCTTTTGTTACTTGTGCAAGAAAACTACGGATGTCTTCATCTGAAAACTTCCGGTTAAATATTGATTCAAAAAGTAAATTTCTATTACCCATACACCCTCAATTGTTTTAAATATCCTGGAATACTAATTATTAAATTTCACCAAAATTACCAGTTAGAAAATATTTTATTGAATATTCCGTCCACTATATTTTTTGTGATATCTGGAAACAGGGCTGTTTGTGCCTGTTCCAATGTTTGAGTTGCGGGGAAATCAAAATTATTGGACAGGTCGGTTTCAAAGTTTTTCGTTTCATCCAGCGTGTTTTTGAAGATTAAATGAAAGGAAACCGTCAACCTGTTGGTACTTGCATTGTTTGCCGAAATACCACTGGTACTTACATTGTATTCTGATACATAACCACTGATATCATAGTGTGCATTGTCATCATTCGTCTGCCTTAGCCGGGTATTATTTCTCACCTTATCCTTTGCTTTTTCCGTTAATTGTTGGCTCAATTGAGGGTTTACATACCGGGCCTTGTTTTCAAAATAGTTGATCCTAAAAGTTTTTATTTCTTCAGGAATGGGAGAGGTATCCTTAAAAGAATACTTGCAGGTTGCAAAATTGAAAACAGTCATTATTAACAGACCGATTGCAAGTAAGAACAAACGATGTCTTATGGGAAAGCCATCCACAATCCGATAGCTATCGGATGCCAATTGACCATTCACTGTTTTCTTAGTCTTCAATATCATATTCTTTCAGTTTTCTATAAAGTGTACGTTCGCTTATTCCAAGATCTGAAGAAGCATCTTTTCTTTTTCCCTTATGTTTTTTCAAAGCTTTTATAATCAGTTCTTTCTCCTTATCCATAATGCTAAGCGATTCTTCAATAGCTTCATGGTGGTGGATATCTTCTCCTTTTTGATTGATAAAAACGGGTTGGTTGCTTTGTCCGAAAGTATTGGCTGAAACGGATGGTTTATGTTCAGGCATCATATTTCCATCGATATTGTTTCCATTATTGTACATGGGAATATTTTGACCCATGCCTGGATTTTGTAAAATTTCGAAGAACATTTTTTTGAGCTCATTTACATCCTTCTTCATATCAAAAAACAACTTGTATAAAATTTCTCTTTCATTGGCAAATTCCTGCTGGCTGAGTGCCGCTTTGCCACCAACCAGCACGGGTAAACGATTGAAATTATTTTCAGGTAAAAAATTCGTTAACTCCTTTGCTGTGATATTTTTTTCCTTGGACAATACCGATATCTGTTCTGCAATATTCTTCAATTCCCTCACATTGCCGGGCCATGTGTAACTCATTAACAAAGATTTGGCGTCCTCTTCTAATTGAATAGGGGAGCCTTTGTACCTGTCGGAAAAATCTGCTGCAAATTTTCGAAACAGTAAAGGAATGTCTTCTTTTCTATCCCTTAAAGATGGCACCCTGATAGGAACGGTATTTAAGCGATAATAAAGGTCTTCCCTGAATTTACCGGCTTGTGTTCTCTCTAATAACTCTTTGTTGGTTGCAGCAATTACCCTTACATCCGTCTTTTGCACTTTACTGCTACCTACCCTGATGTATTCGCCTGCTTCCAGCACACGCAGCAAACGGGCCTGTGTTCCCAATGGTAATTCGCCAATTTCATCTAAAAAAATAGTACCGCCATTCACCGTTTCAAAATAACCTTTTCGGCTATCGAGGGCCCCGGTAAAGGATCCTTTTTCGTGACCAAATAACTCAGAGTCAATGGTGCCTTCCGGAATTGCACCACAGTTTACGGCTATAAACGGGTTATGCTTTCTTGCACTGAGTGAATGGATGATCTGGGAAAATACTTCCTTTCCCACACCACTTTCACCATTGATTAATACACTGAGATCTGTATTGGCAACCTGTGTGGCCACATTCAATGCATGGTTGAGTGCTACAGAATTGCCAATGATTCCAAACCGATTTTTTATTGATTGTAAGTCCATAATGTCGTTGTTCCTGATGCACCATGAAGGGTAACTTCAAGCATTTTAATTTAGTCCTCTTTCTCAGCAAGAGAATCGGAAATGTTATTGATATAATTTGAATTCAACACTTTTATTTTAAAAAAGAGCGCATCCCAAAAATTGATAAGCTGACTTTGTTTTTTTTACTTCTGGCTTTATAGTTGACGTGTAATTTTCTATTTTATCGGTGTTCCTAGTAAAGTTCCGGCAGTACAACTGTCGATTTTTACCATCACATAATCACCTTTTTTATAATCACCTTTTGGAAAAACCACCACTTTATTTTGGCCGCTTCTTCCCTGCAGATCATCTGTTGTTTTTTTGGAGAAACCTTCTACCAATACTTCAAAGGTTTTGCCTACATCTTTTTGCATGCTTTGCAAAGAATGAATGCGGTGCAGATCAACCATTTGCTGTAATCTGCGTTTCTTAGTTTCTTCAGGGATGTCATCTTTAAATCTTCGTGCAGCAAGTGTTCCAGGGCGTTCGCTATAAAAATACATATAGGCCAGGTCGTATTTACAATACTCCATCAGACTCAGCGATTCCTGGTGATCTTCTTCTGTTTCTGTACAAAAGCCGGTGATCATATCGGTAGATATACCACAGTTGGGAATGATTTCCCGAATGCGGTTTACTTTGGCGATGTACCATTCCCTGGTGTAGGTACGATTCATCAATTGCAAAACACGGCTGCTGCCGCTTTGCACCGGGAGGTGAATGTAATTGCAGATATTTTCATACTTGGCAATGGTAAATAAAACTTCATCTGTAATATCTTTCGGATGAGAAGTACTGAATCGTACTCTTAGCAGCGGGGAAATTAAAGCCACTTTTTCGAGCAATTCAGCGAAGGATACGGCTTCTTTATAATTACCTCCTGTGGCCTGGGTAGGGGAGGCTATCCAATGATAGCTATCTACGTTTTGACCCAGTAAGGTAACTTCCCGATAGCCGTTTTCGAAAAGGTCTTTGCATTCTTCCAGAATACTATTGGCATCCCGGCTTCTTTCCCGGCCTCTTGTAAACGGTACTACGCAAAACGAACACATATTATTGCAGCCTCTCATGATGCTGACAAATGCATTTACGCCATTGCTATTTAAACGGATGGGCGCAATATCTGCATAGGTTTCGTCCCTGCTTAATAACACATTTACTGCTTTCTGGCCGGTTTCTGCTTCTTCAATTAAACCGGGTAGTGTCCGGTATGAATCCGGTCCCACCACCAGGTCTACCAGTTTTTCTTCCTGTAAAAATTTTTCTTTTAACCGCTCCGCCATACAGCCCAAAACACCTACCAATAAACCAGGGTTACTTTTCTTGAGTTTGCGGAATTCTGTTAGCCTTTTGCGAACGGTGGCTTCCGCTTTTTCACGAATGGAGCAGGTATTTACAAAAATAAGATCGGCTTCTTCACAGTTTTGGGTGGCAGCAAATCCGTTCGTATTCAGTATGGAAGCTACCACTTCGCTGTCTGCAAAATTCATTGCACATCCATAACTTTCGATGTAAAAGCGTTTTTTTAATGCATTGTTTTCCAACACCAATGGGGCAAATGCCTCACCTTGTCTTGCTTCATCATGTGTTTTTATATCTTCCGTAATAATCGTATCCATGTTAAAAAT
>Ga0123337_10005694_pt1 | contig 12148 bp, 9 predicted proteins | sample frozenSSSSmetaG_FD_89792 | JGI IMG/M metagenome (GOLD analysis project Ga0123337, IMG submission 89792) | Glacier valley bacterial and archeal communities from Borup Fiord, Nunavut, Canada, to study Microbial Dark Matter (Phase II) -... | ecosystem: Environmental > Aquatic > Freshwater > Ice >...
AAGGACTTTCTTCTATCAATTTTTGGTGTCTGCGCTGTATACTGCAATCTCTTTCACTCAGGTGACAAACTTTACCATATTGGTCGCCAGCAATCTGAATTTCAATATGCCTTGGCTCCTCTATGTATTTCTCCATATAGATTCCATCATTTCCGAATGCAGCTGCTGCTTCCGTCTTAGCAGAATCCCATGCTTTTTCAAACTCTTCATCTTTCCAGATAATACGCATACCCCTTCCACCACCACCTGCTGTGGCTTTGATGATTACAGGATATCCTATCGTTTGAGCCAGTTTAATACCCTCTTCAAATGTTTCCAAAAGACCATCGCTTCCCGGAATGGTAGGCACACCGGCTTTTTTCATGCTATCTTTGGCATTGCTTTTATCACCCATACCATTGATTTGTTCAGGTGTGGCACCAATAAACTTGATACCGTGATCCTTACAAACCTGGCTGAATTTAGCATTCTCGCTCAGGAATCCATAACCCGGATGAATGGCATCTGCATTGGTAATTTCAGCTGCTGCTATGATATTGGGAATTTTAAGATATGATTGTGCACTTGGAGGAGGTCCGATGCAGACCGCTTCGTCAGCAAATCTCACATGGAGACTTTCTTTGTCGGCAGTGCTATATACGGCAACGGTCTTGATGCCCATTTCCTTGCAGGTACGGATAATACGCAGTGCAATTTCTCCTCTGTTAGCGATTAATATTTTTTTAAACATGCTTGTTTATTCAATTTGATTCAGGATAATTCATTTTCCCGGCAATGCACCTGTATAGGTGTTACCGGAACAACGCATCTCCAAGGTTGAAAATTAATTAGGTTCTACTAAAAACAATGGTTGATCGTATTCCACAGGTGTTGCGTTTTCAACTAAGACCTTCACGATTTTTCCACTTACTTCTGATTCAATCTCATTGAAGAGTTTCATCGCTTCAATAATGCAAACTGGTTTACCCGGTTTCACTTCATCACCAACATTAACAAACAATGGTTTATCAGGTGAAGATGAGCGGTAGAATGTACCAATCATTGGCGACTTAATGGTAATAAGGTTACTAGCTTCAGCAACCGGAGCTGCTACCTCTCCTGCAGCCGGAGCTGCCGGTGCCGCAAGGGCAGGCTGCGCAAGCGGAGACGGTGAGGTTGGAACTGCAGCTTGTATATATTGAGGTGCAGAAATAACTGCCGGTGTAGGTTTGCGTATCACCAGTTTAAAATCCTTTTTTTCGATTTCAACTTCACCTACGTTCTTCTGTGCTGACACAAATCTGATGAGGTTTTCTATTTCTTTTATATCCATAATAATGATGTTAATTTTTTATTTTAGCTGTTGTAAGCCCATTTCAAATAAATACTACCCCAGGTAAACCCGCCGCCAAAAGTGGCTAATATCAGATTATCGCCTTTCTTAAATTGTTTCTCAAAATCCCAGAATAAAAGCGGAATAGTACCACTGGTGGTATTGCCATAACGTTGTATATTCATCAGGACTTTCTCCTGCGGCAATTGCATTTTTTCTGCAGTATAATCGATAATACGTTTATTAGCCTGGTGAGCCAATAGATAAGTTACGTCATCTGCTCCGAGATGGTTTCTTTCCATAATAGCCGTAGATACATCCGCCATATTGGTGGTTGCAAACTTAAATACTGTTTTTCCCTCCTGGTACACATAATGCTCTTTGGCATCTATCGTTTCGTGGGTAGGTGGTTTAAGTGATCCTCCGGCTTTCTGGTGCAGGAATTCCCTTCCGCTGCCATCCACCTTTAAAATTGAATCGATGATACCATATCCTTCTTCATTAGGCTCCAGCAATACAGCACCGCCGCCATCTCCGAAGATGATACAAGTATTTCTATCCGAATAATCAATGATTGCACTCATTTTATCAAAACCGCAAACCACTACTTTTTTGTGTTTGCCTGTCTCAATAAACTTAGCGCCGGTTTCCAGGGCAAACAAAAAACCGCTACAAGCGCCTGCCAAGTCAAAACTCCAAGCATTTTTAGCACCAATCTTATCACATACAATATTGGCACATGCCGGAAAAATAAGATCGCCGGTAATTGTTGCCATAATCAGCAAATCAATTTCATCCGCAGAGATTCCCCTTTTTCTTAAAAGTTCATTGACAGCTTCCACCGCCATATCCGAAGTAGCTTTCCCCGGTTCATTTAAAATTCTTCTTTCTTTGATGCCGGTTCTAGAGGTAATCCACTCGTCGTTGGTATCCACTAGTTTCTCTAAATCCAAGTTGGTTAACTTTGTTTCCGGCACATAGCCTCCGATTGCTGTGATAGCTGCGGTAATTTTGCTCATTTATATCTGTGTAATAACGCGTTTAGCGTCGCAAATTAAAAATAAGATTTGTAAATTTGTTAAAAAGATTGCTTTATTTTTTCAATCAACCTTGATTTCACCATATCCTGTGCCAATTTAAACATGCTGACAAAGGTTTCTTGCTTGGATATACCGTGACCAATAATGACAGGTTCGTTTACACCAAGAATAGCGGTACCGCCGTAATGCTTAAAGTTAAAACGGTCGAGGTATTCGTTCCTCACACCCATTTTAGCCAGATTATAATAAAACCCCTCACAGAGTTTTAATACTATATTTCCGGTATAACCGTCACAAACAATCACATCTGCTTTGTCTGTAAACATATCCCTGCCTTCTACATTGCCTACAAAATTAATGCGGTCGTTGATTTCAAGCAAAGGAAAAGCGGCCTGGGTCAAAAGGTTGCCTTTTTCTCTTTCTTCACCTATATTCAAAAGTCCTACTTTGGGATTATCAATGCCATATACATGCTGTGCATACAAAGAACCCAGAATAGCAAACTGGTTTAATACTTCCGGTTTGCAATCCGCATTGGCGCCCACATCGACTAATACACCAAAACCACCGCTTACCTTAGGAAGGATTGAGGTGATGGTTGGTCTTTGAACGCCTTCAATGGCTTTGACAGAGAAAATAGAACCTACCAACATAGCGCCGGTATTTCCGGCACCGATAAAGGCTTCTATCTGCTGTTCTGCCAGAAACCTGTAAGCAACATTAATACTTGAATTTTTTTTATGAGCAATTGCTTTTGTTGCATGCTCGCTCATCTCAATGACTTCAGGAGCATTGACAATTTCAAGAGCGTTTTCAGGAATTGATAATTCTTTGAAACATTCCAATATACGCTCCTTTTGCCCGAAAAGCACAGGAACAATATCAGGTATCTGCTGCCTGACAGCAACAGCACCTTTTACAGCCTCAAGAGGAGCGAAATCACCCCCCATTGCATCAATACCAATGCGCATGGTGTTTTGCAATTATTTAGTCGTTGCGACCTTTCATCACTTTTACACCACGGTACATGCCTGTTTCCAGGTTCACACGGTGATACAGGGAAACATCTCCAGTAGTAGGATCAGCAATAAACTGTTTGTTATCCAGGTTGTGGTGAGTCCTGCGTTTGTCCCTTCTGGTGCGCGATATTTTTCGTTTAGGATTTGGCATCTTATTATATTTATTATTTTAAAATTACTATTTTTCTAATCTTCTTCTTCATAATCGGTATCCTGCTCCGGCACATCTACATCTGCCATGTCAATGTCAATCACGCTGGTGATCTTCGCTGTGACAGCCGGATCGCAGATTAAACCCACATCTGAACACGTATTTTTGATTGGAATAGAAACATTCACAAAATCAAAGATGTGCTGTGCGATATTCAATTTGTAATCATGACTGGAGATATACACCAAATCATCTTCACTTTCAAGCAGTTGTTCTGTCTGTTTTACCACTACCTTCTGCTCATTGTGAATGGGAATCACTATACGCGTCAGACATCTGTCACAATCTACTTCTACAAGCCCCTCAATCTTAAAATCAAGGGTAAACATTGAAACCGATTTGGTAAACAAGACATCAACTTTGACACCCTGTGTTGATAAAGAACTGTTAAACGCCTTAAAAAACGCGTCTGTTAAATGGTATTCGAATTGATGTCCACCTTCTTTAAGCTTAATAAACTCAATATCATATTCGCGAAATACATCCATTTTCTCAGAACTCGTTTTAAAAAACGGACTGCAAAGGTAACCACATAAAAATTATTTTCCAAAAATATTATACATGCCACAAGCCCAATGTCTTACAGCTTAAAACTGCTGTCCGATAAAGAAGTGGAATTGTCCCGGTTTGGTTGTCAGACCAGTATTCAGGGTCTTCCAGTCAAATCCGTAGGCATAGTCAAGACCTAATAATCCAAACATCGGCAGGAACAATCTGACACCTACACCCGCGCTGCGCTTAAGGTCAAACGGATTATAAGTCCTGGTATTCACCCACGCATTACCACCTTCTACAAAGGCTTGCAAATAAATGGAAGCACTAGGTGAATTGGTAATTGGGAAACGCAATTCACAGGTAAACTTATTAAATATAGCCGCGCCGGAACTGCTGCTGCCTCCAACCGCATTTTCTGTAATGGTTCTATCAGGATACCCTCTTAGTGAAATAATTTCTGTACCAATCTGCCCGAAACTGTTCAATCCGCTACCACCAACCATAAATCTTTCAAATGGTGACAATCCGAGACTCTTATTGTAATACCCTAAGAATCCAAACCTGAACTTGGTAGCCAAAACAAATTTACCAAATACCCTGTTATAGTTTTCCGCATCGAATTTCCATTTGTGATATTCTATCCAGCGATACTTTTCATTGAGTGATACGGTACTGTAATCTTTATTGCTGAATGCTGAAATAGGAGGCGTAGCAGCCAGACTTAAGGTATAGGTAGATCCTCCTGTAGGGAATATCTGCTCTGTCACAGAACTTCTGGAAAGCACATACTTAAATTCTATATTATTACTTCTGCCCGTATTTAATTGTAAGCCATAAGCACCGTTGGCATTCTGCAAATCATATTGTTGAATGCTGACGGAATAAAAAGCAGAGAAAAAATCGTCCGGCCAGCGCAATCTTTTACCTAAAGACACCGATGCACCTGTAATTTTGATAAAACTCTTGCTGGGGTCTTTTCTTTGTTTGGCATCAAATGATTGATTGGTTCTATATACGCTTGTGGTAAATGAATTAGGTTTTTTACCGCCAAACCATGGTTCTGTAAAAGAGAAATTATATGACTGATAAAATAATCCGTTGGATTGTGCCCTGATACTGAGTCTTTGCCCATCTCCAGATGGAAGTGGGTTCCACATGTTCGGGTGAAGCAGTTTCCGTGTTGAGAAATTATTCAGGGTTAAGCCCAATGTTCCCACCAATCCGCCGAAACCATAAGCACTGGTCTGACCGCTGCTGGCATTTCTATTATTTCCACCCCAACCACCTGATAATTCTATCTGGTCGTTCGCCTTTTCAGCGACTGTGTATTCAATATCTACGGTTCCAGCGGCAGGATTAGGCACCGGATTAACACCCATGGCCTGTGGATCAAAATAACCCAGTTGTGAGAGTTCCCTGATGGACCTTTGTATGTCGCTTCTAGAGAATTTTTGTCCGGGTCTTGTGCGCAGTTCCCTTAAAATCACATGATCGCTGGTTTTTACATTCCCTTTAATAATGATTTTATTATACACCGCCTGGGTGCGCTCAACAATACGGATTTCAATATCTATGCTGTCATTCTCTACCTTGGTTTCAATCGGTGTTACACCAAAAAACAAATAACCGTCGTCCATGTATAAACTGGAAATATCTGTGCCATTCGGACTGAAAAACAATCGCTCTTCCAAAACAGACTGATCGTATATATCACCTTTTTTGATTCCCAGAACTTTACCCAAATCTTCACTGCTGTATTTGTTATTTCCAGTAAAGGTGATATTTCTGAAATAATATTTTTTGCCCTCATTCACCCCTATCTTGATAGCCACCCTGTTAGGGCTAATCCTGACAACCGAGTCGAATGTAATACTGGCATCCCTGTATCCTTTGCTGTTATACTTCACCAAAATACCTTTCAGTTCCTCGCGGTATGTTTCTTCTACAAATTTAGAAGAGGCAAAAAGATTGATTTTATGGCGTTTTCTTTTGGTCTTTTTTAATGTCTTGCGCAATTCCTGATCTGTGACATCTGTATTGCCTACAAATTCGATATCCGAAACTCTAACTTTCTTGCCCTTAACGATGGCTATGCGCAGAATTTCTTTATTAGGGATAGTGTCAACCTTATCCTGACGGATATTGATATCTACAGCATAAAATCCCTTTTTGTAATAATACGTCCTGATTTCACGGCGCAGATTGTTCAGCATATCTTCATTGATGACCATGCCCGATTTAATACTCAGTTCATCTCTCAAAGTCTTTGATTCCGATCTGCCGAGACCAATGAATGAAAACTTCAGTAGCCTTGGTCTTTCCGCAACTTCTATGACCAGATAAATTTTATTGCCTTCAGTTTTTTTGGCGTAGATGCTGACAAAGGAAAAATAATTCTGTTTCCAAAGATTGTCAATAGCCATTGAAATTTCACTTCCCGGTATTTTTATCTTTTGATTAAAAGACAAATTGGAATTCAGAATGATAATATTCTTATCAATGAATTTATTGCCTTTAGTTTCAATAGACGCAATGATATATTCCTTTGGCTTGTTATAGTCAAGAATCATATAATTCCGGGTGGTATCCTGCGCATTTAATCCTGATGCCAACAGCACCAATATAAAGAGGCAAACCCTTTTAAATGGCCTGTATTTAGTTTTTAACCTGTTCACTTGTTTTTCCAAATCTTCTTTCCCTTTTTTGATAATCAATAATGGCTTTGTATAAGGCTTCCTGATCAAATTCAGGCCAGTATACATCTGTAAAATAAAACTCTCCATAGGCCAGTTCCCATAACATAAAATTACTAATACGGTATTCACCACTGGTCCTGATTAATAACTCCGGCTCTGGCAATTTTCCGGTATTCAGGGATTCAGAAATTACTTTTTCGTCTATAGATTCAATATCCAGTTCTCCACTTTTTACTCTGGAAGCAATGGCTTTGGCCGCTTGTACAATATCCCAACGTGCACTGTAATTCAAAGCGAGCACCAAATCCATCCTGTCATTGTTTTTTGTGAGTTCCATGGCTTCATTCAACTCCTTCAGTGCATCTGCCGGCAAAGCATTAATATCTCCAATTGTTCTCAGTCTGATATTGTTTTTTTGCAATGTGGCCACTTCTTTTCTAATTGTGCGCACCAATAATGCCATAATGGCTTTGACTTCCAAAGCGGGTCTGTTCCAGTTTTCCGTGCTGAAGGTATAAAGTGTCAGGTATTTGACGCCGAGCTTTGCTGCGGTCTCAGCAACAGTTCTTACAGATTTAACACCGTATTCGTGTCCGACCACTCTTGGCAACGCTCTTTTTTTTGCCCACCTGCCGTTGCCATCCATAATGATAGCGATGTGTTTGGGAAGTTTTTCCTTATCCACTTGGGACAATAGGCTAGTGACAGGCATAGGTTGAATAGAAAGCATGCAAAAGTATAATATTTATTTTAAATTCTATAACGATTTAAATCGTCTATAAGTTACTTCGGTCCCGGACAAGGATCTCTGGTAACATCGCGCAAGGAGATGGTAATACCCATAATAAAATACCAATCATTTAAATGGGGATCTCCGCGCATCGTATTGGCCACGACAGGTGGCTGGCCATTTAAGGTCTGCGGTTGTGAGAAATCCGCAGCTGTTCCGCCCTGTGCAGCTTTCAGGGCATTATAATCCGGATATTTACCCTTGGTATCATCCAGATAATCCGTGAAAGTTTTTCTAAATCCGATTTCCAGACCTATCACGGTTCTTCTTTTGACATTAAACTTATATCCCAAACCAAGTGTAAAGGCAGGTTGTATAAGCGAATATTGTTTTTGGTGATTTAATTTTTGTCCTTCTGTTCCCAAATCGCGCAGGTCGACTTTATCCCCTCCGGGAAGCTTGGCTGTAGGATTAAACAAAAACATGTTAAATCCTGCAAATACAAATGTAGTTGATTTGTTTTCGAGCACATTGATACCAAAAGGTTTGAAATTAAATTCAGTAAAATACCCCAATTCAAAAATATTACTTTCAAACTTGATATTTCTGTATTGATTGGCTTTAAAATTATGATCATCACCCGAAATCCTGGCATATGTAAACTGGTACCTGCTGCTAAAATATTTGGAATGGTGGTATTTAAACAAAAAACCCAATGCCAGATTCGATTCTTTGGGAACAATCTCGGGGGCTATATCTCCAAAATAATTACTCGCTCCCACCATCAGGCCGAACTCACTAATGCCATTGCGGTATCTTTGGGAAACGGCATGCAAGGACACTAACAGGCATAAAGCCGTCAATAATTTTTTTTGAAAAACAAACACAGAGTAGAATGAATCCTATAAGCTAAAAATTAAAGCAAGGTTGACGACCGCCCATTATTCTGTATGTAAGCGTTAGGCCTCCAATCATATACCAATCTTTGGTTTTAGAATTTCCTCTTAAATCACCATTATCAAATCCAAGATAGGTCGGATCGGATGAATATTCAGGTAGTTCACGGCTTCTGTCTTTTAATGCCACAGCCATAGGACCACTGGCACCACCGACGATGATATTATCGACATAAATAGATGACACATCATCCAAATAATCTGTAAAGGTCTTTCTCATACCGAAATCAATACCAAATGCCCAGTGGTCGTTTAACTGCCATTTAGCACCTACTCCCAATGGTATACTTACCTGCGTAAGGGAATATCTTCTTTTATCGTTAAATTTTGTTGTTTCCTGACCTTCGGTTCCCAATGGTTGAAGTTCTATCCAATCACCATTTTGCGATTGCAGAGTAGGATCGTGGATTCCGGAAACATAATTAAACTGAGCTTTAGGATTAAATCTGAAAACAGAAACGCCTGCAAACAGATAAGGACTCCAGCCGTATGAAGTTCTGGTATTTTCATAACCCAAAATATTCCATTCTGCCTGAATTGAGAATTCTACAATATCGGATTTAAAACTTAGATTTCTTCTGTGCCTGTAAGGATCAGATGCAAAATTTTTATCGGAACCTTCTATTTTGCCATATACCGCAGTCCCTTTAAATGTCAGATAAGGGCCAACATTATAACGGGCAATCAATCCACCGGCAACCTTGGTTTTATTCCAAAGCGGCATGGATCCCTTGGTAAATTCTCCCATATAATTGGAACCACCCAGATAAAGACCAAAATCCAGAGAGGTCGTTTTCTTTTGTCCAACGCTTAAAAGCGGAACAATCATGAGGCAAATAATGATGATACTTGATGATTTTTTCATTTACACACAGGGAAACTAAAGTACGAAATTAGTACTTTCACAGTTAAAAACGAAATAAAATCATATTTATTTTACAAATAATTGACCTATTTTACCTTTTTTTTATCGTAGCAAGTAAAAATATCCCTTCTTGTATTTCCACGCAGTCTTCTTCCCTTTATATTTAATCACATACACATAATAATCCACGGGGCACAATTTCCCTTGATAATAACCATTCCAACCCTGTTTTGGATCGTCTGTCGCGAACACCATTTCTCCCCACCGATTGTATATTTCGATATGGGCCTTGGACAAAGAATTTGTTTCTATCCGGAATTCATCATTTGTGGCATCATCATTCGGGCTGAAGGCTGTCGGGATAAATAGCGTAACGGTATCCAGAACACAGATATTGACACTGAAACTGTCCTTGCATTTTCCTTCGTTCTGTATCAGCAACCTGATGGTATAATTATCTGTATCTCCCTGATAGGTGTGTGTTGGATTCGCAATAGGATCGTATGGTAGCGTCTGAAGGTCGCCAAAGTCCCAAAAACCTTCTGTTCCTCCTTCACTTAAATTGATGATTTGTATCTTTGCATTGTTGCTGTAAATGCATTGCCCTCCAGGAGAAGTCGTAAAATACGCTCTGATTCTGCCATAACCCGGAATGGTCGCTAAGGTATCATAGACACAACCCGTTTTTGTATCCGCTACCTTCACTTTATATGTTGTTCCAACACCGGCTGTAATTTTGGAGCTGAACTGCGGTGGAAGGGTATTCCATAGATAAGTGTACGGACCTGCACCATTCATTTTCAAACTGGCAAAACCTTGGTTACCATAACATTGTATAGGGCTGGTAGTGAGTGTTCCAAAAATACGTGTGTGCACAAACACAGGCTGCGACTTTTCAACGGAATCGCTGCAGCCGTCTTTTAACAACACCTTGTATAATGTCGGCACTTTAGGCACTGTATAAATAGCTTCCACATTACTCTGTCCACTGCTCCATTTCACATTGTAATTGCCGCTGCCACCACTGCTTTTCCCAGTGATGGTGACCGTAGTTCCCGCACATATTGTATCTTTGTCTGAACTTAAGTCCATCTTAAGGGTATCTCCTACTGAGATAATTCTGGTCGCTTTATTGATACATTTTCCGGAACCATATTGATAGGTGACGGCATGTAAACCTGTTCCTGCCGATTTTGGATTAAATGCACTGCCGCTGGTACCTTTACCCTTTAAAACACCGCCAAGGGGGTTTAAAACAAGATTAACCAAGGTGTCTCTGAAACAATAAGATGGTTGTAATCCAGTCATCGTAACAGCAGGCAACGGATTTACCGTGATAACAATGGTATCCCTGCATTTTCCAAACATACTGAAAAATATCAAATGCCTTCCGGTATCTGCAAGTGCCGGGTTAAATACACCTGTAAAACCATTGGTAATGCCCGGTCCATAAAAAAAACCGGTACCTTCTCCATTATAAAGCGTCAGCACATCATCGGCAATGCAGAAACTTGTATCTTTTTGTATTCTGGCTCTCGGGTATACCTGAATGATGAGTGTGTCTTTGCATCCATTGGCATCTCCAATGATCTGATTCCAACTGCCACGACCGGCTTTTGCAGGACTGAATTTCTGGTAATAATTCTGATTGCCTACAATGCCTTTGCTTCCTGTAAAATCCATATTCCAAGGATCATTAAACAGATATTGGTAGCGCATAAAATAAGCCGTATCGCTGATACAATTCCTGATGGTATCCCTATAAAACCTCGTATAACGCAGATATATCACCTTATCGTCCCTACAACCATTGGTGGCATGATAAGTGAGCTTGACCTGGGCGAAAGTAGACCTACCGGGCACCTTAAATGAGTCTGCATCAAAAATACCGACTACAGGATCATAAATACCCTTACCGGACCAAAATCCACCACCCGGCAATCCGGCCGGCAACAAACGCTGCCCCGCGTCAGGACAAGCTATTTCATCCCATCGGGCATCGATATCCAGAATGGTTCTGCTCAGCGTATCACGGCAACCATTGATCGCATAGATATAGGTTTTATTGCCCGCACCTATATTTGGAGGAGAGCTGATACCAAGCAATGCATTGGTAAGGCCCACCCCTGTCCATACCCCGCCTGCTGGGTAAAATTTAAATGTATCCAGAAACTTCGACTTGCAAATTGTATCTGCTTGGGTCATGACAATCCCATCAATATTAATCGTTTTAACACTCACACAACCATTCCACGCATAAGTGACCTTAAATGAGCCCGTTGTATTTGGTGGCGTAATCAAACCATTCGAGGTAATATTGGGGCCTGTCCAGGTGCCACCCGGAGGCGAAAAACCTGTGACCATAAATGAGGTTGAACCGGGACAAGCTGCATTGGGAAGGCCTGCATTAATTGCTTTTACTGTAATCACTACTGAGTCTTTGCAAGCACCAACATAATAAAAAGCCTTAAAAACTCCACCACCGGATACAGCCGGATTAAATGTTCCTGCTGCACCATTGGTAATGCCAGTGCCATACCAAGTGCCTCCGGCCGGTGATGCATTTAAGTTAAAAGCAGCACTTGACTGACAAATGGTGGTATCGTTCTGAGCAATCGGAGGATCAATGACCACTATATCTATGGTATCCTTTCCGGCAATGGAAACGCCGTCAGTTACCTGCAAAATATACCGGGTATTAACTGTTGGGCAAGCCAGTTTAGGCGGCGCTCCCGTAAGTCCTCCGCTCAACCATGTATAAGCGTAATTGGAGACATTGCCTCCGGACACAAATGCCGTAATCGTGGCACAACTGCCTTTACAT
>Ga0123337_10005695_pt1 | contig 12147 bp, 10 predicted proteins | sample frozenSSSSmetaG_FD_89792 | JGI IMG/M metagenome (GOLD analysis project Ga0123337, IMG submission 89792) | Glacier valley bacterial and archeal communities from Borup Fiord, Nunavut, Canada, to study Microbial Dark Matter (Phase II) -... | ecosystem: Environmental > Aquatic > Freshwater > Ice >...
AGATTGCGCTGCCGCTCGCCAGTCTGCGCGGCCAGTTCCACGGCCTCGACGAGGCGGCTGTTGCGCAGGGCATGGGCAAATCCGGGCGTCTCAAAGGTGCCGGCTGCGAGGTCGCGACCGAGGGATGCATAGACTTCACCGACATTGATCGAGGCGCCGTTCCAGATTTCGGCGGCTGTCGGGCCAGAGCCGGTGGCGACAGGTGCGTCCGGCGCGACGAAGTCGACGCTGGAAGAGAGCGTCAGGTCGCCGACCTGCACGCCGGCGGGATGGCTGCCCGTAAGCCTAAGCCACCCTGCCGAGCCACGAACTTCGAAGCTGAAGCTTGACTGGTCCGGCGAAACGCCGGCCAGGACCTGGACGGATACCGGTGCGCCGCTCTGCGTCTTGGCGATGAGATCGAGGTGATCCGGGATATCGCGCACCGAGGTCTCGCCGGTATCCACAATCTCGATCTGCGGCCAAAGCAGTTCGGTGCGGGCATCCACTTCGGTGATGTTGCCGAGCACGGTTTCGATCACGTCCAGGACATGGCCCGTGGTGATCGTCATGAAGCTGGCGCCGGAGGCGCGCTTGTTGAAGTAGTCATAGACCCTGGGCGACTGCGGACCGTAGCCGAAGGTCGTAGCGCCGACACGCGCCGAAAGCAGACGGCCGAGCTTGCCTGACGCCACCAGTTCTGCAGCGCGGCGGACGGCCGGGTTGTGACGAGCCTGCAGACCGATGGCCGTATGCAGACCCTTGGCCGCTATGGCCATTTCCTCGGCCTCGGCGAGCGTGGCGCCAAGCGGCGATTCCGAATAGACCGCCTTGCCGGCGGCCAGCGCCGCAAGGACCAGTTCCTTATGGGCCGGCACCTTCACGGCCACGGTGACGACATCGATATTCTTGTCGGTGATCATGGCATAGGGATCGGAGAACCAGCGGTTCGCCCCGAAGGCCTCGGCCGCCGCCTTGGCGCTCTCTTCCCGCCGTGTCGCCACGGCGTGAAGGACCAGCAAAGGCTGTGCAGCAAGAGCGGGGACGTGCGACGCGCCGGCCCAGCTGGCCTTGGTGTCCGCGCCAATGATCCCGACGCGAAATTTGTTGTTCGACATTTTCAATGCTCCAGACGAATGAGCGCTGGAGGGTGAACCGGGAAGTGCATGGGCACTCACGGGCTTGCTTGATCTCCAACGACGCGCCGACATTGCCACCCATATTGAAAAGCATTGAGCCATCAATCTTGACATGACTGGTAAGCTGGGGTTTACAATCGAGCGATGGATCCATCGCTACTTCCCTCCCTCGCCTGGTTTGCTCGAATAGTCCGCCACGGCAGCTTCACGCGCGCGGCGGAGGAGATGGGGGTGTCACGGGCCGCTCTGTCGCAGAACCTCAAAGCGCTGGAGCGCCAACTAGGCACGCGGCTGCTCTACCGGACCACCCGCCACATGTCCTTGACGGAAGCTGGTCAAAGGCTGTTCGACGCGCTCGGTCCGGCGCTTGGGGAGATCGAGCACGCGATACAGACGATGAGCGATACAAGGGATGCGCCTTCGGGCCTGATCCGGATCAATACCTCGCGCATGGCAGCGAAAGCCTTGATCGAACCCCATCTTGCCGAATTCCATGAGCGTTTCCCAAAGGTCGCGCTCGAATTGGTCATGGCTGACTCATTGTCCAATATCATTGCCGATGGTTTTGACGCCGGGATCCGATTGGGGCAAAGCTTGGTGGAGCATGTCGTCGCCGTCCCCATCAGTCCGCCTCTGTCCATGGCTGTTGTCGCCTCACCGGCCTATCTGGAGCGCAACGGTACGCCCAGGACGCCCGAAGACCTGGCCAGGCACGACTGCATCAACTACCGGTTCCTGGGAACAGGTGCCGTTCACGCATGGGACTTCAGCGAACCCGGCACGGACGGGCGGCACTTCACCCAGGCCGTGACTGGAAGGCTGACGACCAATGACGACCAGAGCATGACCAGGGCGGCGCTGCAGGGGATTGGATTGATGCAGATCGTCGACATCGCTGTTCAGGATCATCTTGTAGAGGGAAGCCTGGTCCGGGTCCTGGGCGACTGGGCCTATAAACATGCAGCATTCTATCTGTATGCGCCGTCCCGGGAGCATATGCCGCCGAAGGTGCGCGCGCTGATCGACTTTCTCGTCGAGAAGCGCAAGGCAAAGTCGCTGCTCTAGGCGTCCAGTCGGTCAAATATACCGGGCGAGGAAGCTGCGGATGAACGCGGCGATCTCGTCGGCATGTGTCTCGAGGGCGAAGTGCCCCGCATCGAGAAGATGGATTTCGGCCTTGGGAAGATCCCGCCTATAGGCTTCAGCACCAGCGGGGATGAAGGCGGGATCGTGCCGCCCCCATACGGCCAGGAACGGCGGCTGGTGATCCCGGAAATAGGCTTGAAACTCCGGGTAAAGCTCCAGATTGCTGCGATAGTCCAGGATCAGGTCGAGCTGAATCTCCTCGGAGTCAGGCCGCGACATGAGCGCGATGTCCAGCAGGTAGCCGTCCGGTGCGATCCGCTCCGGGTCGCTGCCGGTGCGATATTGCCAGTTCTCGATGACCTCGGCCGAGAGCGACGCCCTGCAAGCTTCGCGGTTTTCCGGGCTCGGATCGCGCCAATAGGATTCCCACGCGGTCCACTCGCTGCTGAAGCCGTCCAGATAGGCGTTGCCGTTCTGGCTGATTATTGCGGTGATCCTGTCCGGATGCGCCGTGGCCAGCCGGAACCCTATAGGCGCCCCGTAATCGAAGACATAGAGCGCGTATTTATCCAGCTGGAGTTGCTCGGTGAAGCCATCGATAACCCTGGCCAGGTTGTCGAAGGTGAAATCGAACTGCCCCCGCCCGGGGGACTTGGTCTGGCCAAAGCCCGGCAGGTCGGGCGCGATCACGCGGTACCTGTCCGCCAGGCGCGGGATGAGATCGCGAAACATATGGCTGGACGAGGGGAAGCCGTGCAGCAGGAGCAGGACCGGCGCATCCTTCGGCCCGGCCTCGCGATAGAATACCTCCACCTCCCCGACGACTTGACTTTTGTAGCTGATATTCATGGCGATCTCCTGGGGTGACCCGGAACGGTCCGAAGCCAATTTCCCAAACAAATACTACCGAACGGTCGGTTGTCAACCCGAGGCCTTGCTGCTAGAAATCTGGCGAACCGCCACGCGTCTCCGCCTCAGAAAACAGGGAAATCATGAAGGTCACCAAGCACGCCTTGGTCGCAGCGGCCACGGAGCTGTTCAGGACAAAGGGCTATTCCGGCATGTCGATGCAGGATCTGGCCGACCGGATAGGCCTGCGCAAGGCGTCCCTCTACACCCGCTTTCCCAACAAGGAGTCGCTGGTCCCCGATGTCATGGGAGCGGTCCTGGAAGAGGCTTTCGCTGGATCGCAGGTCGAAGGGCGTTCCTGGAACGAAGCATATGCGACGACCATCAGGTCGATCGCAGACGGTCTGCTGCGTAATAAACGCTGCGTCGGCCTGCATCTGGCCTATGGCATTGGCGACGAGACGCCGCTGGCCAAGCAGGCGGTTGTCAACTTTTTCCAGGCACACCTGGATCGTCTGACGGCAATCCTGGTGGATGCCGTGCCGAGGGAGACGGCCCAGGAACTGGCCGCCGACGCAATGGCACGCCTGGAGGGCGCCACGCTCCTCGTCGCCTTGCTGAACGATAGGCAAAGCATGGAGCGCGCCGTCCGCGCCGTGCTGAAAGATGCCCAGGACGCGGCGACAGCCCACGCCCATGCATTCGACTCCTCGAAGGCGCTTAAGCTTTAGCCACGCCAGGATGGCGGTGCGGGCCGTCCTGCGCCGCCAAACCCATAACCGTTTCATCCAGTGGCAGCGTTCGGGTTACTGGCATCCGTTTACGGATGGTAGGGATGGGGTAGAGAATTGCCGGACAGATACGCGCTCCGTTCAGGCTGCTTCTCTGATTTCCCAAATGCGGACGGTCCGCTCGCGTCGAGGCAATGGCGATGACGGACTGGCGCCTATCGTGGATCCCAACGATAAAGCGGACGTGGAAAGACTGACCTGCGCGACAAGATTGCCGCACCCTGCCCCCTTTGACCACTTAGCCAGCGTTGTTTGCGTCGTATCGCGCCTGTGCCTGCTCGATGTCCTCGACATTCGTCGACGCCCATTGCACCAGCGCCCTGATGGCGGGAGCCAAGGCGAAGCCCAGTTCGGTGCCACGATACTCCACGCCGGGCGGCGATCCAGGAATGATCTGCCGTGAGATGAGGCCGCTCCGCTCGAGCCGGCGCAGTGTTTGCGCCAAAGCTTTTGGTGTCACGGTCCCCACGCAGCGGCGCAATGCGTTGAAACGCAGCGGGCCATGACAGAGCTGGGCAAGGATCAACAAGGTCCACTTTTCAGCCAGATGCGCCATGAGGCTTCTGGCCCCTTCGGACAGTTCGGGCGGTGCATCGTGGAAGGGGGGAGATATCGTCATGGCTACTATGTGGCCTCCTGGTGCGCTCTTGTGCCCTTAGTATACAGAATATAGCTACTGGTTCATATCTCTTCCAAAAGGTGAACGAGCATGAGAACCATTGTTTCGACGGGCCCCCAGTCCGTGCTTGAAGTCGTCGACGTCGCACTGATGACTGCCGGTGCCGGGGAAGTGGTGATCGATGTTCGCGCCATCGGCGTTGGCCGCGTCGACCTGATCATGGGACAGATCATTCCCCGTGACTTCATACCGGGGGTCGAGGTCGCTGGTATCGTCACCGCAACAGGCGTCGACGTTGATCCGCAATGGGTCGGTCGGCGCGTGTTTGCACGCGTCAAGGCGGGTGCCTATGCCGATCAGGCGGTCGCCGGCAGCGCTGCGCTTGTCGCCTTGCCTGAGGGATTGTCCTTCGAGGCGGCCGTCGCTTCAGGGGTCAATGCCCTGGTTGCCCAGTTCTGTCTCGATAAGGCGCAGGTCATTGCCGACGAACGGGTCCTTGTGCGGGGCGCACAGGGCGGCATTGGTCACCTGGTGGTCCAGATGGCGGCGCGCCTGGGGGCCACAGTGATCGACAGTGCCAGGGACGGTGCGCCTGTTCCCGCCGATGTGGTAATCGACCTCGTCGCGGGACCCGATACAGCCGCCTGTGTTGATCAGCTCAATGCGAACGGCCGCTATGTGATTGCAGGAATTTCCGCCGGCATGCCACCGGCGGATTTCGCCGGTTCTCTGATCGCGGACTTCAGGCGGTCGCGGTCCATTGCGACGCTCAGCCTCGATACCGTTTCCGATGCCGATCTCAACCGCGCCATGGTCCAGATCTTTGCCGACGTTGCGGCTGGGAAGATCAAGCCTGTTGTCGCCCAAACACTTAAGCTCGAACAGGCAGACCAGGCCCATCACCTGATCGCAAAGGGCGGACTACACGGCAAGATCGTTCTTGTGCCGTGACCGGACTGACGAACCAGTGTGGCGTCGAGGACATTGAAGGCGACCTCGCCGCCGCTACGGCGTCTGGATAGACAGGCCGTGCCAGCGCCTGGCGGTTGAAATCGGCTGCCAGGTGGACGGACTTGTCCCGTGGCGGAGCTGGCGTTCCGCCATCACCCAGCCCGGCATCAGTCAGTGACGCGGATGTCATACCGCCCGCTCGCGTGACCCCTGAGACCCGAGGCAACCCCCTGTCTGCAGTGGCCGTCGGCTCATGCGACTAGCCGCCGTGGTTGATCATCACGTGCCGGACCGCCGTATAATCCTCGAGCGCATAGGACGACATGTCCTTGCCATAGCCGGATTGTTTGAGCCCACCATGCGGCATCTCGTTGACCAGCATGAAGTGTGTATTGATCCAGGTACACCCGTAGCGCAGGCGCGCCGCGGTCTGCATGGCCTTGCTGACGTCGCGGGTCCAGACCGATGAGGCAAGGCCGTAATCGCTGTCATTGGCCCAGGTGATGGCGTCTTCGGGATCCTTGAACCGGGTGATGGAAACAACCGGGCCGAACACCTCGCGGCGGACGATCTCGTCCTGCTGCGTGGCGCCGGCAATCACGGTCGGCTGGAAGAAATAGCCGCGCTCGCTGGCCGGCTTGCCGCCAGTGGTGATCGAAATATGCGGCAGGTCGGCCGCGCGCTCGACAAAGCTTGACACCCGGTCGCGCTGGCGGCGCGAAATCAGCGGGCCGATTTCGTTGAGCGTGTCGTCCGGGTCGTTGAGCTTGATGGTCGAGACGGCCGCGCTGAGGTCGGCCACCAGTTTCTCGTAGATCTTGTCGCCGGCATAGATACGGCAGGCCGCCGTGCAGTCCTGCCCGGCATTGTAGAAGCCGAAGGCGCGCAGGCCCGTGACGACGGAGTCGAGGTCGACATCGTCATAGACGATGACCGGGGCCTTGCCGCCCAGTTCGAGATGGGTGCGCTTGACCGATTTGGCCGCCGCCTGCAGCACCTTCTTGCCGGTGGCGACATCGCCGGTGATGGAGATCATGTCGACATCGCTGTGGTTGATCAGTGCATTGCCGACCGTGTCGCCGCGCCCCAGCACGACGTTGACCACGCCCTCGGGCAGGATATCGGCCATGATCCGCGCCAGCTTCAGCGCGCTCAGCGGCGTCTGCTCGCTGGGCTTGAACACCACCGTATTGCCCCCGGCAATGGCTGGCGCCAGCTTCCACGCCATCATCATCAGCGGATAATTCCACGGCGCGATGGAGCCGACGACGCCGATGGGATCGCGCCGGATCATCGAGGTATGGCCAGGCAGATACTCGCCGGACACCGTCCCGGTCATGCTGCGCACCGCGCCGGCAAAGAAGCGATAGCAGTCAACGATAGCGGGGATTTCGTCATTAATGACGGCATTGATCGGCTTGCCGCAGTTCAGCGCCTCAAGCGCCGCGAAGGCCGCAGCATCCCGCTCTATGGCGTCGGCGATGCGCAGCAGATAGCCGGCGCGCTGCCCCGGCGTGGTGCGCGACCAGCCATTGAACGCCGACTTGGCCGCTGCCACCGCCGCGTCGATCTGGCTCAGCGAAGCCTCGGGCAGTTTGAGAATTTCGCTGCCCGTCTTGGGGTTGAGGATGATCTCTTCGGTTTCGGTGCCGGTCTCGAAGGCCGCGCCAATCAGCATCTGAGTGTCCAAGATGTCCTCCTCGTTTATTTGCCGCTGCCGGCGATCTGGTCGCCGTCGCGGGTCAGGTAAAAGGCCAAGAGAATGGGGATCGTCGTCACCAGCACCACGACCAGCGCCACCACATTGGTCACTGGCCGTTGGCGCGGGCGTACCAGTTCCTCCAGCATCCAGATCGGCAGCGTCTGCTGCTGGCCGGCGGTGAAGGTGGTGACGATCACCTCATCAAACGACAGGGCAAAAGCCAGCATGCCACCGGCCAGCAGGGCCGTGCCGATATTGGGCAGGATGACATAGCGAAAGGTCTGGAACTGGTCGGCGCCAAGGTCCATCGAGGCCTCGATCAGCGACCCCGATGTGCGCCGGAAGCGCGCCACCGCATTGTTGTAGACCGTCACCACGCAGAACGTGGCGTGGCCGACCACGATGGTCCAGAACGAAAACGGGATATCGGTCATGCCAAAGGCCGAGCGCAGGGCGATGCCGGTAATGATGCCGGGCAGCGCTATGGGCAGGATGACCAGCAGCGAGATTACCTCGCGCCCGAAGAACCGGCTGCCCGAAACCGCCGCCGCGCAAAGCGTGCCCAGCACCAGCGCGATGATGGTCGACACGGTCGCCACCTGCACGGACAGCGTCAGTGCCTGCCATACGTCGGCGCGGCCCCAGGTCACGCCGAACCATTGCAGCGTGAAGCCCGGCGGCGGCCACTGATAGGTCCGCTCCTCGGTGGTAAAGGCATAAACAAAGATCAGCAGCAGGGGGGCGATCATGAAGACGAGCCCGGCGCCGGCTGCGAGTTTAAGACCGAGAGGGGCGCGGGCGCTGTCAGAGCGCATCGAAAGCCCCCCTGCGCTGCGCCATCCACAGATACAGCCCCATGATCACGATGGGCACGACCGAGAATGCCGCCGCCAGCGGGATGTTCCCCGCTGTGCCCTGGTGGGCGTATACGGCCTGCCCGATGAAAAGCCGCGATGACCCGATGATCTGGGGAATGATGTAATCGCCCAGCGTCAGCGAAAAGGTGAAGATCGAGCCGGCGATGATCCCCGGCAGCGCCAGCGGGAATATCACGTGCCGGAAGGTCTGCCACGGCGTGGCGCCCAGGTCGGATGAGGCGTCGGTGAGGTTAACCGGCACGCGCTCCAGCGCCGCCTGTGTCGGCAGGATCATGAAGGGCATCCAGACATAGACAAAGACCAGGAACGTGCCCGTATAGCTGATCGACAGCGACCCGCCGCCCACCACCGGCAGCGCAAGATAGGCCTGCAGCAGGCCTGTCAGATGCAACTGCTCGAACAGCCAGTTGAGGATGCCCTCCTTGGCCAGGATCAGCTTCCACGCATAGATCTTGACCAGATAGCTCGACCACAGCGGCAGCATCACCGCGAGGTAGAACATGGCCTTCCACTTCCCTCTGACATAGCGGGCCGCCATGTAGGCGATGGGAAAAGCGATGACCGCCGACGCCAGCGTTACAACCGATGCCATCAGCACGGTGCGGATGATGATGTCCAGATTGGCCGGGTTGAACAGTTCGCGATAGGTCTTGAGTGTCAGCACGTCGTAGTCGACCATGCCGGTGAATTCGTCGATGGCGTAAAAGCTCTGCAGCAGCAGCGCCAGCAGCGCGCCGACATAGATCACGCCCAGCCACAGCAGCGGCGGCAGCAGCAGCAGGAAAACCAGCAGGTTGGGCCGGCGCCAGAACAGGTCCGAGACCTTGGTCAGTGCGCCATGCCGGTGCTCGGTAAACCCATTGCCGGCTGTGCTCATGGGGCGTCGCTCATGCGGTGAAGCGCGGCCGGATCGAAGGCAATGGCCACAGGCGTTCCTTCCATGGGCACGCTGGCGCCCGATGGCACGACCGCATGAATGCGCTGGCCGCCCATGTCGACGACAAGACGCGTCGTTGCCCCGAGATAATTGCGCGAAACGACGGTGCCGGTGAGGTTGGCCCCCGCCCCCGGCGTTACCGTCACCGCTTCCGGCCGCAGGCTGGCCCAGCCGGGATTGCCCGTCAGCCTGCCGACGAACTCGGGCGGCAGCACATTGGACGAGCCGACGAAATCGGCGACGAAGCGCGAGGCGGGCCTCAGATAGACCTCCTCGGGTGTCCCCACCTGCATGATCTTGCCCAGGTTGAATACTGCAATGCGGTCGGCCATCGACATGGCCTCACCCTGGTCGTGGGTGACGAAGATAAAAGTGATGCCCAGCCGTCTCTGGAGGCTCTTGAGCTCCTCCTGCATCTGTTCGCGCAGCTTGAGATCCAATGCGCCGAGCGGTTCGTCCAGCAGCAATACCTTGGGCTGGTTGATCAGCGCCCGGGCTAGGGCGACGCGTTGTCGTTGCCCGCCCGAGAGTTGCCCCGGCCGCCGCGCGCCGTAGCCCGCGAGCTTGACCATCTCCAAAGCTTCCTCGGCCTTGGCGTAGCGCTCCGCCTTGGGCACTTGGCGCAGCATCAGCGAATAGGCGACATTGTCGATGACATTGAGATGGGGAAACAGCGCATAGTCCTGGAACACCGTATTCACGTTGCGCTTGTAGGGCGGAACGGTTTCGGCGCGCGCACCGAAGATCGACAGCTCCCCCGAACTGGGCTGCTCAAACCCGGCAATCACCCGCAGGCATGTCGTCTTGCCCGAGCCGGATGGCCCCAGCATGGCAAAGAACTCACCCTCCGCAATGGCGAGATCGATGGCGTCGAGCGCCAGGACATCGCCAAAGCGGCGGGTGATGGATTTGAGGGATATAGCGGTGGTCAAAATGGACTGAGCCCCAGTTGGTCCCTGCATGCAGGGCGATAAAGGCTGAAAGCCGGGAGCCTGCAGTTGTCTCCCTCCCCCTTTCAGGAGAAGGGAAGGTCAACTGCAAGATGGGCCGCTACCGCCCCCCGATCACCCCGACATAATCCGACACCCACCGATAATAGGGCACGCATTCGCCCGTGGAACACTGGGCGGTCGGGGTGCGCCAGAACTTGATTTCGTCGAAGTGCTCGGACCCGTTGGTAGCACAGCCGGTGTCGCCAAGCAGGGCATTGCCGGTGCAGGCGGCGGGAACCGACGGCACGGTGCCGAACCAGGCCGAAACGTCACCCTGCACCTTGGGCGAGAGCGAATGCTCCATCCACATATAGGCACAGTTGGGGTTGGGGCTGTCGACATGCAGCATGGTGGTGTCGGACCAGCCGGTAATGCCTTCCTCGGGGAAGACCGAATCGACCGGCGCGCCGCCGGCCTTCAGCACGTTGACCATGAACGGCCAGGAGCTCGAAGCGACCACGCCCTCATTGGTGAAATCGTCCATCTGGATGAAGGCATCATGCCAGTAGCGGCCTACCAGCGTGCGCTGCACGCGCAGCACGTCGAGCGCCGCCTTGTACTGCTCTTCGTTCAATTCGTAGGGGTCGGTAATGCCCAGTTCGGGCTGGTGCATCATCAGGTAGAGTGCAGCATCGGCCACGTAGATGGGCCCGTCATAGGCCTGCACTCGACCCTTGTTGGATTGACCGTCGGGAAGCATGGTTTCCTCGAACACCACATTCCAGCTGGTCGGCGGTGTGTCGCCGAACACCTCGGTATTGTACATCAGCACATTGGCGCCCCACACATAGGGCGTGCCGTAATGGACGCCGTCCACAGTGTGCCACGGGGCACTTTGAAGACGCGGGTCGATGGTTGACCAGCTCGGGATCAGGGCCGTATTGATCGGCTGCACGCGGTCGCCAGCAATCAGGCGCAGCGAGGCGTCGCCCGAGGCGGTGACGAGGTCGAAGCCGCCCTCATTCATCAGCGCGACCATTTCGTCGGAGGTGGCAGCGGTCTTGACGGAGACCTTGCAGCCACTCGCGGCCTCGAATTCGGTGACCCAGTCAAAAGCCGGATCGGTTTCGCCGCGCTCGATATAGCCAGCCCAGGCCACGATGCTGACCTGGCCTTCCCCTGCGCCGAGAGCTTGCAGCATTTCCTGGGCCGTAACCTGCCCGGAAAACAGCACCACCATCGAGAGCGCGCTACCTGTCTTCAGTATCGATTCCATCGAAGTCTCCCTCTTCCTGAACGTCGTCGACCGCCCTTTCAGGCTGGTCGCGCTCGGGAGCGGGCGCGGAGCGCTATGGCCCCCTTGTGGGTCAGCTTATGACCACCATTAACTTTCGCAAACGCATTGTTGAGAATAGTCGTATCGGAAAAACCGATACCAGGTCAGGGCCGGTTGCGCGTGTGTTGTGCCTGGGCCATGGCGATGAAGTCACGCGCCGCCCGGGGCAGCTGCGAGCCCTTGCGCCAGACCATGCCTACCTGCACTACCGGCAGTGCCCCAGCCACATCACGGCTCTCGATGCGGTCGCCTTCCAGCGACCAGGGGCGATAGATCAGATCGGGCAGGATGGCGAGGCCCGCGCCGGTGGCAACCAGACTGCGCACCGCCTCGACCGAGCGGGTGCGGAACGCCACATGCGGACGGGCGCCAAGGGCCGACAGCAGCTTGCCCGTATTTTCCTCGGTCTCGTCCACCGTCAGCATGATCAAAGGCTCTTTGGCGATATCTGATATCTCGATGATCTCGGCGCCAGCCAGCCGATGGCCGAGCGGCAGCCAGAGGCGATAGGGAGAGGTCTCGAAGATTTCGGCCTGCAATGCCACCCGGTCGCGCATGTTGGAGATGACCATCACGGCCACGTCCAGCTCGCCGCCGATCAGCAGGTGCTCCAGATAATCGCCATTGTCCTCGATTGCGGTGACCTGAACGGCCGGTTGCGCCCGACGATAGCGGGCCAGCAGGTCCGACAGGATGTAGCCCGCCACCAGCGAGGTCACCCCCAGTTGCAGCGTGCCGCCGCCGGGCTGTGCCTCCTCGCCGAAACTGCGACGGGCGTCAGACACATCGCCCAGGATACGGGCGGCGTGGCGATAGAACTGATGGCCGCGATTGGTCATCAGCAGGCCACGTCGGTGCCGCTCGAACAGGGCGACGCCCAGATCTTCCTCGAGGGCCTTGATGGCGTCCGTCACGGCCGACTGCGATACGGAAATCGTGTGGGCTGCG
>Ga0123337_10005698_pt1 | contig 12146 bp, 8 predicted proteins | sample frozenSSSSmetaG_FD_89792 | JGI IMG/M metagenome (GOLD analysis project Ga0123337, IMG submission 89792) | Glacier valley bacterial and archeal communities from Borup Fiord, Nunavut, Canada, to study Microbial Dark Matter (Phase II) -... | ecosystem: Environmental > Aquatic > Freshwater > Ice >...
ATCTGATCTACCGCACCAGTTGCATTCACTCTTTTTTGTGTACCATAACCGACTATTATCACCTCATCCATGGCAGCGTTTGCTGAGGCAACCATTGATATCACAACAGCAGTATTTACCCCAACTTTAACTGGATAATTGCGAATCTCTTGCTGCTTGAATCCAACATGGGAGATTCTGAAACGATAATTGATACCGGGAATAAGTTGGTTAAAAGTAAAAACGCCCTTATCGTTGGTGATGGTACTATTTTGCAAAGCACTATCCGATTCATTAATGACGGTAATAGTAACATCAGGCAGTACAGTGCCGGCTTCATCACGTACAGTGCCCGTAACTGTTGCATTTGTTTGAGCCTGGCTTTTAAAAGAAATACCCAATAGGAGCAAAAGCATGACACCCAGATAGCAATGTCTTTTTAGTTTAATTCTCATGGTATAGCATTTAGTTGATGATGGCATTAGAATGCCTGGTAGTTCTATGGCCATACAAATATGTAAAAAAAATGCAAACATATTAAGCTATTGGAAAAATAGTTCATCTCTATTTTAAGAAATTATAAACTTTTAATTTATCAAAGGGATAACCTGGTCGTTTGAGATTTGGTGAACGTTGCCTTTGACTTTCTTTTTTCGATCTGTGATCTTGATTGATTGATAGGGCCCAAATACATCTTATACACTATGAGTTCGTTGCGATGTCACTTACGAAGTAGTTTTTGAGATGAAGTTCTGCAGGTGTTGGATTCTTTCACCGGTGTTTGATTTAGTCTGGTTTTTTTTAGGATCCCCGCCGAAAAAGACCCGACAATATCAAGTGTTTTGCTGGGTGTTAACCATTTTTGTTAAACTTATTTGTGACCGCGAAAGGATTTAGACGAGGGTGGAAGAGTGGGTGCCAGCAAGGGTTTCAAATAACTTTTTTTGTGCAGTTCACCGGGAGGGTCATCGGAGATTAAGGGCAAAAATAGGACGTTTGGAATTTATTGGAAATTTTAATTTGCTTTTTAAAGTAGTAATTTTTGAACCAGAGTACCGCGAACGTAGTTAAGGTTTGCCCTTGAAGATAATTCAGGAGGATATGGGTTCATTGTGTTAACAACACTCAGATAATTTAGTAAAGAAACCTTGACGGAAAAAAATATTATAGCAGCTCCCTTCACCAATAGATACACTCCAGAGCAGGGGAATTTTCAGGATTAATTGAAAGTTTAAAGCAAAAAATAGCTTCTTTTAAGCAAGGTATGATAATGGAGAAACGTTCGTTTGATGTTAAACAAAAATATTTTACAAAATATTCTCAATCGTTTTTCATCATGAGGCATGGTTCTATTGACATGAATTAACAACCTATTCCTATATTCCACCGAAATTATTTTATATTCTGGAATTATCTATTATTGCGACTGTGCCTGGAGCTAAAAAAACCTATCTTTAATTTACATCTTCGATCTTTTCCTATGCGTTACAATTTATATTGCCATTTTAAATTTTAAGAATTGTATGAACAAGTAAAATAAGTGACTTGAAAAAAGGAAGGAAAACAATGGTAATGATGATTTTGATAATGTTCACGGGTGTTGGTGCAGCAATATTGGCTGCTGTTCAGTATCTAGATAATGAAAATGACCAACAGAAGTTGAAAAGTTGGATTAGTGATTTACAAACTGCAAATAATAATTTATCAAAGCAGATAGAAACTTTATCTCACAATAACGAAACAAGCAAAAGAGCAGCCGATCAAGCACAACTCGAGCTGAAGGAATTGCAAATGAAGAATATCGAAAATCTTTTGGCTTTAAGCGATGCATACAAAAAGAATTCTATTCTTGAGAGTGAACGGAGTAATTATCTTACCGGCGGCAATGCAACTCCTCTGATTTATACTAAACTTATGAATTATCCGCCTGTAGTGCCATCAAGGCAAAATGATCCGAAATTAGTTGAATTGCAAGGAAAGTGGGTGCTTGAATTTGCCCTACAAAATTCGGAAAAGTACCTGTTAACTAATATTAAAACGTATCGAATTAGAACTGGAAGTTACACAACACGATTAGATCAACATTTTCCTCCGATCATGATTTTAGGGCCGAAGGAAGAAAGGGAATTACAACCTAAAGAAATTTTTTCTGATCCATCAAATGTCGATTTAATTTATGAGGTCGGAGTTGAATGGAAATTATATAAATATACATTAACCAGGCGGCTAACAAAAAATCAGGTCATCGACCCTGAAACTAATATTCCAAAGTTTATTATTATTAAAGAACAAGAGTATTACACGTACTACAAAAAAACTAATAATAATTTGGAAGAACTTAAAGCTGCTATTCAATCAGATATGGCAGTTGATAGAAACTTTAACTGAAGTAGTGAAGTAGTCAAGATTTAATCTGACAAATGGGATGAATTTTAAGTAAGAACACTTTATTAATCAACCCTAAAATGTCAGATTCAACGCCCTGTTCCAGCTTACGACTTACCTATGCATTATCCATTGTCAATCTGTAACAATAATGCTGCTATTTAGAGCTCATTAGCATGTACCCAGACCTTGGAGTTATAAACACTATCACTAAAGCTGCTGGAGAAATTTTATCTAGCGATGCCTTCCCTAGTCCTACTACCACGACTTGCCTCAAAAAGCACCGGAACAAATTATAGACTGTTCTGCCATCCGGAATATGGAACTAATTTTTTAACCCAATTCAAGAATAAATTTCTTACAACCAACGATTACTAACGTAGCCAAGTCCCTAAATCTACTTAAGGTAAAAGACAATTGAGAAGAGAAAAAGTCGTAGAATTTTTTTGATTTTTTTGATTTATGGGGTTTTGTATTGCCCCCGGCGTTGTTCCTTGCCTTATCATCAGTCTTGACTTTTTTGAGGTTTCACCGTTTTAGTTTCTTTCTTTTCCCGCCGAGTTCCGAGGCAGGGGGAGGATTTCATCAATTGTCAGACAATTGTACATCTTGCCTAACCTGAATATTCCTCATTTTTGTGCTTTGATAAGGATAAAGAATTAATACTCTTTCGAGGAATCCTTCAAACATATTTTTAACAGTGACAAAATACCTTTTTGGTTTTTGCTTCTTTTCAATTTTATTAAGCACTTAGGAAATCCCCGAATCTTTAACATACCTTGGTTTCAGGTCAGCTGCTTTTAAACATTCCTCTAAAATCTTTATATGGTAAAAACTATAAGGTTGTGCCTTCAGAAAGTTAAGGCAACTATACATGTGAGCTGATCGACAACTAACAATAATGTTCAGTTGTAAAATTGTATGGGAGCTGTTTATTATTGCTTATCTGCCCAGGCCAATTAGAAATCATTCCTTATGGATATGTAGGTTACTTAGACCTCAATTTTTCACTGCACTTCTTGAGGTTCATGCTACGCTGGTATATGGTTTTCCCAATATTGCTTTGGAGTCACAATTCGTGTGGACCTAAAAGTCTCCATAGTAAAATCATTCGTATTGCCTGTGATTAAAAAGTCGGCATGGGATACCTCTGCCAATTCCAACAGTTTATTGTCATCAACATCTTTTATAATGTCGAGCTTTTTTGTTGGGGTAAACTTAATCGCTTTTGATTCTATGTCCACCAGCAAAGCCCGCGCATTATTGGTAAATTCAGGAAATTTTGAAAACTTAGGCCGGTTTAATACCTCAAAATATTCCAGGAACAATGCGTCGGAAATGCAAAGTTGAAGGTTATTTCCGGTAATTAAGAAGTTAACTATGCTAAATGGATAGTTTCTTTGGATCAATGACGACACAAGAACATTTGTATCAATGATTATTTTTTGCATTTCGACGAATAGCTTTTACTTCATTCGAAATATCGTCCATGCTTAGATCAGAAAATCCAAATTTTTCCGCTAATTCAATACTCCTTTTTAATGTCTGCCTGGAAAGTTCTTTACTGATAAGCTCAACAAGGTCAGTATAAGAAAGATTATCTTTTTTAATGCCCAATCTATCATATTCGATTTCAGATATAGAAATATTTATGTTTCTCATTATGAAATGATCTTTGTTCGAATTTAAGGAATTTATTGTTAGTCGGGATTAAAGGCATGACGTGTAACAAGTAGAGTGCTCCCTTCATAATCGCAAGAGTTTGATTTTTTGTCACTTTGACAAGGCTTTCAAGCACCCCGGATAATCTGCATTATCCTTTCAGGCTATGAAAACAAAAAGGCTAAAGGCGTTATCGAAGTTGATGATTTGGTTAAGCGGGAGTCCTTAAAAGACAGAAAGCCAAATCATCAACTTTAATAACGCAAGCCCGCGGCAGCGACCGAGTATTCGCAACCTTAATTTTGAATTTACTGCTAATTTTTATTTTCATCCGCAAACCTCAAAACTGAAGCTGCTGAAAATAAAGTTATTATTTCAATCCCACCAACTCACTTTTTCTCTGCCAATTTCTTCCGTAACCTCAACATATCCTCGCTCACCTTATTCTCCAACACCTTTGCATAAATCTGCGTCGTAGTGATCTTCGAATGCCCTAACATATTACTCACCGTTTCCATGGGCACCCCGTTAGTTAATGTAATGGTCGTGGCAAACGTATGCCTAGCCATATGAAAAGTAAGGTTCTTCTTTATCCCGCAAACAGTTGCTATCTCCTTTAAATAGGCGTTCGTTTTAATATTGCTAATAACCGGTAACAACCTTTCCGAATTTATACAAGCTGGATGGTCCTGGTATTTTTCTATAATTATCAGTGCTTCTGGAAGCAAAGGAATATTGGATTTGTTATCTGTTTTCTCCCTAAAAGTGTAAATCCATTTTTTCCCATCGATGCCTATCATCAGGTTATCAGGTGTTAATTTCTCGACATCTATATGGGCGAGACCGGTATAACAGCAAAATACGAAAACATCTTTCACCCGTTCCAGCCGCTCGATGTCGAAAGCTTTGCTTTTGATCGCTTCCAGCTCCTGGTCGGTTAGGAAAGTCCGGTGTGTCTTCGACTGCTTGCCTTCGAAACCCATAAATGGATCTTTTACCAGCCAGTTGTTTGACACGGCACTTTTCACAACCTTCCTGATTCGTTGAATGTGTTTCAACGCGGCGTTGTTGAAGAATCCCCAGTTTGTCCGGGCAAACCATTCAAAATCTGCGATGAACTTTCGGTCCAGTTGTTTGAAAGTGATGTCGCTGACATGGTAATGTTTTAGCAGGAATTCCTGTAGGTGACCTTCCGTTACCACCCAGTTTCTTACGGTTCCGGCAGCAAAGCCGAGGTTGGTCCGGTCCTGCATATCTTTCACGACACGTTTAAACTGTTCGAGCAGCTTCCGTTGTTTGTGGTCGGTTCCCAGCAGCTCGTTTTTGATAATTTCTGCCGTGATGATCTTGCCCTGCTCGATAAAGCGGTGGTAAATCTCCCGCGCGCGGTGTTCGAAGTTGATGATTCCCTGGTTCAGGCGCTTTGCTTCCTCACTGTTTCCTTTCACCCGCCCGTGACCGGGCATCCATTTTTCGGCCGGAACTACGGTGCGGGTGGATACTTCGGCTCGTTTGCAGTCAACTGAAATCCGGAGATATACCGGTACCAGGCCTTTTTTTGTGCGTTTGTTTTGCCTGAGGATTGAAATCAGGGCAAAGCTGTGTCTCTTTTCCATACATCATTTTTTTCGTGTTTTTAATCGCGGGGAAAAAGGTCCCGGTAAACTGCTGGAAAAGTAAGAAAAATGAAGACATTTGACTTGTCCTAAAAATGTACAAGCCATGCTGGATGAGGGTTTGCCGCTTATCAGGTGAACCGGTTTTTAAAATGACGACGGTTCACCGGATTGGTTCACCAAAGAGTTGATTTCTTTTGATATTCTTTGATGCCTTAAAAATAAAAAACCCAGCAAAATCAAGTGTTTTGCTGGGTTTTAGTTCGTTTTGATGCTACTCTCTGTGACCGCGATAGGATTCAAACCTATAACCTTCTGATCCGTAGTCAGATGCTCTATTCAATTGAGCTACGCAGCCATTCCTTTTAAAGGGATTGCAAAAATAAAGAAGCTGGAAGTAAATTCCAAAAGCTTTTGATGATCGTATTAATGTCGTCTCTGGGGCGGCTGATAGCTAGTTTAGTAAAGGATTTAGCGCTATCTCTTCGATGTCTGCCGCTGAATAATCACGTATTTCATTGTACAGCGTATCACGCTCTACAGGCTTGCGGTGCACCTGTTTGATAAGCGTCACCAGTTCAGCCGTTGACATCGCCGGCGTTTGCTCTTCAGACCCTGCCATAGAATATATTTTAGTGGAGTCATCGATCGTTCCGTCTATGTCGTTGACACCAAAAGATAACGACAGTTGCGCATTCTGGCGACCCAGCATCGGCCAGTAAGCTTTTATATGCGGGAAATTATCCAGGTATAAACGTGCGACAGCATAGACTTTCATGTCTTCAATGATGTTACTTTCCTTCACATCACTCATATCGTTGTGCTTGTTCCTAAACTTCAGCGGGATAAAAGTATTGAAACCATGGGTGGTGTCCTGCATAGATCGAAGGCGTTCCATGTGATCTACACGGTGGTAATAACTTTCGATATGCCCATAGAGCATGGTGGCATTGGAATGCATTCCCAGGTCATGGGCGGCTTTGTGAATGTGTAACCAGCCATCGGCATCTACTTTATCGTCGCAAATGATCTGGCGTATTTCAGGATGAAAAATTTCAGCGCCACCGCCCGGTAACGAGTCTAGTCCCGCTTCATGCAAAAATTTCATTCCCTCTTCAACGGAGACTTTGGCTTTACGGAACATGTAATCAAGCTCTACAGGAGTGAAGCCCTTGATATGCAGGCCGGGTCTTACCTGTTTGATCTTTGTCAGCAGTTCGGCAAAATAAGCCATATTCAATTTTGGATGTACGCCGCCAACAATATGAACTTCGGTGACCGGCTTGCCATCGTAACTTTTTACTATGTCAAGCATCTGGTCGATACTAAGTTCCCAGCCTTCGTCGCGGTGAGCGTATAGTTGTGAGTAAGAACAGAACTTGCAGGAGAACACGCAAACATTGGTTGGTTCAATATGAAAATTGCGGTTGAAGTAAGTAGTGTCTCCATGAAGGCGTTCGCGTACGAAGTTCGCCAGCGCGCCAAGATAGGAGAGACTGCCCTTTTCAAACAGCATCACACCTTCACCGGGTGTTATTCTTTCGCTGTTTATAATTTTGTAGCCGGCGTTGCGCAAATCTTCATCCTTCTCACGCCTTATTAAAGTTTCAATAGATTCAGTGTTCATATATAAATCTTAAATGCTGTTATAATAACATTATAAGGTAGCATAAGTTCGTATGATGAAGTTAATGGCTTTCGGTAAGCTATTGACGGTTATAAGAAAAACATTATCTTTCAAAATTTACTAAAACTGAATCAATATATGCAACGTTTCCAGGGACTTTTTGGAATTGTCCTGATATTAGGTATTGCATTTCTCTTTTCAAACAATAAAAAAAGAATCAACTTCAGGCTTGTCTTTAGCGGACTTGCCCTCCAGATCGTTATTGCAGTACTTGTGTTAAAGGTTAAACCGGTAACTAATTTTTTCCAATGGATCGGCAGACAAATCGGCCACATAGAAGAATTTGCTAAAGCAGGCGCCGCTTTCGTTTATGGTGGTGTATACGTGTCATCACCTAGAGGTGACGGTGCTGTCCCATTCAGTGCACCCGGCGCTTTTATCTTTGCTTTTAACGTAACAGCCACAATCATTTTGGTTTGCGCGCTGGTAGCAGTTTTTTATTACTTCGGCATAATGCAGCGGATCGTTTCATTTATCGCCAGGGCCATGAATGTGGTAATGAAAGTTAGCGGCGCCGAAGCCTTAAGTAACGTGGCGAGCGCATTCGTGGGACAGGTAGAAGCACAGGTAATGATCAGACCTTACCTTAAAGGCATGACGATGAGCGAATTGCTTGCATCCATGAGTGGCAGCCTTGCTTGTATTGCCGGGGGTATCTTAATCGTCTATGTTAATTTTGGCGCTAAAGCGGAATACTTGCTTACTGCCAGCCTCATGGCGGCACCCGCGGCACTGGTGATCTCAAAAATTGTGTGGCCCGAAACAGAGGAAAGTGAAACCATGGGGAAGGTGAAACTGGAAGTTAAAACGCCTTACCGTAATGTTATCGATGCCATATCTCATGGAGCGGGTGACGGAATGAGGATATCTATAAATGTAATCGCTATGCTTATAGGATTCATTGCGCTGATAACGCTGGTGAACTTTGTGTTAGGTAAAGTTGGAGGCTGGATACACCTTGACTTTGCCTTGTCGCTCGACTGGCTGTTTAGCAAACTCTTCTACCCGATGGCATGGTCTATGGGTGTGCCGGAACAGGATGTGGCACAGGTGGCAACCCTGATGGGAAAGAAATTAACGATCAATGAATTCGTAGCTTTCTTTGAACTTACTCATGGTGTTCAGCAGCACCTCTCTCCTAAAGGTTTATTGATTGTCAGTTTTGCCATTTGCGGCTTTGCAAATTTCAGTTCAGTAGGAATGCAGATCGGTGGTATTGGAGAAATAGCGCCCGAACGCAGGGGAGACCTCGCCAGACTTGGAATGCGTGCATTACTTTGCGGTACCCTGGCTTCCTATCTTTCCGCAACGATAGCCGGAATTTTGCTGGGGTAGAATATTGCTAACGTTATGTCAGTTATTAAATCTTTTAACAATTTGCTCTGTTCGTCAATTATCAATCATAGTATAATCCTAGAGTTAGGTTTCGGAAAAAATAATTATAAATTATAATACATTAATATTCAAGGGTAGAATCTCCAGTTATAAAAAACTTTAATTTGTCTAAGATTTTCCTCATGAGAGCTGAAAGCTGACGGCTGACAGCAATTGACATGAAATTAGAAAAACCTGACAATAAAATAATTATAAAATACAATTGATATTTTATCTTCTACTAAATACCTAGGGTAAGTTTCTTTAATTGAGTAAGCATAAAAAAAGCCTGCCGTAAAACGGGCAGGCTTATTAAAAATTTATTAAGAAAAGATCACTACTTAAATCGTACACATTCATACCTGATAACATCAACCTCATGCCTAAATATTCGCCTCTATCTTCTTAACAAAGTTTGCCTTCGGCTGGGCACCTACAAGGCGATCAACAACTTTACCATTTTTCAGAAAAAGAATCGCCGGAATACTGGTAATGCCGTAGTTCATAGAAACTTCGGGATTGTTATCTACATTAACCTTACCGATATTCACTCTTCCCTGGAATTCTTTCGATAACTCATCGATAACCGGAGCTATAGCGCGACAAGGACCACACCATTCTGCCCAAAAATCAACTATTGTTAATTTGTCTGACGCAATAACCATCTCCTGAAAATTTGCATCGGTAAATTCTGCTGCCATAAAAACTATATTTAAATTTATTATTAAAAGATATTTAAAATTCAATAATACCTGATTACAAAGATACATCCAAATTGTTTTCACTGTATTAGTGGCACCTTACCTGTCATTTAGCCGTCTGTTAAACCGCCGGGTTCTGGCGAGACAAAAGGAATTCAGATTCTTACGGACTCAAAAGTCAAAAGATATCCTCATGTCTCTCTGCCTCTGTGGTTCAAAAAATCGTCTTCCCTACAAGGAAACCACCTGCACTTCCAGTTCAGGGTTCTCTATTAAAAAAGAAGCCATTTCGTCATTCATCAGGAAACCGTTTTCTAAAGTATACAGGCTAACCTTCCATTGTTCTTTAAGCTCACTGATATTAAATTTGATTGACGAACGTCCCGGGAATTTTTTAACATTTTCCTCTATGAAGTTAATATGAGCAGCGGTGAGATGCCTCGCTTCCATTTCAAGTATCAATTGCTTTGTCAGCATTTGCTTGATAGTCTCGAGCAAGGTCATCTTTTCTACCTTAAACTCATATTCCGCTTTGTTGTAACGTTGCCTGAACACGCCGCAGATATAAATATTTTTGCCTTTTTCCAGGTAGTTGGAAAATTTCACGTATTCTTCGCTCCATAATATAAATTCACTCTTGCCACTGTAATCTTCCAGGGTAAAAGACCCGAACTGCTTACCGTTTTTCGTCATCCGGTGCTGGGCATCTACAACCAGTCCGGCTATACGGAACTGTCTACCCGGGTTAGCCTGTAAATGGACGGCTTCTTTAATTTCATTGTAATCTGCAAGCCTGGTGATGTTATAATGTTTGATCTCAAAATTGAAATTGTCAAGCGGGTGACCGCTCATAAACATTCCCGTGACATCTTTCTCATGATCGAGCAGTTCAGTAAGTGACCAGGGTTCGCAACCCGCAATTTTCGGTGAGCTAATCTCAGGCATCAGCAGGTCACCGAACAAGCTGTTGTTGGTTTGGCCAATACTTGTCTGGTAGACATTCCCGAATTTTATAATCTTTTCCAACCCGGTACTGTTATCACCCTCTGCTGTATGAAAATACTGCGCCCTGTGCAATTCTTTAAAACCGTCGAATGCACCTGAGTAAGCAAGACTCTCCAATGATTTTTTATTTACCGATCTTTGATTAACCCTTTTAATAAGGTCGAACATATTTTTAAAAGCGCCATTTTTACTCCTTTCGTTAATCAGTCCTTCAATAGCGGCTTCCCCAACACCTTTAAGCCCTGCCATGCCAAAGCGGATCTCCCCTTTACTGTTAACTGCAAAACCTTTCTTCGATTCATTTACGTCAGGACCTAACACAGTTAGTCCCATACGTTTACATTCCTCCATGAAGAAAGTAATTTTTTCAATGGCGCCTGCATGATTCAGCACCGCGGCCATATACTCTGAAGGATAATGCGACTTTAAATAAGCTGTCTGGTAAGCCACCAGCGCATAACAGGTTGAGTGAGACTTATTAAAGGCGTACTGAGCGAACGCTTCCCAGTCAGACCAGATTTTTACCAGTGCATCCGCAGGATGTCCGTTGGCGGTGGCGCCTATTATAAACTGCGCTTTCATTTTGTCAAGCACAGACTTCTGCTTTTTACCCATTGCCTTACGCAACACGTCAGCGTCACCCTTTCCGAAGCCGGCAATTTTCTGGGATAGAAGCATCACCTGTTCCTGGTAAACGGTGATACCATACGTTTCCTTTAATATTTCCTCCATGATGGGAAGGTCATAACTAATTTTTTCGCGTCCATGTTTGCGATCGATGAAGTTAGGAATGTATGCCAATGGTCCTGGCCGGTACAAGGCGTTCATAGCTATAAGGTCATCGAATTTATCCGGCTTCAGGTCACGCAGGTATTTCTGCATACCGGTACTTTCAAATTGGAAGGTACCGTTGGTTTCGCCTTTTTGGTACAGCTCAAATGTTTTAGCATCGTCCAGTGGCAACTCATCGATATTTATGCTAACGCCATGGTTTTCTTTTATCAGCTCCAGCGCTGTCTTCAAAATACTCAATGTCCTCAAACCAAGAAAATCCATTTTTATAACCCCGGCTTCTTCGATGATGCTGCCGTCTATTTGTGTTACCCAGAGATCGGATTCTTTTGAAGTAGCTACCGGGATAAGGTCAGTAAGATCTCGTGGTGCGATAATAATGCCTGCAGCGTGGATGCCGGTGTTTCTTACAGAACCTTCCAATATCTCCGCTTCGTGCAGTATCCTGCTGCGGATGTCGGTACCGTTGTAGATTTCCCGCATCTTTTTAACATTCTCCATGTCCTCCGCCATAAGACCTTCTTTCTCCGCCAGGGATTTCTCTCCATCTTTGGCGGTAAGAGGGGCTTTCAAAACCCGTTTCAGCGTTATACCAGGTTTGTCAGGAATCAGCTTAGCGAGCGCATTTGATTCTGCAAGCGGCAGATCCATCACCCTTGCTACATCTTTGATACTGCTTTTAGCAGCCATGGTGCCGTAAGTTATAATCTGCGCCACCTGGTTCTTACCATATTTTTCTACTACGTAGTTGATAACTTTTTGTCGGCCTTCATCATCGAAGTCGGTATCTATATCCGGCATGCTCTTACGATCAGGATTGAGGAACCTTTCAAAAAGGAGATTGTATTTTAACGGATCAATATTGGTAATGCCGATACAAAAGGCCACCACACTTCCTGCTGCTGAACCACGACCCGGACCAACAAATACCCCGAGTTCACGACC
>Ga0123337_10005699_pt1 | contig 12145 bp, 5 predicted proteins | sample frozenSSSSmetaG_FD_89792 | JGI IMG/M metagenome (GOLD analysis project Ga0123337, IMG submission 89792) | Glacier valley bacterial and archeal communities from Borup Fiord, Nunavut, Canada, to study Microbial Dark Matter (Phase II) -... | ecosystem: Environmental > Aquatic > Freshwater > Ice >...
CACTCTCGCCTCGTCGATCACCGGCGACCTCAGCCTGCGCAAGGGCAACAACAGCACCGCAACGTCCCTGAACCTCAGCGGTGTCGTGAACACCACAGGGTCCATTGATGTCGGCACTCCTACGGGAACGAATGTCTCCGATGTCACAAGCACTTTCAGCAACGCATTCACCGCGGGCTCGCTGGTGTCCAATGGCACCGCCTCGCTGAATTTCAGTGGAGGCAACACCGTGGCACTCGGGTCGGCCAGTCTCACCAATGCCGGGGCGTCAACCAACTCGACCTACACGTTCTCCGGTTCGACGACCGTAACGGGCAATGTCAGCCAGATTACGACTTCCTCCGCGAGCAGCACGATTAGAATCACGGGTTCCACTGCGGCCTTCGGCTCTATCACCGACTCTGGCACTCAGGCCAAGAGCATCATTCTGGGCAACATCGGCTCGACGACGGGTAATAACAACGGCTCCGCTACGGCACTCACCCTCGGCGGCGACGGCACTTCATCCACCTACGGCGGTGCAATCAGTGATCGATTTGGCACGACGCAGGCAACTCAAGACCAGCTCGCTATCGGCAGTCTGATCAAGACCGGTGCGGGCACTCTCACGCTCACCGGAACCAACCTCTACACCGGCACCACCACGGTTTTCTCAGGAATGTTGCTCATCAACGGTGGACAAGCCGCCAGCACTGGAATTGTCACCGTCAAGTCCACCGGATTGCTCGGCGGCAATGGTTCATCTGGAGGAACAGTCAACCTGGAGTCCGGCGGTGGCCTTGCCGCCAGGATCACCGATTGGACGGGTGCTGCAGGCATCGGCTACGATGACCTGGATGTCGCCAGTCTCGATGCTGCCAGCGTGCCTGTGAATTTGAAAATCGATACGACGGGTCTCGCCAATTTCACCGAGTCTGCCAAATCATTCACGTTTCTAACCACCAGCGGAGGGATTACCAATTTCAATCCCGCCAATGTCACGATCTCCACCACCGGGTTCACTGGCACGGGGACATGGAGTGTGGCCGTGGTCACAAACTCGCTGGTGCTGTCGTACAATCCAGGCTCGGGTTCCAGCACCTACACCGGCTGGGCCTCCGTCAACGGCGTCACGGGCGGCGCCAATGGGGACTCGGATAACGACGGCATCCCCAATAGCGTGGAGTATGGATTAAACACGAACCCCAATGGCTCCGACGGATCTCCCGGCACCTATGTTGGCAACCTCCTGAGTTTCAATAAACGCACGGCAACCTCCGGCAATTCCGACTTGAGTTACCGCATCGAGGTCTCCACGGATCTCGGTATCAGCGATCCGTGGGTTGAGCTTACAAGCACACAGGATTCCGACAGCATCGAGGCAACGGTTCCTAACACCGGATCGAAAAACTTCGCCCGTCTGCGGGTCGTGGTGGGCCCTTGATCAGATTCAGCTTGGAAAGCCCAACATCATGAAATCAGCCCTTCAACCCTCGGTTTTTGCCAGCGCGCTGGTGGCCCTTGCTCTGATGCCGCAGACCCAAGCCTCCACTTTCTACTGGGGAGGAAACACCACGGATCGGACCAACGGAACTGCTCCGGCCTATGGTGTGGGCACTTGGGACGCCACGATCAAAAACTGGTCGAATGAAAATAACGGCACGACCAATACCTATTCGGCATGGAACAATACCAACAATGATTCGGCGGTCTTCAATGCCACTGGCGGAATCGTCACCACCGGGGAGGCCATCGTTGCGAACGATCTCGCCGTCAATGCGACGGGATACACCTTCCGCTTAAACGGCGGAAATCTGACGACCACAAGTTTGAGTGGTGGAAGCGCGTTTGCTGTCGATATCACGTCCTCGACCACCGCAAGCCGGATCTTCGCGACCAGTGTCGCGAGCGGTTCGCAGAACGCCGCGATTTCACTCACGGCCGATGTCGCCAGCAACAGCCGTGTGCTGACCCTGCAGAAAAACGGCGACGGCACGCTCGTCATCAGCGGCGGCACCTTCAAGTCACGTGATACCTCTGGTGGCGGTCGAATCGGCCTGGCGGTGACGGCGGGCACCCTCGACCTCGGCGCCGCTACGATCGCGGCTAACAGTTACTTCACGCTCAATTTGACCGGCACCGGCAAACTCGACGTTCACGGCAAAACTCTTATCTTTTCGGGTATCACCAGCGCCCTTTCCACCAACACCCTTACCTCCACCGGCGCTGGCAGCATCGTCATCGCTACCGGGAACGATGCCACTACCCTTGCATCTTCGATTTCAGGCGACCTCAGCCTGCGCAAGGGCAACAGCAACACCGCAACGTCGCTTAATCTCAGCGGTGTCGTAAATACCACTGGGACAATTGACGTAGGCACACCGACGGGAACAAACGTCTCTCAGGTGACGAGCACCTTCAGCAACGCATTCACCGCGGGCTCGCTGGTGTCCAATGGCACCGCCTCGCTGAATTTCAGCGGGGGCAACACCGTGGTACTCGGGTCAGCCAGTCTCACCAATGCCGGGGCGTCAACCAATTCGACCTACACGTTCTCCGGTCCGACAACCGTAACGGGCAACGTCAGCCAGAATACGACTTCAACCGCGAGCAGCGCTATCAGGATCACGGGAGCCACCGCGGCCTTCGGCTCTATCACCGACTCTGGCATTCAAGCCAAGACCATCACCCTCGGCAACATCGGCTCGACAACGGGTGACAACAACGGCTCCGCCACGACGCTCACCCTCGGCGGCGACGGCACCTCGACCACCTACGGCGGCGCAATCAGTGATCGTTTCGGCACAACGCAAACGACACAAGATCAGCTCGCAATCGGCAGCCTGGTCAAAACCGGCGCGGGAACGCTCACGCTCACCGGAACCAATACCTACACCGGTGGCACCACGGTCCAGACAGGTGGCAAACTTCTAGTGAGCAATACCAACGGCTCCGGCACCGGGACAGGGGCCGTCCTTGTCAACAGCGGTGCGACGTTGGGCGGCACCGGAACCATCGGCGGCGCGACGACCATTAGTGGTGGTGGAAATTATTCCCCTGGAGCAGAGAATTCCGTGGGTTCCCAGAACTTTACCGGCAGCTTGAATTTCGCCAACGGTTCGATCTTCGCATGGGATTTGAACGCCAACAAGGATGCGGACGGGGTTGGCAGCGACGACGGCATCGCGGGCACCGACTTTGATTCGGTCAGTGTGGGGGGAAGCATCGAAGTCGGCACACCCGCCAGCATCTTCAGGGTGGTGTTCGGGACCGGGGTCGCCCTTGCAGACCCCTTCTGGAAAACTTCCAATTCACCCCAAGTCTGGAACATGACCGCTATTTTCGGCGAAGCCTTCAATTCCGGGGCCTTCCAAACCGTCGAGACGAGCATCGACGTGAGCAGCGCGGGAAACTTCACCATCAACGGCAATTCGCTGACCTGGACGGCGGTCCCTGAGCCTTCCAGCGCCTTGGTCGGCTTGCTCCTCACCACCGGGCTTTTGCGCCGTCGCCGTGTTTGAGAAAAAATTTCCGGAGTTATTTGGGTTTCTCCGGTCTTGGGAGGGGTCGCCGATTGGAGGTCGGCGGCCCCGCTTAATCCATGTCGTTAATACCATTTTTCTATGAAATCATCCCGCCTCATTGCCATCATCGCCGCCCTGCTACCGCTAGTTTCCTCCGCCTCGGATTGGAAGCTCGTGTGGTCGGATGAGTTTGACCGCCCCGGCTTGCCCGATCCTGAAAAATGGGGTTACGAAACCGGATTTGTCCGCAATGAGGAGGCCCAGTTGTATCTTGCCAACCGCAAGGAAAACACCCGTGTCGAAGGCGGCCAGCTCATCATCGAGGCGCGCAAGGAGAAATTCACCAATCCCTCTTACGACGCCGCCTCTTTCCGTAATAACAAGCAGACCTGCGAATACACTTCGGGTAGCCTCACCACCAAGGACAAGCATTCGTGGACCTACGGCCGCTTCGAAATCCGGGCAAACCTCCCGACCGGGCGCGGCACTTGGCCCGCAATCTTCACCTTCGGCATCAACAAACCACTGGTTCGGTGGCCGGATTGTGGTGAGATCGACATCCTCGAATACGTCGGCTTCGAACCCGGTCTGGTCCACGCCAACGTCCACACCGGGAAATTCAACCACACAAAAAAAACCGGCCGCGGGAGCATGATCAAAATCGACGATGCGGAAACCGCCTTTCACGTGTATGCCATGGAGTGGACACCCGAACGTATGGATTTTTTCGTCGATGATCAAAAATATTTCACCTGTGAGAACGACAAGGGAGGCGACGCGTCATGGCCCTTCGATAAACCACAATATCTCATCATCAATCTCGCCATCGGCGGCGCATGGGGCGGCACTCAGGGAATCGACGACGCTGCGCTTCCGACACGATTCGAAATCGATTACGTGAGGATCTATCAAAAGGCAAAGACGGATAGCTGACATTTTGCGGGGCCGCTTTTCCATTTTGGTTTCGCCTAACCGTAGTTTTCCACCCGCTTCCATCAAATCTATCAATACACATGAAAAAACCCTTATATTCACCGAAGACCTGCCCGCCACGGTGCCACGTGATTTTCCTGATCGCGTTCATTTTTAGCTCCCCGTTGTTGCTGCGCGCACAGGACCGGGTCATCAAAATCCCAAGTGGCGGAGAACAGCTGCTCACGGGACCCGAAATGACGGATGTGATCGATCCGAAGCCGAAAGCCGTCAAATGGGTGGAGCCCAAGCGGCTGGGTCTTCCCGGCAAGGAGGAACTCGCGACGATCCTCATCCGGGAGAAAACCTACCACATCAAGCAGACCTCGGCGGCGGTTGGAGATCACCTCCGGTTGCGTGGGTTGGTCGCCGGCGGAGGAACCGCCGGGACGGTGCCGCACGGGTTTAATCCACTCGCGCCGTTCGCCAGTCATGAGAAGCTGGATGAGGCGCTCGCGTTTTTCGGTGGGGGTGGGGGAGGTCTCCGCAGCAAAGAGCGGCTCATCGTCGAGAATTGTGTCTTTATCCTGGATTTCACGGAAGGGGATTTTAACAAATTCGACCCGAAACGTTCGGCGATTTATGTCGAGGGTTACAACGAGGTGCTGGTCCGCAACTGCGTGTTCTTCTCCAAGAGTTCAACCCGTGATCCCCTGCGCAAGACCACCGCTTCAATCTACGCCTCGGACTGTCAGAAGGTCGAGGTGGATAATTGTTATTTCGAAGGGCGCACCATTGGCTGGCGCGGGCACATCAACATTTGGAGTTGCGGGCCCACGAGCATTACCAATTGCGAGCTCAACGGCAAAGGTGCCGCCGCGGGCGGCATCTGGGTGGCCACCGGGCTCGGCGAGGGCAAGATTGATTACGCCCATTCCGACGGCGATCCGTCGCTGGTGATCTATCCACCCGGCCCGGTGCTGGTCGAAAACTGCTGGGTACACGATCAAAAGGCCAAGGAGAACAGCGATGGAATCTACATTCAAAGCGCCCGGCCCTATCTGATCCGCAACTGCAAGGTGGAAAACTGGGGGCCGGATGATTCGCTCATCGACGTCGGCTTCCGTGACACGTCGAAAGCATGGAACGGGCGCTTTCTATCCAATCACGGCGGACTGGGAATGATCGAGAATTGCGAGCTTGCCGGCGGCTGGATTAAGGATTCAGTCGGTCTCGCTGGCGGTCTCGTCTTCAGGAATAATCTGGTGAAGAGTTCCTATCTCTTTTTCTATGCCTTCGACGGCGGCAGCTTCTATTGCACGGGCAACCGCTTTGATCCGATGGGTAAGGTGCTGTTCACTGGAAAAAACGACGGCATCGACGGATGGACCCCGGGCGAGGGCATGTTTGCCAAAGGCGGCAAAGGATACTTTCTCAACAACCATATCCGGAGCGCCTCCAAGCCAGCCGCAATGTATGTCGCTGGAAATGGAAGCTGCCCGGTGAAGGGCAACATCATTTCCGATTATAACCGATTCGACATGACCGAGGCTCCCGTGATGGGAATGGAAGGGAAGAAGGAAAGCTCCACCTGTTACAGCTTGGAGCAATGGCGCAATGAACTCGGCCAGGACAAAAACAGCGTCGTCGGCGCGGGTTCTATGGAAAATTTCAAGGACATCCGTCCCGAGACTCTGGTCCTGCCGGGCGGCCTTCCGATGAAGTTCGGTGAGACCAAGCCGGGACTCACCGGGCCTGTCGGAGTCATGGACGAAAAAACCCTGAATACCGCTCGCGAGACGGCCGCCCGATTCAAGGCTGAATTTGATGCGAGGAATTTCCAGGTCAACGCGTCCGAACTCGCTGTCAAATCGAAGACCCTGCAAGTCGAAGTGGTGAAACGCAAATACGGCGACATGGGCACGCAGTTGAACTTGAATCCGGTCGAGCCGGGACAGGCGATCTCCTTCGCAGTGGGTGTGGCACACGCCGGTCGCTATCAGGTCGAGACCCGCAGCCAGCGGTTTGCAAGATCCGGCCGTTATCAGCTTCTGATCGATGACAAGCCGCTGGGTTCGTCGTTTGAATTTTCCAAAATGGGTGACCGGACCGTCCATGGGTCGATCTCGCTTTCCCCAGGTGAGCACGTTTTCACCTACACCCTACTTGGAAAGGGTGAAACCGGTGGTTTTGGCGGCACCATCGATGGGATTTCCTGCATCGATGCGGATGCGGTGGATCTCGAAAACGCGCGCTTGGAGTCCGTGAAGAAGCGTGCAGTCGCCGCCGCCGCCGCCAAGGCCAAACTCGATGCGCTGACGCTTAAATTTCCAATCTCCGCTCTTCCCGTAAGCGGCAAGGCCTCCGGCCATACGTCACAGGCGAACTCCAAGGGCTCCGACTATCTACTTTGGCAGATCCCGGGAAAAGGTTCCACGCTCACGTTCTTCGTGGATGTTCCGCAGCCTGGCAAATACACCGTCGGAATCACCACTTTGAATCAGGCCGACAAGGGCGTGTTTCAGCTCCAGTTAGATGGCAAGGATTGCGGCTTGCCGGCTCCCCTCGGCGGTGAGCTTTCGTTCGGAACTCACGAATTTTCGTCGGGAAAACATCTCATTGGATTCAAACTAGCGGAGCCGGATCGCGCCGTGAACGTCCGGCTGCACTTGCTCAAGCTGGTGCCGGCCGGGGCGGGTCGGCCCGACGTCTCAAATTGAATGACTGCACGTGCTCCAACAGGTGTGCGGGGTGCCTTCCGTATGTGCAACGAATTGCAAAATCGCCCGGTTGCGACGGGTTTCGATAGGGAGTACGAAAGGATATGGAAATGAAGTTATGAGAATTCAACGTGTCGGAACGGCTGCCGCGCGTGGCTTTGCTCTCATCGTCACCTTGTCGCTGATGATTCTCCTCACGGTGATTGCGGTGGGTCTGCTGACGCTCAGCAGCGTAAGCCTCCGCAGCAGCGCCAGCCAGGGCAACGATGCGACCGCTCGTGCCAACGCCCGCATGGCCCTCATGATCGCCATTTCGGAGCTGCAGAAAACGGCCGGACCTGACCAGCGGATCACCGGTCGCACGGATTTGCTGAATGAAAGCAGCCCGAACCCGATGTGGACGGCGGTATGGAATTCCCAAGGTGGCGAACCGGCCATTTTGGTCAGTGGAAATGAGTTGAAATCGATTGATCTCCAATCGAAGCCGGCTTCCCAGCCAACTGGCTATTTCAAGCCGGAGACAAAACTTGCGAATGATGAGTCGGTCGCGCTGTTCGGGAAATCGCTCGCCGCCACCGAGCAAGTCCGCGTTCCCACAGTGAAGATTACCGGGACCAAACCGGGGACTTACGCCTGGTGGGTGGCCGATGAAGGCATCAAGGCCCGTTTCAACACGCCCAATCCTTATGCGCCCGGCCAACCCTCAGTTGATCAGCAAAAGGCCGTCGCCATCTCGCAGAACAACTCGACCCGTTATGCATCCAAAGATTTGAAAGACAAATGGCCCGTGGGAAACTTGAATGGCGAGCGTGCCATCACGCTCGGGCAGGGGCAACTCGTCGCCCCCGACGTGGCCCGGTTCAGCCAAGTTTATTTTGAATCGTTAACCCCATACAGTCAGGGCCTCCTCACCGATGTGAAAAACGGCGGGTTGAAACGCGACCTCACCCTGGCCTTCGAGGATCCTGCGGTTTTCAAGCGCTGGTTCGGTAGGGATCAGGAAACGCTCACGGCCGAAGGCAGCTTGGTTCAAACCACGGGCTATCAGCAGAGCGGCTCACCGGAGAAATTTTTCATCTCCGATGTTTTCCGAACCACCATGGGCAAGGAAGTCGGGCCAAATTGGGGGATAATGGAGAAGTATTACAATCTCTACAAAAGCACCCCCAACTCCACCGTCGATTCCATCTATGCACACCCTCCCTATGCGGTGCAACTGCGGCGGAGCTCATGGAACCCCTACACCGAGCATCGGGATCCGGAGCCCCGCTTCAAGGACGTGCAACACACCAACAGCTACGTCACGCCCATGCTTTGCCGCGCCCAAGCCGGCTATCGGATGACCGCGGCACCGTCGAGCTCAAGCGACCCCACCCATGCCGGTTCTTATGTCCTCGAATTGGAGTTCAAACCGGTCGTCGGCGTTTGGAATCCCTACAACGTGACGTTCAACGGAAACGTCTACAAGTTCGATTGGGAGTTGTCTCCGGTCATCGAATTGGAGATCGCCGGCAATACTTACTCCAGCACTACCGGCGGCCCGAAGAATGGAACGATCAAAATCAACATGGCCGACTGGTACTCCAACAACGACACCAGTTCCTACATTGGCTTGGCGACCAATACTCTTGATGACATCAGCCCCGGAGAGCTAAGGATGTTCTCCACCACCACGAACACGCGGCTCAACTGGGCCAAAACCTATAAAAGTGCCGACGGCGTGACGGTGTCATCCACGCTCAAGCCGACCTGGGGGGAGAACGGCTTTTTCAGGATGGTGTTGCCCGCCCAGTTCAACACGCCCACCAGCGGCACCGCCTTTGCTCCGCTCCGGGTATCGAAGACTGCGACCATCACGATCAAGTCGCTCGCCTTGAGCGAACAGGTCTACGAAGATCAAGGTTGGCAAGACACCGCCGGCAATTTTATGACGCTCAAGCCTGGGTGGAAGGGCGCGATCGCAGGGGGAGTCGCCAGTGCGTTCCGGACCACGAATTTCTGGCAACCCGGCCAGGCCGGGCTCACTCCCGAGCCCGTGGATTCCGGCATCCCGCCGACCAACGCGCAGGCGCTGCAGAATTCGCCAGTTGAACTCGCGACCTGGGCCTTCGTGCTCAGACAGACGAAATCGAACCCGGGCCAGAACATCCGCAACCTGATCGATTCTAACGTCAGGGCCTGCAACCTCAACTCCCGCTGGGATGGCTCGGCCAAGGGCGATGGCATGACCGTCATCAGTCCGTTCCGCGGCGAGGGCAAGCAAGGCCGCGGACTGCTGGCCGCCGGAATCCCGCCCGAACCGCAGGCCGCCGGATCCCGCTACAACATGCTCTCCGGCGATGGCAACCAGAGCACCGTGGTAATCTTCGATCTTCCGCTCGTCCGCCCGCTTTCCCTTGGCCAGTTCCAGAACGCCACACTCGCCCGCTACTGCAACGAGCCCTCCTTCGTCCTCGGAAATTCCTACGCCAGCATCCGCGTCCCGCTGGACAAGAAGGTGAACGAAACCTTCATGGGCGGACCTTCTTCCGGCGGGCTGGTCACTTTCGACACCTCCTACCTCGTCAACGAAAACGTCTGGGACGGATACTTTCTCTCAGGCCTAACAAAGGATGACGCGGCGCTTCCACCCTCCACCTTCTCTGCCATCGCGAAAAATTCCCTGCCCGCGCTCAACGCGCGCATCACCGTGCTCGATCCTTCAATGACCAAGGCGAAATTGATCAATCCCGCCGATGCCGTCACCTCTAACGAAATGGCCGGCAAGTTGGCGGTCGATGGCGCGTTCAACGTCAACTCCACCTCCGTCGCCGCCTGGCGCGCGGTGCTGGCGGGGATGGCGGATCTCGAACTGTCCGTCTTTAATCCCGCGACCAACGGTGCCAACCAATGGAAAAAAACCGACGGCGTCACCTTCAGCCGGTTCTCCCGCAATCCCGGTGACAAGGGCGATTTCTGGAAAGGCTTTGTCACCCTCGATGAGACCCAGTTGGACAACCTAGCCCGGCAAATCGTCAAACAAGTGCGCGCCCGCGGACCGTTCCGCAATCTCGGAGATTTTGTAAACCGCTCGCTCAAACGGGCCGCTTCCACCTACAACGGGCCTGACATTCGTGAAAGCGGAGCCCTTCAAACGGCTTTGGATTCAGCAGAAGCCGGCATCAATTCCGCCAATGCCGCCAACGTCTCCGGTAATGCTGCGGACTTGCAGGGAAATCACTTCGAGAAAATTCTCAACGGTAAACCCCAGGCAACGGGCTACGCCGGCTTCGTGCTTCAAGGGGATGTTCTTCGCGCCATCGCGCCAATCATCACCGTACGATCGGATACCTTCGTCATCCGTTCCTATGGCAGCTCCACCGACGCCAGCGGCAAAGAAAATGCCCAGGCCTGGTGCGAGGCTGTCGTCCAGCGCATTCCGCAACCGGTTGAACCCACCGCAACTCCTGCCACCACCACGATCCCGTTCGACGCCAAGACCTCCCTTACCCACCCCTCCGCCAGATTCGGCCGTGCCTTCAAGCTGACTTCCTTCCGGTGGCTGAATCCTAACGAAATCTAATGCAAACGTTTTTCAGAAAAAGCCTCGCCCTCTTGGGGTGGATCATCTCCGCCGGACTGGTTAGCGGCCAAGCCCCGGATCCCGTTAAAGCCGAACTCATCACCCTTGGGTGGGAGGCAAATGTGAGCAACCTCTGGTTCATGAGCAAGGAAGGCCCTCGCGAGCTCAATGCCTACGAGCGCGGATTCAGCAGTCCCGAGCAATACATCGGCCCACCTGAAATTGCGTTCTACGGCGACCGCACCGCTCTCAGCCTGCCGCCTGAAAAACGCCCGACGCCGATCGCCCTCGCAAAGCTCTCGCCGAAAGGAGGACAGTTTCTGCTCATCCTCAGCCGCAAGCCTGCCGCCGACGAAGGATGGGACGTCCGCGTCATCGACAACTCCGCGGCGAACTTTCCGGCCGGGGCCTACCGGGTGATGAATCTGACGAAGCTCGCGGTGCAAGTGGCGCTCGACAAAAAAATCACGCCGCTCGCCGGTCCCGGCGTCACGATCATCAATCCCAGCGCCGGCGCGTCCAGCAGGGACATTTCCTTCGGCGTGGCGGTCGGCAACGAGGTCGTTTACAGCTCGGCCTGGGGTTACCGCGACACCCGCCGCACCACGGTCTTCATCGTGACCGATCCGGAAAGCCGCGGCGGCATCAACGTCCGCCGATTCTATCAGGCGGTGATACCAAGCGAGCAGGCCGAGCTCGAAGCCCGCCGCGGCGCAGTCCGCAGCGCAGAATGAAACTGTGAGGGATGCGACTCATCATATCTTCCTTTGAACTCTTTTTCCACCGTTTTCGCCAGCAGCATTACCCGCCCGCCGCGGATCGGAGTTCTTGGCGTGATGAAATTCCAATTCTCAACCGGCGTATACTCCAACTCCAACCCATGAAAAACCATCTCAAGCTCACCCTGTTAGCCAGTTCGCTGGGAGCTGTTGTCTTGCAGGCCGCACCCGTCACCCTGTTAGTCGAAGCGGAGCAATTTGCCCGCAAGGGCGGCTGGCAGGTCGATACCCAATTCATCGAGACGATGGGCTCGCCCTATCTCAACGCGCACGGTCTCGGCGAGCCAGTCGAGGATGCGGAAACAGACCTCGAGGTGCCCGAAAAAGGTTCCTACAAGGTCTGGGTCCGCACCCTCGACTGGTCCGAAGCGCTCGGCCGCCCGGGCGGCGCGGGCCGGTTTTCCCTCGCGGTCGGGGGTAAAGCGCTCGGTGGTGAACTCGGCTCCGGCAAGCCGGTCTGGGATTGGCAGGAAGCGGGTACCGTGGAATTGGAAAAAGGAAAAACCACGCTCAGGCTCAAGGATCAATCCGGTTACAACGGCCGCGGCGATGCGGTTTTAGTTAGCAATGATCCGTCATTCGTCCCACCGGCAAAATTTCTGTTGGAGGATCGCATCGCCTCGAAAATTCCTGGTGCGCCCGCTGTCGTTGAGGACGTCGGCAATTACG
>Ga0123337_10005701_pt1 | contig 12144 bp, 8 predicted proteins | sample frozenSSSSmetaG_FD_89792 | JGI IMG/M metagenome (GOLD analysis project Ga0123337, IMG submission 89792) | Glacier valley bacterial and archeal communities from Borup Fiord, Nunavut, Canada, to study Microbial Dark Matter (Phase II) -... | ecosystem: Environmental > Aquatic > Freshwater > Ice >...
GAAGAGAAGTAGATGGATCGCCCGTCAGGGGCATACGCCGGGTCTTGATCATCGCTTTCGCCGACCGTAAGAAAGCGGGTTCGTCCGGATCCGATCGAGACCTCTTCCAGGTTCTTGCGCCCGGAGTTGCTGTCGAAAATCAGCGAGCCATCATTCAGCTTCTCCAGATGCAGAGCGCTCTGCTGGCTGAATCCCAAGACCGTCGTGGCACCGGTCTCCACATTCTGCCGGATGATGTTTGCCGCTCCGCCCGGCCACCCGTTGGCCCCGGCCAGGGTCAATGATTGCAGGTAGAGTAATTGATCCCAGCCTATCCACGCGATGCTCGAAAGGCTGCCCGGCGTAAACGGAGGCGAAAGCATCCGATATTGACCTGGATTATTGAGAGGGGCGACGAATATAGAATTGCCCGCGGTCGCGGCCACGTACTTGCCGTCCGCCGACCATCGCGGGTTTTGTAGAATCTTACCCGGCACGCGCGTCAGTTCCTTCGCTGGCGCGCCTTTCGCGCCTGTTGTGCCAGGAGTGATGCCAAGAATCGAAACCGGCTTTTGCGATTCGGTGATAACACGCAACCAGCCGATTTCCGGTGCATGCGGCAGCCAATCCGCCCCTTGCACATCGGCCAACACTGGCACGGGCTTGCCGCCTGCCAGCGGCACCGTGTAGAGGTTCTGTTGCAATCCCTCGGTCCTAAGGAACAGCACGGTGCGGCCGTCCGGCGATACGCGTGGCCCGCGGTCGGGTCCACTGGTAAGGGGCTTCTGATCCTGCTGGTCCAGGCGCGCGGTCCAGATGCGCTCCGCGCCATCGCGGTCGGAAACGAAGACAACGGTCTTACCATCCGGTGCTGCCGCAGGCGAAGAATCATGGCCGGAGAACGTTAATGGCCGGAAGGAGAGTTGTGTGACGACAGTTGGACGCAAATAGCGCCGGGCAATCAATACACCTATTCCGAGCCCCAGCGTCAACATGGCGACCGCAATCAGAAAAGGAGTTGTCTGCCGCTGCCGGACCGCCTTGCGTACCCTGTTTCCAGGTGCGGCAAGTCCACCGAAGGATTCCATGGCGAACGCAAGGTCGCGAGGGGAATCGAAACGGTCGCTCGGCTTCTTGCGCGTCGCCTGGCGGATGATCCGGTCCAGTGCCGGTGCCTGCACCGTCTGCAATTCCGGAATGTCGTCGGCAAGAATGGCGCGCGTCGTACTTGCCAGACTGGCCCGCAAAAACGGTCGCGTGCCGGAAAGCATCTCGAATAAGATGATGCCCCAGCTGAACATATCGGAAGCCCAGGTCTCCCGGTCCCCACGGATCTGCTCAGGCGATGCGTAATCCGCAATCAAGGTCAACGGAGTGTCAGATTCAGAAGCTGGCAGCTCTTTAAATTGCAGGTTCGCCACCCCCGCATCCATCACACGGACCACGCCTTCTCTGGTCACCAGGATATGTTCCGGCGTCAAATCGCCATGCACTAGGCCAGCCCGGTGCAAGGCAACCAGCGCGTGGGCAATCTGAACCGCATAGTCGGACGCGCGCTCCTTTGGCAGACGTGTCCGGTGCAGCTTCTGGCGGAGAGTCTCACCCTCCTGAAATTCGCTGACGGCGAAGAGTACTTCCCCGGAACAGGTCACATCGCTTACTGGCAGTAAGTGCGCATGCGCCGGTACCAGACCAGGCCGCAGTTGTTGGTTGACGCTGGCGATGTCTTCATCGCCTCCGCCATAAGCATGAGTGAGCACCCTCAGGTAAACGTCGTGGCCAGTCTCCGTGTTTCGGGCGCGGTATACTTCACCCGCAAAGCTGCCACCAGCTTCTGACCTGATCTCGAAGGGTCCCAGCCTATGGCCTCCAGCGAATGGCATCATTAGAGTTTACTCACATACAATGAAACGGTCTCAAGAACCAGAACTAATGGACGACCCGGCGTTTGCTGTCGATGCCCGGAAAGAATTTCATGCGGAGCTGGCCCGGTTAAACCGCGGTCTGGGAAACAACAAGCTGATCTTGGAAAGGCTCCGCGGCAAGCGGCCGCAAAGGGTGCTGGATATCGGGTGTGGTGAAGGTGCCTTGCTGGCGGAGATACGGGATACTCTGGGCGCGCAAGTCATAGGCGTGGATCTATACGCGGACCCGGCACATACATATGGCGTGGAAATTATCGCGGGGGATGCCACTTCCATTCCGCTTCCGCATAGCGATGTATCCATTAGCCTGTTAACCATTCACCACTTGACGGAAGAGCAGATTGTGGCTTTGGTGAAGAATGTGGGCCGCTCATCGAAGCGCTTTCTGATTGTGGATCTGGTGAGGCATCCGTTGCCCCTTGCACTGTTGTCTATCTTTTTGAGGCCCTTCCTGAACCCGCTAGTGCTGTTGGATGGGCAGCAATCGATCCGCCGCGCGTACACTCCTGACGAACTACGGGCGCTTGTGGTTGAAGGGCTCACCGGAACCGATGCGATTTTTGAACAGTGGGTAAGCCCGATCTACGGGAAGCAAGTGATCGATATCAGTTACCGCAATTAAGAATCGCGTTTAGGCCCGCGCGATGGATAGTCTTTGCGCGGACCGCTGCTCTTGTGCGGGGGACCGAACTTACGCGGACCAGCTCCTCCTGAGGGCGGACCGGAACGCGGCTTATATGGACGATCGCCAGAGGGCGGTCCTGAACGTCGAGGCGGAAACGGGCGGTCTCCCCGGTCGGACGGAGGTCCTGAACGCGGCCTAAAGGGCCGATCGGATGGCGGACCGGAACGGGGTTTGAAAGGACGATCCCCGCGATCGGACGGAGGTCCGGAACGCGGTTTGAACGGGCGGTCCCCACGATCGGACGGAGGTCCGGAACGCGGCGTAAACGGACGGTCGCCACGGTCTGAGGGTGGTCCGAAACGGCGCGGTGGAAAAGGACGATCTCCACGATCGGACGGAGGTCCGGAACGCGGCGTAAACGGGCGGTCACCACGGTCTGAGGGTGGTCCGAAACGGCGCGGTGGAAAAGGACGATCACCACGGTCGGATGGAGGTCCGGAACGCGGCGTAAAGGGACGATCACCACGGTCTGAGGGTGGTCCGAAACGGCGCGGTGGAAAAGGACGGTCGCCGCGGTCTGAAGGCGGTCCAGAACGACGCGGTGGAAAAGGACGGTCGCCGCGGTCTGGAGGCGGTCCAGAACGACGCGGTGCAAAGGGGCGGTCGCCACGGTCGGAAGGAGGTCCGAATTTCCGCGGGCTGTAGGGACGTTCCCCGCCACGTTCAACAGGTGGCCGCCAGGCGGGTTTCTCTCCCTGTTCGGAATCATCTTCCATACTGGGGTGCACTTCGGAAATTTCGGGCGGTGGCGGCGTAAAGTTCTTCAGCAGCGGGGGCCGCGTAGGGGACGGACGCTCCGTCGCAGGCGTTTCCGGCGAGACAATCCTCCTGCCGACGGGCCGCTTTACCGGTTCTTCGTCAATGCCGCGCTCACCCTTCGCAATTTCGTCGGAGACTGCAATCACGGCCTTCATTGCCGCTACATCATGAACCCGCACCAGGTGCGCGCCGTTCAACACCGAAGCGGCAACTGCAGCCGCCGTCGCGTAGATAGTCTCTTCTTCCGTACCCTGCGCAAGGAAGGACTTGCGCGACGGCCCAGTCAAAATTGGATATTCCAAATTCGCCAGTTCGGCCAACCGGGCAATGATCTCTGAATTTTGTTCTTTGCGCTTACCGAAGCCTAAGCCTGGGTCAAGCACAATCCGGTTCTTATCCACTCCGGACCGGCGAGCACGGTTAGCGCTAGCGTCTAAATCCTTGCTGACCGCAGCCATCACATCCGGCAACGGCGGCATCTTCGCCCATGTCTCGGGTGTGCCGCGCATGTGATTCAAGATCAATCCTGCGTCGTTTTCAACCACAACTTTCGCCAGCAGCGGATCGAACGTAAACCCGCTCGGGTCATTGATAATTTCGGCACCATGCTCAAGCGCCAACGTAGCCACTTCCGCCTTATAAGTGTCCACGGAAATCGGAATACTAAGCTGTTCTTTCAGCCGTTTCAAAACCGGAATCAAGCGGCGCAATTCTTCCGCGGCCGAAATTCGTACACTGCCGGGCTTCGTGGATTCAGCACCGATGTCCAGAATATCCGCGCCCATCGCTTCCAACTCAATCGCCCGGGCAACCGCCAGGTCAGGGTTGTCGTAAATGCCGTCTTCGGTAAATGAATCGGGTGTCAGATTCAACACCGCGACAATCAGGGTCCGGTCACCTAAGCGGAGTTCACGCGATCTCAGCTTCCAGGTATATAGTTTTCGCATCAATAAGGGAAACTACTAGTGTTACATGATGCGGCGCCAATTCTTGCCAACCTTCAGAATATGTTCGCCTTGCAACACCAGGAACCGGTCCGATTGCTTTGTGCCGTCCAGATCCACGGCGTTGCTTTCCAGCTTCCGCATCGCATCCGACATGGAACTGGCGAGCCCGCTGGTAAGCAGCACTTTATCCAGGCGCATTGGCTCACTAAGAACAAATGTTTCCATCTCATCCGGCACTTGTTTGTTCTGAACTACGCTCGAAAACTGCTGGGCGGCACTGGTTGCGGCTGCCGCGGAATGAAAATCGGTAACAATGATGCGGGCCAAATCTTTTTTCGCATTCATAGGGTGTGCGGTTTTCAGAACCTCAATTTCTGCCAGGCTTTTATCCGTTAGCAATTCGTAATATCGCCACATCAATTGATCGCTAATCTGCATCACCTTGCGGAACATCACGCCAGCTTCTTCAGTGATCCCGATATAGTTCCCCAGAGACTTCGACATTTTCTTCTCGCCATCTAGCCCCTCCAGCAATGGCGTTGTCGCGACAATTTGCGATGGCTGGCCGAAGTCCTTCTGCAATTCGCGGCCAACTAGAAGATTGAACTTTTGATCTGTTCCCCCCATCTCCACATCGCAGCGGAGCGCGACGGAGTCATACCCCTGCACCAGCGGGTACAGCAGTTCGTGCATGGAAATAGGCACGTTCGCGGCATAGCGCTTGGCAAATTCGTCGCGTTCCATAATGCGCGCAAGGGTGTATTTGGAACACAGGCGCACCATGTCTTCAAAGCTCATCTTTCCGAGCCATTCACTGTTGAACCGAACCTCGGTTTTTGCAGGATCCAGAATTTTGAAGACCTGTGTCTTGTAGGTTTCGGTGTTGGCCTGAATTTCCTCTGGCGTGAGCGGCGGGCGCGTAACATTGCGCCCGGATGGGTCTCCGATCATTGCCGTGGAATCTCCCACCAGGAAAATGACCGTGTGCCCCAAATCTTGAAAATGTTTCATTTTGCGCAGCAACACCGTATGGCCCAAGTGAAGGTCCGGAGCCGTGGGATCGAAACCCGCTTTCACGCGCAAAGGCCGGCCCTCCCGGCGAGCCAGCAGAAGCCGCCCGCGCAAATCTTCTTCGCGGATCAGTTCGGCTAGGCCTTTTTTGAGGTAAATCAAGTCTTCGTCGACAGAGGAAATCACAGTTGTCCAAGTTTAGCTATTACCGAAGATAGCGGTCTGCATGTTACGGTGATCCTTGTTGCATGACGGAAGAGCCACTCAGGTGCCCGCGCTGCGAAGCCTCGAACTGGCGCCGGATCGTTGTGAAAAGTCCAAAGGCGCTGTTCCTGAATATGCTTGGCCGCGTGCCCTATCACTGCCATTCTTGTTTCAAGGTTTTTTATGCTCCGCGGCGGAATCGGACAGCCGTATCTTAAAGAAATCATCGGCCGCGTGATAAGCGTGTAGCCAGTTCCGGTGCAGCAGAAAATCATGGATCTCATCGGGAAAAATCAGCTGTTCGAAATCCACTTTTCGTTTGCGAAGAGCTTCCACCAGCATCACGGTTTGTGAGAAGTTCACGTTGCGATCGTCATCGCCGTGTATCAGAAGCACAGGCGATTTCCAGGTATCCACAAAATTCATCGGCGAAGAAGCAAGCGCGATCCGGGCGGCATCGCGCTGCTTCTCCGGGTCATAACCCACCGCGAATACCTGAATCTCGCTGTTCCAATCGTGAACCCCGTGCAGATCGACTCCAGCGGCGAACATGTCCGAGGCGCGGGCAAGCCCCAGCGCTGTCAGGTAACCTCCATAGGAACCGCCCCAGAGGCCGATTCGCCGGGAATCCACATCCGCGCGGCTTCGCATGTACAAGCCCGCACCTGCTACATCGTTATATTCGCTTGCCCCGGTTGCCCCGTAGTCTTTGGCTTCACGGAAATCAAGGCCGTAGCCGGTCCCGCTTCTGTAGTTGACTGAAAGCACCACGTACCCTTTGCTTGCCAGGTACTGATTGAAAGCATAAGCCTGGTGGTAATAAAACATGTAGTGCCAGCCCAGCAGCATCTGGCGCCGCGAACCACCATGGAAAAAGATGACCACCGGGTGCTTGGTATCCGGCGCACTCTTCGGCGGTAGAAAAAGCTGTGCGTGGACCGGCATGCCGTCCGTTGCGGTGAAGATCACTGGTTCCGGTGTTACCAGAGCGAGGGAAGGGAAGCCTGTGGCAAGCGGCTGCAGATCGTGCATTGCGCTAGAGATCCGAATTGCGGGCCGCGCCGGCTGCGTGGCGCTCGAATGTAAAAACGCGAGCGCTTTCCCGTCGCTGGTCATCACGGGTGACCATTCAATTTCAGTGCCTTTTGTAACTTCGGTTGCTGTTCCACCGCTAACGGGGATTCGCCAAAGATGGCGGCGATCCACATCGCCTTGATTTGAAGAGAACACTAACTCGCGGCCGTCGCCAGTTATGGCTACATGCTCCACCTCAAAGGTGCCGCGGGTAAGTGCCAGTGCCGGGCCCCCTTGTGCTTTAACGGAGTACAGGTGCTGAAAGCCTTCGCGCTCCCAAGGGAACACAATCCGGTCTTGAGCACCCCAAAGCAATTGAGTCTTCGCAACCATCTCATGAAATGCGCTGCCGGGGCCCTCTTGCGCGCGCCAGATCTCGCGCGCTTTGCCCGTGGCGACATCGCATACCCGGATGGACCACGGTTCAGCAGTCCTCACTGGCCCGAATGCAAATTCACGCGTGAACGCAGGAATTCGAATGTAGGCGAGGGAACTGCTGTCTGGCGACCATACAGGGTGTGTGTCATGGTCGACGGATGCATCGGGGAAGACAAGCGTCTTGGCGGCCAGATTGTAGAGCGAAACGAAACCGTGATTACGCCGGTTGCTGATGAACACAAGCCAACGCCCGTCGGGGGACCATTGGAGTAACTGAGCAGTGCCTCGTGCGTGGATCAAAATTGCTGGCGAGGCCGTGGCGCCGAGCGAAGCGGTCCATACCTGGCCCGCGCTCGATAGGTACGCGACGGTTTTACCATCCGGCGAAATTGCCGGAGCCGAACCTTCGCCGATCTGCTTTGGCGTTCCGGTCAGCGGCGCCATCCAAATCGTCTGCTTGGTCCCGTCAGGTGTGGAGCGTGGGTTCGGGAACTCGCCGCCTCGGTTCGCGCCCTCTCCACGAACGAAGACCACAGCGGAGGCATCCGCATTCCATTCGACGCCGGTAATTTCCAGACCGTCATCTTCCGTGAAATTTGTAAGCTGGCGACCCTGATAGGAAGGCGGTTCCGCAATCCACAAATTACGGACGCCAGTGTCATCGCTAGCCCAAGCCAGCTTCGCACCGGAAGGCGATGCGGTCAGTTCCGAAGGAAACGGAGAACTCAGGATCTGTTCGAGGGTGAACGGTGTTGCTGCAAAAACGGGAACGGCGAAAAAGAGAGCAAGCGTGTTCAAGCGCATTTACATCTTATAGCGGCCCATGTCCTCATCATTCAACCCCTCCAGCCAGCGACGGAGTTCTTCGGTGTTGACTTTGTCGCTTACGGAAGCAGTTAGTTTAGAAGATTTCAACACGGAATCGTCCACGAAAATTGGACAATCCAGGCGCAGGGCAAGTGCCAGTGCGTCGCTCGGACGGCTATCCACCGAAATCAACTCCCCGCCGCGCTCCAGCCAGATTTGCGCGTAAAAAGTGTCTTCTTTCAGTTCGTTGACCACCACTTTCTGAATGCCCGCGTGCAGCCCCACCAGAACGCTCTTCAATAGATCGTGCGTCATGGGGCGAGGCGTGGACACCTTCTCGATTTCAAGCGCGATCGCATTCGCTTCGTAGATGCCGACCCAGATGGGCAGTACAGTATTACCCGCGACATCTTTCAAAATCACGATCGGCATATTGGTACCCGGGTCCATCATCAACCCGCGAATTTTCATCTCGACTTCCACTATGGGCTCCTTTGGTTTCATTAAACCACTTATGTTACGCGCTGATTTGTTGCAGCAAGTCCAAGTTGAGGCACGCCTCGCCCGCCAGTGAGTTCGGGCCGGCACGCGTGATGCGCACTGGCATATAAGTTCCGAGCAGTGCGGGATCGTCCGACGTATGGGTGAAGTTCAGCGTGCGGTTTTGAGAAGTCCTTCCGATCCACTGTTGTGTCGCATGGTTTCGCCCTTCGATCAGCACCTCTTCAATACCTCCAATCATTTCGCCATGCTTGCGTAACTGAATAGCGCGCTGCTTCTCCTGCACGGCGGAGAGACGGCGCGTAATTTCCTCTTCCGGCACCTTGTCTTGAATTTTGAGCGCAGCCGTATTGGGTCGCTGTGAATATTTGAACCCGAAGATGGCGTCGAATTGTACTTCGTCCAGCAACTGCATGGTCTCTTCAAATTCAGATTCCGTCTCTCCCGGAAAACCTACGATGATGTCCGTCGTGATGGCAAGAGGCCGGCGCGATTGTTTCATCCAATCGATTCTCCGCATGTATTCGTCTCGAGTATAGAGCCGCTGCATGGCTTTCAAAACGCGCGTGGACCCGGATTGTACAGGCAAGTGCACGTGATTGCACAGGCGCTCATCTGCCTCGATCGCATCTATGATGGGCTTCACAAAATCGCGCGGATGCGACGTGGTGAAGCGGACGCGGCGGAGCCCGGGAATCTCGCCGACGCGCGCCAGGAGCGTGGCAAAATCCCAGCCTGCCGGCGAAGGGTCCTGATAGCTATTTACGTTCTGGCCGAGCAGCGTAATTTCGGTATACCCTTCACCTGCAAGCCTGCGGGCTTCTTCCATCACATTGGCACCGGTGCGGCTGCGCTCCGGTCCGCGCGTGAACGGCACCACGCAATACGCACAGCTCTTGTCACAACCTTCGATGATCGTCAGAAAGGCCCGATGCGGATTGTCACGACGTGTGTATGGGGTTTCAAACGCTTCATCGCGGTCGAAAGCCAAACCCAAAACGCGCTTGTTTCCGGCTTCCAATTGAATCAGCATCTCGGGCAGGCGCGCATAGCTCGCCGAACCCGCCACCAAACTGACATGGGGCGCGCGCTCGAATATTTTTTCGCCTTCCTGCTGAGCTCCACAGCCCAGGACCGCGATAATTTTCCCTTTCGCGGAACGCTTGAATGTATCCAGCCGGTGAAATACTTTCTGTTCCGCCTTATCGCGGATACTGCAAGTGTTGTAAAACAGATGCGATGCTTCGTCCGGCGTTGCCACCTGCGCAAACCCCTGCTGCAGAAGAGTGCCCACCACCTTTTCAGAGTCGTGAGCGTTCATCTGGCAGCCGAACGTCTCAATGTAGAACGTCTTTACTGGCACTGACACCATTGTAGAATGAAGGGCTGGGCATGCCCGATACAACAAACGTTTGGACACCGGATGCAGCCACCCATGTTTGCCCAAGTTGCGGTTCTCATGACACGCGAAAATCGTGGGCAAGCGGACCTTTCGATACGCTCATTCGGATGTTTCACTATGGTCCGTACCGCTGCCGCAAATGCTCAAGGCGCTTTATGAGACGACTTCCCCGGACCGGCTCACCCCCGGAATTGCGGCCCGATCTATAGCGTCTGAGTAATCTTGCTTAGCGTACGCGGTTGATCGGGGTCGAAGCCTTTTTCATATGCCAGGCGAGCTGCAAAAATCTGCGCTGGAACAATGTAGGGTATGGGCGTGAAGAGTTCGGGTATGCGCGCGGGAATGCATATTTCGCAAGTTGCGCGTCCGGTTGCCTGATCATTCAGTTGGTCTGTGATGACGAGTGTTTCGGCGCGCAGTTGCTTTAATTTCGCCAGCATCTCTGCCATGGTGGGCCAAGTCACGCCGGAGGGCGCGAACAGAAAAAGGGGAAAGCCGCGCTCCACCAGGGCAATGGGGCCGTGCAGAAAATCGGCGGAGGAAAACCGTTCCGCCACCACATAGCAGGTTTCCATCAGCTTGAGCGCAAATTCGAAGGCATTCGAATAATTCAGGCCACGCGCCACAACCACGGCCTGTTCCATGAAGCGAAAGCGCGGGGCTAAGGAATTGATAGCCGGTTCAAGCGTGAGTGATCCGGCAGCCCACTCTGGAATTCGCTCCAGATCGATCCTCTTCAGATCGGCCCCCAGCGCATAGGCAAGCAGATAGAACGCCATGATCTGGCCTGTGTAAGTCTTGGTGGCGGCTACACTCTGTTCCTTGCCGGCCCGAACCAGGATTACGTGCTGCGCCAGTCCGGCAAGTGCGCTACCCGCTTCATTGGTAATGCCGACTGTCAGCGCCCCAGCCTTCCTGGCGCGTTCCAGGACAATATTGGTATCAGTAGATTCGCCGGATTGCGAGATGGCCACCACCAAAGCGTCACGGTAATCTAGTTGCGCTCCATAAAGGGTGGATATCGAAGGTGCTGCCAGAGAAACAGGTACGCCCGTTGTGATCTCCAGAAGGTAACGGCCGAACTGCGCGGCGTTGTCTGAAGTTCCCCTGGCGGCAAGCACGATGAAGCGAGGTCGATTTCGCGCCAGCAGCACTTTCAGCTTCTCGATACCTTGCCACTCTTCTGTTAGCGTTCGGGCGAGCGCTTCCGGCTGCTGCCGGATTTCTTCCAACATCCGCGACATAGTCTGTTTTCAGCCTACGCGAGAAAAGCGGCGCGCGAATAAGCGATGATCTGGCCCACATGCCGCTGGGTGTGTTCCGCCATGTGAATCATAAGACCGATCACCGTGGTGCGGATGCGCTTGCGCCCAATGTAACAGGCATCTGCGAACTGCTCAGGCGATATGGCCAGCAGCGCGGCGCGCGTTCGTTGAAATGCTTGCCTGCATGCTTCGCGAAGCTGATCTCTGGTTTCCCCCGAGCCGGTTTCCTCCTCTTGCAGCGCGCGAAGCTGCTTTTGCGAAAGCGGGTTCCCTTGCAGATAAGTAGTTAGCCGGTCCAGGCTTCCTGCAATATGCCGCAGATGAAAATGCGCGGAAGCCGGGGGCACGAAGCGCGCCAGATCCTCTTCGGCCTGTTCCAGTGCGAAGAGGACAGCCGCCACAGCGGGGTCACAGGGCAAGGATGTTTCACGCAGCCACGGTTCCGCCATTGCGCTAGGGTTTCAAGTATCTACGAAGGAACGCGTAGACCTCCGAACGGGATTCGCGCGCCAGCTTGGTATCGATGCGGTTGAAGTGGTGTCCGCCCGGAGCTGCTTCATAAATCTTCGATTCGAACTGCTTGCCTTCCGCCTTCAACGCGGCAATCAGATGCCGCACTTCCAGCACGTTCACGTCTTCGTCGATTGTGTTGGAGTGGATCAGGAGCGGAGTGGCCAGCTTCGAGGCATAAGTATATGGCGAGCGCCGCAAATACTCGTTCACGTTATCGTTTGCGTCTTTGCCGAAGCTTTCAGAAAAGATACGCCGGTAGCTGTCGGTTTTGTAGCCCATGCGCGCCACCAGATCGCTGACCGGCACGCCAGCATAGGCACAGGCAAACGACGCCGGATGCTCGAAAATATTCATCAGCGTGATCATGCCGCCATGGCTCCAGCCCATGATGCCGACACGCTTCGGATCGAGAAATTTGTATGTTTCCAACATCCAGGCGCGCGCGGCGAAGACGTCGTCGTTCTCGCGCCCGCCATAATCAATAGCGCGGTAGTAAGCGGCCCCATAGCCGGTGCTGCCGCGGTAATCTGGCGCGACTACTGTGTAGCCCTGCTCAACCAGTTCGCGGACAACGTGCGCGCCGTTGCCTTCGCCACCGCTCAGGAAGCTGCTATGCACGCCGCCATGCACGTACACAATCAACGGATGCTGTTTGGCACGGTCCAGATTTTTCGGGACGAAGCTATACGCGTAA
>Ga0123337_10005703_pt1 | contig 12142 bp, 12 predicted proteins | sample frozenSSSSmetaG_FD_89792 | JGI IMG/M metagenome (GOLD analysis project Ga0123337, IMG submission 89792) | Glacier valley bacterial and archeal communities from Borup Fiord, Nunavut, Canada, to study Microbial Dark Matter (Phase II) -... | ecosystem: Environmental > Aquatic > Freshwater > Ice >...
TAATTCTAGTGGCTCATGATCGATATTGGTTATAATCTCTTTATTTTTAAGTACATTCCCAAATATATTTTGTTTTTCATCACCATATAGAATAAATTCTCCTCCTTTTGCCAGAAAGAATTTTTTTATTATTTCCATCCAAGGTTTTTTATAATCTTGTATTTCATCTATCAAAATCGTTTCATATTTTATTATTTTATCTGAATAGTCTTCAAATAGATTAATATTTGAATAATATTTCTCTTCCCAAAATGAAGATTTTTGAATATCAGTCCAAGCGAAAAAATCTTCTGGTAAAATATAATCAATCCCCAAATTGTTTAATTCAGCAGATATAAAATTATGATAGTTTGTAACATAGAAATCATTCAGATTGAAATCATCTGGTACATTATTGATTTTGTCATGTATGAAATTTTTTAGAGTAATATTAAATGTTAAAATGAGAACCTTCTGTCCTGTTCGTTTATTAGAATTTACTGCTCGATGAGCTAGGATTGTTGTTTTCCCTGAACCCATAACTCCCTTTATTAATCGTTCGCTTGGCTTACTTAAAATTAGGCGCTTTTGCATGATACTAAAATTTATTAGAACACCTTCTTCTTTTGTATGTTGAATAGGTTGTAGATACCGTTTAATACTATTATACAAATTCTCACTAAACAATTCTTTCTTATAATTAGAGATTAGGTGCCTATTCCATAATATTCGTTCAAAATCGCTCCTATTTAATAGATTCCTACCAATCAAATCTGTATTCCATAAAGATTTCAAATACTTAATGTCATCTTTAAATGGATCTATGATGAAAGATTTAAGCGTTTCTGACGTTTCGTTATGAAAATATACTCCACAAGAAACGATAGACCAAAATCTAAAATCCTTTATTTTACATTCTAGCAAATTTGGAATATGAAGGTTGTAAATATTTTCTTTATAGCGAAGAACTTGGTCTATTGGAGATTTTATATACGCATGGTTCTTTTTTAATCGCCATCTCCTTTTCTCATCTATGTAATAGTGACTTAAATTCCAGTCCTTTACTTCAATAATAAATACTCCATAATCCTTTCTCATAATAATAATGTCTGGTCTATCTCCATTTAAAAAAGTCTGAAAATAGACTTCAAAAGAATCATCAAGATTATCTTTCAAGAATTTAAGTAGGTAAAATTCACCTGGCTCTGGTTTTACCTTTAATAGTGAAAATTTTTCAAATGGAGGAAAAAAAATTGCCATAATCAGTTTATTGCTTAAATCGAAGGAATAGTCCTAAATCATTTTCATGCTTAACACTTTTCCAAGTCTTACCGTAATGGATAAAACCATATTTTTTCAAAATTTTAACCATCCCCGGATTCTCAGTTATTTCAGTTGAAGCCATTAAGTTACCTTCGCCAAATTGAGTAAATAGCTTCTTTACAATTGTTGTAGCAATTCCTAGGCCTTCATATCCCTTTTTTACGTACATATATCCAAGTTCCCATTCGAACTTATTTGCATATTCTGATAAATTAGCTTTGGCGGAAGTGAAATCTTTTTTTGTTTTCTCTTTTATTGCACCCATCGCTATTGGGATTTCATTATCAGTCACAATACAAATAAATTTACACCTATCAGCTTTTCTTTCATATGGAGATTCTACTTTTTGTTGTTCCTCTAACATCTGCGCTACAATTTGTCTATGACTTACGTTGATGTCGGTTTTGGAAATGATCTTGTATATAAAATTCATATCTTTTGTCTTCTAAAGGATTTCAAATTATTTGCAGATTAAAATTTGATAAATCGCCAAGATTATTGCAAGTATTCCCAAAATAAAAGATAATATTCCAAAGGCAAATGAACAAAGAGCCATCCTATTTCCGTATTGTAATTGAGGATTGGGATGATCCAAATTCAAAAATAGTCGATAGTAGTAATTAGCTTTATTTATTGATAGATCATACTCTCTCCCAGTTTCAATTTCCAACTTTTTTCTATAATATTCATTTATTACAATCACTCTATTCTGATTAGGATCAATTTTGTTTCGCCCCTGTCCTTCTTGATTATAAATCTTCAAAAAGTTAGGGTCAATTGTCCTTTTAAAACATTTTATCTTCTTTTTATTTAAGTTGTTAGTAATGACTATGTATCCGAAAAGTCCTATTTTAGATTTATTTGTCCATATCCATGGTTCTAAGGATTCTATATTCATTGATGCATAGATTAGAAATTCCATTGTAAATTCTATGTTTAGTTATTTTTTATTTTTATACAATCTCAATATCCAAAACTCACAGAAGCACGATAGTCATTTTTTAACAGGCCAAGAATAGTTTAAGATATCCAATGTTGATATCGCGTTTCACTTCTTTTTGATATAAAACTAATAGACTTATTCCAACATTTCTAATTTCTGCAACTTTGCGGTTCTCAGACCACATGAATAATTTCAATCAATTCGCATGAAAAATCCACCTTCTTCATATCTCCTCCCCAACTTGCAATGCAATATTGTTTTGCCAAACGGCCCTTCCTAATTTTTACAAAGCCTAATTATCACCGAACAATTCATATTGAGGAAAAGGGTATTAATCTTTTACACCTCAAATGTAAATAAAAAATAAAATAAACATAACCGTTATTCATGCAAAAGTTATGAACCGAAAGAAGTTTATTTAATATTTTTACTTTAAGAATTTCTAAGTAGTATTGGCATCATAGTCGCTAGAGATAATCATATCAAGATTATAAACTCCACATCGCGCTCAACCTGCCTTTGTCCTTCAGTTTGAACTATTCGAAATTTTCGAATAGTTGCCGCTTCGTTTTGTTCCTGAAATTTGTATATCTCTTTAATGTGATAATTAATGGTATTTACTTCTACCTCAAAAAGCACAGCAAGTAGAAAATTAAATAAACTATTTAACTGTGATTAATTATGGCCTTATGGATGTTTTCTATTTATGTATTGTTCAGGCAAAAGACCTTTTTGTTATTTAAGTTTTGCAATTTGCTTATTTCCCAAGAGTGATTTCAATTGTGTAATGGCAATGGCATTTAACTGCCTTAACCGCTCGCCCTGTGGCAGTCCTTGATGAATAAGCACTGCATTGATGCTCTCCATGTTACTCAAAACTACCAATTGCTCCAATGTGGCTGCATCCCGCACATTACCATCTACTTCGGGGTTTCCGGCTCGCCATTGTGCAGCTGTTTTTCCAAACAAGGCGACATTGAGCAGATCGCCTTCACTGGCATAAATGGTTGAGGCTTGCAGCGGCGTAATTTCAAGAGGAATTATTTTTTCTTTAATGGCATCAGTATGTATCCGGTAATTGACTTTGGCTAAGGTTCGTTGTAAGTTCCATTCAAGATTAAGACGTTGGTTTTCATCTTCTTTGAGACGTTGGTATTCCTTTATGAGATAATATTTGAATTCAGGAGATATCCACGATCCAAATTCAAAGGCAATGTCTTTATGTGCAAAAGTTCCGCTTCCATATCTGCCTGGTTTTGAAATTATTCCTACAGCTTTGGTCTTTTCAATCCATTGTCTGGATGACAAAACAAACCCATTGCTTCCACTTTCATTTTTAATGTTACTGAATTCAGTAACATTAAAATGCGGGTTGTTCATTTTTTCCCAAAGTCCCGTGAATTCGACAGTATATCGGGTACTTAACCAATGAGAGATAACCAGACCCGTAGTTTCGGCATTTTTAAATCTGGCCATATCAGTTAGCGAAATGTAATCTTCACTATTTTGTGAATAAAGAACAATTTCAAAACTTTCAACTTTTATTGTTTGTTTCTTTACCATTTGCGATAACTTTAAAGATTAGTATTTTACTCCGTTAGACCATTTTACCTTTTCAATTTAACTTTGGACATTTAAATCCTAGTCCATCCGGATATACCCAAACTCCTCCAGAAATACTTTATAGCCCATTGTGAGTTGCTGTCGTGAATTTACATTATATGTAAAGGTAGTAAATTATACAACATATTAAACCAGAATTATATTGCCTTGTATATTTCACAAAGTTATTTTGACGTAACCTTTGAAATCTGTAATTTTGGCCCTTAGATTCTATGGAAAACAGAAATAAACTACTCGAACAGGTAACAGGCATATCCACAAGCGATTATGCTTATGATCTACCTGATGATAAAATTGCCAGGTATCCGTTGGCAGAACGCGACCAGTCAAAACTGCTGATTTGGAAGAATGGGCAAATACTTGATGAGCAGTTTCAGAAATTGCCTGAGTGTCTGCCAGCCAATAGTTTATTGGTTTTCAACAATACAAAGGTCATCCGTGCCAGGATTCATTTTATGAAAGAAACAGGAGCCAGAATTGAAGTATTTTGCCTCGATCCGTTTGAGCCGGCCGATTACCAAATTGCCTTTCAGGCCACCCGATCCTGTATCTGGAAATGCATGATCGGCAACCGAAAAAAATGGAAAGGCAACCGTTTACGAAAAACCATCCGTATTAATGATATCGATATTGAACTGTATGCCGAACAGTCCAATCAATTGAGTAACAAGAGCCTGATCCGTTTCAGCTGGAACAATCCTGATTTCGAATTTGCACGCATCATAGAACATGCGGGATCGTTGCCCATTCCGCCCTATCTGAACCGTGAAACCGAGCAAAGTGATCTGGAACGATACCAAACTGTTTATTCCAAGATAAAAGGTTCGGTAGCCGCACCCACTGCGGGTTTGCATTTTACTGAAAAGGTTTTCAGCGATTTGAAAAATGCAGGTCACCAGCTAGCCGAACTTACCCTGCATGTTGGAGCCGGTACCTTTCAGCCTGTGAAAAGCGAAACAATTTCAGGCCATCAAATGCATTCTGAACATTTTTACATCCATCGTGATTTACTGAATCAACTGCTTCATTTTCATCATTCCGGAAAAACAATTGCCGTTGGAACAACTTCGGCACGAACGCTGGAAAGCCTTTACTGGCTGGGCATTCAGGCAATAAATAATCCAGGATTAGATGTTTCCGACCTTCATGTATCGCAGTGGGAAGCTTATGCTGAACAAGAAAATCAGCCTACTGCCAGTCAGGCATTCAATGCATTGATTGGATTGCTGGATCGGAATCAAACGGATGTACTATCTGCTTCCACCCAGATTATCATTGCCCCTGGCTATCGTTTCAGGGTAACAGACGGGTTAATTACCAATTTCCATCAGCCGCAAAGTACGCTGCTGCTGCTGATTTCAGCCTATCTGGGCAATGAATGGCGTACTATTTACAATCATGCCCTGGCCAATAATTACCGCTTTCTGAGTTATGGAGACAGCAACTTATATCTGAAAGAGTAAATAGGGGTCTGCTGAAAAAATCACACAGTCAATTTTGACCATAGGGCATCCCGAGCACTCGAATTGGCGTTAACTTCATGCAATCTTATTTGTAACTACCTGATTATTAAGAAGTAACTTTAGGCAATTATCGCACACCAGATAGGAAAAGATACTGGGATGAATCATTTCCTATCTGGTGTGCGATAATTGCCTAAAGTTACTTCTTAATAATCAGATGTTTACAAAACAGATCGCACGAAGTTAACGCCAATCCGAGTACTCGGGGAAGTATATTTTTTCACCTTCCTATCTACTTTTCAAAATAAGCAATCGATCCTGGATTTCTCCCCAGTTCCTATGCAATGGAAGGGTGTTTGTGCTCTATCATCATTGCATGGGTACATCCCTTTGTTTATTTATTTTGATGTACGGTTCCAAATCCGTGGGGGAATTAGTAACCAAGGTCAAATCTCTTCATTCGAATATCAAAAGAAAGATCAGATGACATTATTGTTATGTTGTGAAGAGTTTTTACAAAATATTAATCGGCAGATGTATATTTCAATTTATCCAGAAAAATAGAAAAGTTAGTTATGAAAATACATTTGAGAAGGCACGTTCTGTTCCGCAAGATAGAAGTGTAATACTTTATTAAATGGATTAATTGAGAGCAAAAAAAGTGCATGCACCATAAATTTCAATATAAAAAAAGGGGTAAACTATTATTAGACCGATTAAAAATCTCAATAATAATTCACCCCTTTATATGATTCTGTCACTTGATTTAAGTGAAGTTCAGGAGTTCAAAAATCTTATAGATCCCTGCTGCTAAAATCATTGACACAGGGATGGTCAAAATCCAGGCATACAGTAAATTCACTGTAACTCCCCAGTGAACTGCCGAGACACGTTTTGTCAATCCAACCCCCATAATTGCACCTGTAATGGTATGAGTTGTGCTAACCGGTATTCCAAATGCCTCGGTGCCAAAAAGCATCATAGCGCCGGCACCCTCAGCCGCCACTCCATCAAAAGGAGTAAGTTTGGTAATTTTGCTGCCCATTGTTTTGACAATCCTCCAGCCCCCCATTAATGTGCCAGCTGCTATGGACGTATGGCAACCTATTACAATCCAAAATGGAATAGTATCGATTTTACCACTCTCAGTAAATGTAATATGTGCCCAATGAGGTATTTGAGAAGGATCGACGGAATGAAAATATACGAGAATGGTAGCGGTAATAATTCCCATCACTTTTTGGGCATCATTTCCTCCATGTCCCAAACTAAACAGGGCAGATGAAAACAACTGTCCAACTTTAAACAACGGTTTCATTTTAAATGGGTTGGAACTTTTACAAATCCATAACATCATGATTGACAACCAATAGGAGAGAAACATTCCAATCATTGGAGCGAGAAAAATAAAGGCAGCAATTTTTATAATTTTCCCGGAATGAACCACTTCCCAACCGCCAAAGGCAATTGCCGCGCCAGCAAACCCACCCACCAAGGTATGGGATGAACTGGAAGGAATTCCTAAATACCAGGTTAATAAATTCCAGATGATAGCGGCCAGAAGGCCCGCCAAAATAACTTGCAGGGAAATTGCATCTGTATTTACTACTTTAGCAATTGTATCAACAATGTGAAGCTTAAAGACCAAAAATGCAACCAAATTAAAGAAAGCGGCCCATATAACTGCCTGAACAGGTGTCAGTACTTTGGTTGAAACAACAGTAGCAATTGAGTTTGCCGCATCATGAAAACCGTTGATATAATCAAAAATAAAAGCCAGGACAATTATAACTATTAATAATGTAAACATAGCCTGAGATAAAAGTTAAGAAACTAAAACGGACATTTAATCAGGCATATTTTACCAGAATGGTTTTTACAACATCAGAAACATCTTCAATTTTATTGGCAATTTTTTCAATGTTTTGAAGTATTTCTTTTTGCTTGATCAGTTCAATCGGGTCTTTTTCATTTTCAAAAAGGCTTGAGATCGCCATGCGATACAACTCATCGACCCGGCTTTCAAGTTTATTCAACTCTTTACAGGCTTTCATTACCTTTTGATAATTTTTAAAATCATGAAGGCCACTTACTGCCACCTTAATTTGAAGGCTTCCTTTATGAATAATGGCAACCATCTCTTTCATATAGGAACTAAAATTGGTACAACAATACAACTCAACTTTTCCGGACAAGCCGTATATCAAATCGACTACATCATCAATTTTTGAAGTTAATTCACTGATATCTTCCCGGTCAAAAGGGGTAATAAAGGTTTGATTTAATGAATCAAAAATCTGATTGGTAAATTCATCCCCTTTCCTTTCAATGGCTTTTATAGTTAATCCTAAAGCTCTACGTTCCTCCAATTCAGGAGAATTGATCAACTTTACAAGAGCTTCAGAGGCTTCAATGGCATTCTCTGCAGCCTGATTAAACATGGCATAAAATTTTGTTTCTTTTGGGACAAAATACTTTAGTAAGCCTGAAATATTCATATTGGTTGTTTTTTTAATGAAAATTTGTTCTCCAAATCAGGCGCAAATATATGCCAATAAGAATCGTTTCCATCGCGTGTTTTTAATTAAAATGCAACAAATTCTTAATTTTAAAACAATTCTATTAATTGTTCTGTAATTGTTTTGTAATATTTCTGATCAAAAAAAATCAAATTATAGGAAGGCAGATTTATCTTTAAATTGAACAAACTCATTTTTGCTGATATATATCAATGCAATCTATCTTCATAGTTTCATACAAAATTATTACATTTGCCACTCAATATAATGACTTTAATTTTTGTTTCGATTTTCAATGTATTACAACGAATGATTTACCTAAATAAATAGACTGTGTTTTTTCTCGGATTATTATCAACACCACTGCCCTATTTGCTGTTAGCCGTTTTTTATTTCTTCGGCTTCGCAACAGGTATGTTCAATGGTGAAGTTGATATAGAACCAAAAATACAAGTTCAGGTAAAAAATATTCAGTTTGAAGCTCAGGCATCAAGCTTTGAAAAATCTAAAAACACCTATCAATTTCACAAACACAACTTTCAAGAAAAGGGTGCCTATTGTGTTGTTGAATCTGTTCAGCCACCTCCTATTGCTCCAAATAAAAAACTGATTTATGGTGTTTTTGGATTAAAAATCCCTCATTTCTTCACTTGCAGATATTATTTCTGCCGGCCTCCGCCAATTCTTAGCTAATACCCTGTATTAAGCACCTTTCCATCAAAAGAACAGATTTTTCATAAACATCTATTTCTCCAATCTGTTTTAGAATGTGCGATTTGTGAATTCACTTTAGCTATATTGATAAAGAATAAACTATGATTGGCCTGATTGGAATTAGCTATAAAACGGCACCACTTGAAGTGCGCGAAAAGTTTTCATTTTCGAAAGAAGAAATCGTTCCTTTTTCTGAAATGCTGCAATTGGAAACGGAAATCTCTGATTTGGTCTTGATTTCAACTTGCAACCGAATGGAAATTTACTTTTCGCAGGATATACATGATACCCAAACTGCTTTTGAGATGGTGTATGAGGTGATCAAAAAATTTAAACAAGTCAGCGATCATTGCTGGCATTATTTTTACCATCGTTCAAATTTAGGAGCTGTCCGCCATTTATTTAAAGTCTCTTCGGGCCTGGATTCATTGGTAATTGGTGAAGACCAGGTTATTGGCCAAGTGAAAGAAGCATACCTGAGGTGTACCGAAGCCGCATTGACAGATGCAGTTTTGATGCGTCTTTTCCAAAAGTCGTTCGAGGCAGGTAAAAGGGTGCGTACCGAAACCGGTATAAAATTAGGAATTACCTCGATGAGCAGTGCTGCTGTTGAAATGTGCGCATGCCTTTTGAATGGTGTCAGTGATAAAAGCGTATTGCTTATCGGAGCTGGAGAAACTGGCAACCTGGCCCTGCAAAGCATGGTAAAAAAAGGCATTCAAAAAGTGACCGTTACCAACCGTACGGCTGAGAGAGCAGAAAAAACAGCTTCTAAATACAATGCAGCAACAGTACCATTCGAAAATTTTCAAGATCATCTGTATGAAAGCGATATCGTGATGATTGCCACTTCAGCAGCCAAATCGTTGATTACAAAAGAAATGGTGATCCGGTCGTTGGAATTGAGAAACAATCACCCGCAAGTATATATCGATTTATCGGTACCGCGGAACATTGAAAAACAAGTAGCCCATCTGGAGAATATTAACGTGCTGGGCGTGGACGACCTGCAGGAAATTATACAGCAAACTACAGAAAAAAAGAAAGAAAGCGCAGCCAAAGCAGAAATTATTATTGATGAAGTGGTAGCCGATTTTACGGAATGGCTGGCAAGCCGCTCGTTGCGCCCTGCAATAAATACGATAACCACCAATCTTCAGGCCATAAACCTGGAAGAATTATCCACCTACCGCAAGTTAAGTACACCTGACATGCAGGAAATGGTCGATGATTATGCCAAACACCTTACCCAACGTTATACCCGTTTACTGATCAAAAACCTGAAAGATTTAACAGATAATGGAAAAAATATAGATTCGTTAAAAATCATCAATGATTTATTTAAATTCGTCTAAATTATTTTGACCTCAAATCTATCGGGTTTGTAATAGAACGAACGCAATGAAAAGAAACATAGTTATTGGCACTCGTGGCAGCCAACTTGCACTTTATCAGGCACGAACAGTAAAAGCTACACTAGATATTTTATTTCCGGAGCTAACGGTTGAACTGGAAATCATTAAAACAAAAGGTGACAAAATTCTCGATGTTGCGCTCTCGAAAATCGGCGACAAGGGTTTATTTACCAAAGAAATTGAAAATGCCCTGATAGATAGGTCTGTTGATTTAGCTGTTCACAGCTTGAAAGACCTTCCGACAACCTTGCCTGAAGGATTAAAATTGGGCGCTGTTCTTGAACGTGGCGAATTTAGGGATGCCTTGGTAAGTAAAAATGGCAAAAAGCTATCCGAACTGAGCGCTGGCGATGTAGTAGCTACTTCCAGCCTGCGCCGTCAGGCAGGGTTAATGAAAATGAATAATCAGATTATCGTCAAAGATATTCGTGGAAACGTAAATTCACGCCTGCAAAAAATGGAAGATGGGTATTGCGATGCCATGATCATGGCTGCTGCCGGGCTTCAACGCCTTGGACTTGAAAAATACATTACTGAAATAATTGATCCCGAAATCATTGTTCCGGCTGTCAGCCAGGGCGCTATTGCCATTGAAATCCGAATCAATGACCCGGAAGTTGAACTACTGATGCAAAAAATCAATCATGATGAAACATGGAATGCCATTGTCGCGGAACGAGCTTTTCTATCCCATTTGCAAGGAGGCTGCCAGGTGCCACTTGGATGCTACTCAAAAGTTGAAAACGGCATTTTAACGATGAACGGATTCGTTGCATCGTTGGATGGAAGCCGCTTTATCAATGAATTTATTTCCGGAGAAATAAGCAAAGGCGCCGAACTTGGAATTCAAATGGCAGAAAAAATGCTTGAAAAAGGAGCCTTTGAAATTTTAGACCAAATCAGAACAACCAAACCTACTAATTGAACAAAATGGGCAAACTACTGGAAAATAAGGTATTTATTTCTACCCGGCCTGCGGATCAGTCAACTGAACTTGAAAGCCTTTTATCTGAAGAATCAGCAACCCTGATTTCGATGCCAACCATTGAAATACGTCCCCTGCCACTGGATGAATTCTCGTGGTTGCAGCTTAAAAATCTCGCGTCGTTCAATTGGATTGTATTTACAAGCCCCAATGGGCTGAAGTTTTTCTTTGCCCGTTTGTTCGACCTTCAAAATAATTACGGACTACCGGAGCATTTAAAAATTGCAGTAGTTGGTAAAAAAACAGCTGCTCATTTAGAATGTTACGGCACATCAGCCGAATTTATCAACTTAGGAAATACAGCAGAAGATTTTTCAGCCGATTTTTTCCACAGGGTCAATGTGGGTGAACGGGTTCTTTTTCCCATTGGAAATCTGGCACGTTCGGTCATCGAGGATAAAATTTCAATAAAAGCAATTTGCACACGTGTACTTTTCTACGAAACAATCATGCCTTTGGAGATCAACAATGAAGCCCTTTCGATGATCATAAACAACCAGTATGATATGATTATACTGACCAGTCCTTCCGGATGCAGCAACTTGCTTCAACTGGTTTCAGAAAAAATGGACACCTCCACCTTTCGATTGGTGTGCATTGGACAAACTACCGCAGCAGAGGTAATCAGAAGCGGAATTGAACCTCTTATTACAGCAGGACAGGCAAATTCACAAGGAATTTCGTCATCCATCATCAATTATTTTCAGAAAAAACAACTTATAAATAATTAATTATGTCATTCCCAATTACACGACTCAGGAGGTTAAGACAAACCCCTGTATTACGAAATTTGGTACGCGAAACAATACTTACCCGCGACGATCTGATTATGCCTCTTTTTGTTTGCCCCGGAACCGGTGTGGTAAACCCTATCTCATCCATGCCCGGCAATTCACAACTATCGGTTGACATGCTAGTTGAAGAATGCCGGCGTTTATACGGAATTGGTATTCAGTCAGTCCTTTTGTTTGGTATTCCTGAACATAAAGACGAACACGGTCTGGTAGCCTGCGAACACAACGGAATTGTGCAGCAAGCCATACGTGCCTTAAAAAATGCATTGCCCGATTTATACCTTATTGCTGATGTTTGCAACTGCGAATACACGGTTCATGGTCATTGCGGAACCATTGTAAACGGCGATGTTCACAATGATCTGACCATAGAAACCTTGGCCA
>Ga0123337_10005707_pt1 | contig 12140 bp, 14 predicted proteins | sample frozenSSSSmetaG_FD_89792 | JGI IMG/M metagenome (GOLD analysis project Ga0123337, IMG submission 89792) | Glacier valley bacterial and archeal communities from Borup Fiord, Nunavut, Canada, to study Microbial Dark Matter (Phase II) -... | ecosystem: Environmental > Aquatic > Freshwater > Ice >...
ACCAAGCAAAAAAAGAGGCTCCATCCGAAGATGGAGCCTTATGACCGGATCGAAATCCAAATCGAAAGTAGTGGCAAATGGACGAGGGAGGAGGAGTACGCCATTTGCCGGGTGGCCTGAAGTCCAGGGAGGAGGAGAGGACTTCAAACCGGGTGTCGCAGAGCAGAACCGAGGGAGGAGGATACGGTGCGGCTCACATCGACAGTCACAATATGAACTTTGACCGTTTGGTCAGCAATAGGGGTGACTTCATGCCAGCTATGCGTCCTGCGTAGGTGTCCGAACGTCGGACCGCAGGCGGAACGACTACCGGTGCGCCTGACTTTATTGGGAGGGCAGAAAAAACGAGGCCCCGCTCGAGGGGAGAGCGGGGCCAAGTAGCAGGCGTTGCCGCCTACTGGAGGAACAAACAGCGAGCGCGGGGAGGAGGAGGGAGATGCGCTCAGCCGCTGTCGAACCGGGATATAGGTCCATCTTGCTGACCCATCAATGGGATCGCTATCATGTGGGCCATGCGATTTTTGCATGGCTGGCAAAGTGCTGATTTCGTTCGCAAAACCGGTTCAAAGTGGAGTGCGACGATTCGGCGGTACCCCACAAACGCGGGGTGTCGCAAAACCGTCACGCCAAATCAGAGCCAACCGCTTCGCTTGAAGAACAGGTAGGGCAGCAGCGCCGACAGGACCATCAGGCCGAGCGCGAGGGGATAGCCCAAAGGCCAGCTGAGCTCGGGCATGAACTGAAAGTTCATCCCGTAGATCGACGCGACGAGAGTGGGCGGCAGGAACACCACCGCCGCGACCGAGAAGATCTTGATGATTTGGTTCTGCTCGAGATTGATGAGCCCAAGGGTCGCATCGAGCAGGAAGGTGATCTTGTCGGCAAGGAAGGCGGCGTGGTCGGAGAGCGCCGCCGCATCGCGCTGGATGATCTTCAGCTCTTGCCGGCGCTCGCGGGTGGCGCGCTGGTCGGCAGTGCCCGAGCTCTGGTGGAAGCTGACGAGGCGGCTGATCGAGACGAGGCTCTCGCGCGCCAGCGTCAGCACGTCGCCCTTCTTGCCGATCTGCTCGATCAGCGACTGCAGGTCGCGTGTCTTGCGGGTGGGCTTGGTGGATTTGTTGCCAAACACTTCGCGCGAAATCTGGTCGATGCCGTCGCCGGTGGTCTCAAGCAGTTGCGCCAGCCGATCGATGAAGGACTCGAGGAGGCCGATCATTACGCGCTCGCCGCCGAACTCGCCCTTGGCCGGCCGGGTGACGAGGCGCTCGTAGAGGCGGAAGGGCTTTGGGTCGGCATAGCGCACGGTGACGAGTTGATTGTTGCGCAGCACGAAGGTGATGGGGGTCTTGGTTGGCTGATCGCCATCGCCATCGACCAATGCGGTGATGGTCATGAACTCGCCGCCGTCCTCGCTGTAGAGGCGGGCCGAGGGCTCGATGTCCTGCATTTCGCGGCGGGTCGGGATGTCGATGCCGAGGCAGGATTCGACAAACTTGTCCTCCTCGCGCGTCGGATCGACGAGACTGTACCAGACGGCGGGGGCAGGGCCGACCTCGTTGGCCGGCTGCGTGATCTCGATGGCGGCGTCGAGATCGGTGGGAACGAGGCGGTCGCCTTCGCGGATATAGGCTCGCAGCATGGGGGCTCCGGGGAAAGGGTCGCGCCGGCGCGCCGCCCCCGGCTATGCGAAGGGCTGAAGCACCGGCCAGATCGAAGATCGACTTCGACTGTCGGGGTTCATTTTCGGTCCTTGTTGAAAGCTTTGGCGCAAGCGCCTGAAGCGATGCCCGAATGCGCCTTTGCACCGGCCGCGTCAAGGGGAAGCGGCCAGTGCGACTGGTGGCGGTATCGCTGTGGCATTCGTGGCTCCCCCTGGCCTTGTGTGAAGCCGAAGATAAGGCGGTCTGGAGGCGCGGGGATAAGTGGGTGCGGCCTAGTTTGCGAAGGCCGAAACCAGCGCTGCCCTGAGGTCGCCGCCCTCGGAATACTCAACATTGTCGATGCGCCAGACCGGCTCGGACTGGGTCGGGTCTTCAACCTCGACCAGGTGCAGCTTGTCGATGAAATTGGCGTCGGGGGACTCGGGGAAGGCGTAGACTATCTCGACCAACGCCTCGTCCATCACCGGATCCACCGGGCCGACGGTGCATTCGGGGGCGTAGTCCTGGTAGGTCTGCCATGGGATGCCGTCGCCGAGTGGCGGCTTGTCGCCGGGGTTGGCGGTTGCCCACGCGGCGTTGGATTTTTCAGCATCGGCAATGGCTTGGGTCAGGTCTGGGGTGAGCAGGCCCTGGACCGGGGCCATGTCGTTGCCGAGGCGGGAGATGCAGAACACCTGGCCGATCTGGGCGGGCGAGAGGGTGACCATCTGGGCGGCGGCGGGCAGGGTGGTGAGGGCCAGCGCAAGGCTGGCAAGAGTGAGGATGCGGTGCATGTTTGCCCCAAGGTTTGACGTTGGTGCCCCGATACCGCCACCCGGATGAACGGGTGCTGAAGGGTAAATGAACGTTTACCAACAGGCCGCAGCGCCGGGGCGTGCGGCCGTGGCGGACTCAGCTCTTCGGGGGCGCAGCGGGGCGGTGGCTCGGCCGGGGTGCGTCGCCGTTGCGCAGTTCGAGGCGGGGCCGTCCCACCGGGTATTGCGGCCTGAGCCGGTCGGGGTGCCGCAGCGTCTGCAGCGACCAGCGCAACCTTGGCCAGGCGACCACCAGGCAGTAGCCGGTGATGGCGAGGAAACAGGTGACGAGCAGGGTGGAGATCACAGATGGGCTCACGTGGGGTGTCGCCGTGAGGACATAGCGTTAAGGTTTGGTTAGGCAAACCTGCGTTGCTCGATATGGTCAAGCCGGATGGCTAACCCAGGTCGTTAACGCCGGTGCGGGCCGGTCGCAGCGCGGGGGAGGCGCGATGCAGCAGGGCAACAGCAGGGACTGGCAGCAGGGTGCGCCGAGGGTGGGCCATTCCGCAGGCAGTGCCTCAGTTCTAGACGCCGAGGGCGATCTGGGAGCCCCGCAGGTGCGGGTGGGGCAGGGGGGCGGTGTCCCATTCGCCGGGAGGGCGCTGGCCAAGAATGCCGAGCCACATCAGTTCGGCGAAGTTGTCGGTGTGGAGCTTGATCATCAGGCGGCGGCGGAAAACTTCGACGGTGCGGGAGGAGATGCCCAGCATTTCAGCGCATTCCTTGTTGGACTTTCCCAACAGGACGAGGTCGAAGACTTCGGCTTCGCGCCGTGTCAGCAGGCGGGCGAAGCGCTGCGACGGGCGCAGGATGTTTTGCATGATGAGGTCCTCCGAGGAGAACAACGCGCGGGGGCGGAATGGTTTCCTTGGGGAGTGCGAATTAGGGGCGGCGAGTTGGGGTGGGGTGCGGGCCGCGCGTTCCGCTCAGCTAGGCGGAACTGTGCCGTGAGCCCAAGAGGGGCGGAATGGCAGCCCCCTCCACCGCATGCGGGTGGGCCATTCGAGCATAGCTCTCGAGACCTTCTCCCATAATATCGCTCCACTGGAGCGATATTGCCTGTGGCACGGCTCGAAGCTCCTGCCCGCCACGCGAGGAGGAAACTAGAATTGCCACTCGCGGGCTTTGCCGACGAGGAAGTCACGGAAGACGCCGACGCGCTTGGAGTTCTTCAACGCCGGGGGGTAGACGAAGTAGGCCTCGTAGGCCGGGAGTTCGATGCCGGGGAGGACGCGGACGAGTTTGTCTTCGCCCTCGGTGACGTAGTCGGGGAGCATGGCGATGCCGATGCCGGCGCGGGCCGCCTGCATCATGCCGTAGATGGCGTTGACCTTCATGGCGGCACGGCGTGGCGAGGAATCCGGGCGGCCGAGGCGCTCGAGATAGTTGATGTCGCCGAGGTAGCTCGGAACCGGCTCGCCGAAAGAAATGACGCGGTGGGCGTCCAGATCCTCGACGGCGGTCGGCTCGCCGAATTCCTTGAGGTAGGTCGAGGAGGCGTAGAAGTGGTTGTGCACGGTGAACAGCTTGCGCTGGATCATCTCCGACTGGTTCGGGCGGTGCAGGCGGATGGCGACGTCGGCCTCGCGCATGGCGAGATCGAGCTCGGCGTCGTTGAGCTTAATCTCGATCTGGATTTCCGGATAAAGGATCAGGAACTCGTGGATGCGGGACGATAGCCAGGTGGAGCCGATGCCCACTGTTGTGGTGACGAGCAGGGGGCCGGTAGGCACCTCCTGGCTCTCGGACATCTGGGTTTCGACCTGCTGCAGTTCCCAGTGCATGCGGTGCGCGGTGCGGAAGAGCTGCTCGCCGACCTCGGTGAGGACGAGGCCGCGGGCGTGGCGGATGAACAGCTTCAGCCCGAGGTCTTCTTCGAGCGCGGAGATCTGCCGGCTCACCGCCGACTGGCTCATGTTGAGCTTTTCGGCGGCGTGGGTGAAGCTTCCCGATTCAGCGGCGGTGTGAAAGATGCGAAGCTTGTCCCAATCCAGCATGTGCTATTCCGCCGCTTCGGCGAGCTGGATGGAGGCGAGATATTCCTCGGCATCGAGCGCCGCCATGCAGCCCATGCCGGCAGCGGTGACCGCCTGGCGGTAGACGTCGTCAGTGACATCACCGGCGGCGAAGACGCCCTCGATATTGGTGGCGGTGCCGCCCGGGCTGACCTTCAGGTAACCGCCGGGCTTCATGTCGAGCTTGCCGGCGAAGATCGAGGTGGCGGGCGAGTGGCCGATGGCGACGAAGACGCCGTCGACGGTCTTTTCGGTGAGCTTGCCGGTGACGGTGTCGCGAATCTTCACGCCCTGCACCGAGCGCGGCATGTTCTGGCCGAACACTTCCTCGATCTCGGCGTTCCAGATCACCTCGACCTTGGGGTTCTTGAACAAACGGTCCTGCAGGATGCGCTCGGCGCGGAACTCGCCGCGGCGGTGGACGACGGTGACCTTGGAAGCGAAGTTGGTGAGGAACAGCGCCTCTTCGACGGCGGTGTTGCCGCCGCCGACCACGACCACTTCCTTGCCGCGATAGAAGAAGCCGTCGCAGGTCGCGCAGGCGGAGACGCCGAAGCCCTGGAACTTCTCCTCGGACTCGAGCCCTAGCCAGCGGGCCTGGGCGCCGGTGGCGACGATGACGCTGTCGGCGGTGTAGCGGGTGCCGCTGTCGCCGATGAGCACGAAGGGGCGGTGGTCGAAATCGACCTCGACGATGATGTCGTTGACGAACTTCGTGCCGACATGCTCGGCCTGCGCCTTCATCTGCTCCATGAGCCACGGGCCCTGGATGACGTCGGCAAAGCCGGGGTAGTTTTCCACATCGGTAGTGATGGTGAGTTGGCCGCCCGGCTGCAGGCCGGCGATCATCACCGGTTCGAGCATGGCGCGCGCCGCATAAATGGCGGCGGTGTAGCCGGCCGGGCCGGAGCCGATAATCACGAGCTTGGAGTGCATTCGAGGATTCCTCACGCCACGCACCTCCCGCGTCGCGAAGTGACCCCGCGCGCCCCGGAAGGCACTTCAAACACGCTTGCGGCACGTCTCGTCACTGGTACGCCAGACCAAGCGAGCGCCGTCAAGTCAACAGAAACAATAAAATAGGCAGCGAGGGGGAGTCGATTCAAGGCCGGCAGGGTGTCGCGGGCCCAATGCGACGGCGGTTCCCACATGATTGTGGCTGCGATGACGACGTGGCTGTCCGAGTGTGGCGTGCCCGCCTCTGTGAGGCGCTTCGTCTTCTCCCCGCAGAACCGGGCTTGCTCAAGCAACTGGTCTATCGGCATGGTGCGGTGGACGTGGAGCAGTAACCGCATGTCTTGCGGGCCGGGGATTTGGGGGGAAGCAGATGAGAAGCTGGATGAAGGTGGCGTTGTCGGTCGCCGTGGCAATATTGGCGTGCAGTTCGGCGGTGGCCCAGGATGCGACCGAGCGCGCCGAGGAACTGAAGGCGTGGCGCGAGCAGTGCAATGATCCGGATACCGACCTGCGGACGGCGTATCTGGAGGCGGCGATCGAATCCGGCGACACGGCGGTGATCCGCATCTGCGTGCGGCAGTCACTGATGAGTGACGACGCCGACATCCGCAATCTGGGGCTGCGCGCGGCGTTGGCCTCGATCGACCAGCTGTTGTTCGAGGTGACGATGCCCGAACCGGTGGAGAATGCCATCGAGAAGGCCGGGGACAGCGATAAAGAGCAGCGCGAGCTGAACCGGCTGTTCATGATCCAGGACTGGTGGGTGCTGCGCGCCGGGTTCACCGTGGTGATCGAGGACGCGAAGGTCGCCTCGGGGAAATCGACGTGGTACCCCCTCACCAACCTCACAGAGCAGAACGACAACTACAAGGGCACCGCTGCGGTGATCGGTGACAAGGTCAACTGGACCGGCGGCACCTACCTCGCCAACAAGGAGTGCTCGATGAACCTCAAGCTCTCCGACAACGCGACGCTGGACGGCGTGCTGCTGTGTGCGCGCAACGTGCCGTTCCCGGTGTCGGCGGCTCTGCTGTAGCGCTCAATAGAGGCGGAGGGCGGAGATGCCGATCTCGCCCTTGGTCACCACGGTGATGCGAAGCTCGCGCGCCGCGCGCAGATCGAGGTGGCAGGCGCCGGTGCCGGTTGCGGCGGGAATGGTGTTGCAGCGGGTGGCGAGGGACCAGCCGCTGGCGCCACGCGGGCGCTGGTCGACGATGACATCGAGGGGCGCCTCGCCGCAGCCGGGGGCCTGGACGACGCTGAGGCCGCGGAGGGCGCCGTCGTCGGGGCCGATGGTGAGGCTGACGCCGCGCTTGCCGCCTTCCGGAGCGACCCGCCAGCAGGCGCTGGAGCTGGCGAAGGCGGTGGATGGACCATCGCCGCGGGTGAGGCCGTCGAAGGCGACGATCTCGTAGGGCAGGCCGGTGGTGACCGAACGCTGCTCGCGGTCGGCCGCGAGGGCGGCGGCCTCGACCAGTTCGAAGGCGGCGCGAATGCGATCGAAGCGGAGCGAGAGGGCCTGGCCAGCCTCGACGCTGAGGATCATGGCGAACGGGTCAACGCCGGAGGGCCGGGCCAGGGTCGCGACCGCGCCGCTCAGGCCCTGCTTGAAATAGGTAGCAGCGTCGGACGGATCGGCCGCGCCGAGGCGGAGCAGGCCGCCGTCCCCGGTCATTCCGGTTTCGACGCCAGCTCCGAAATTGCCGAAGCTCGACGGCAGCAGGCTGTAGATGAAGAGTGGATCGCGGCGGTTGAGTGCCGCATCGTAGGCGTAGGGCTGCAGGCCGAGGCGGTCGAGGCACTCGCCGGGGCGCGGGCCGACCAGCACTGGAGCGAAGGCCAGATCATCATCGCCGGCGGCCTCGAGGGCGCCGGGGATATCGGATACGGCGATCGGCGGTCCGGACTCGCCCCAGGTGCCGGCGTTGGTCTTGAAGCGAAGCGGGATCAGGCTCTGGTGATCGAAGGCGAGCACGACATGCCGCGGCAGCGCCAGCCAGCAGGTCTTGCTGGCGCCGTTGCGCGAGCCGAAAAGCCAGGCGTGGCCGACCTCCTCGTTGGCGGTGGTGACGTAGACGCTGCCGGCGCTGGCCAGGCCGGTGAGACAGAGGATGAGGGCCAGCGCGAGGCTTAGCTTGCGCCAGATCACCAGTGCTCCTTGGGGTCGCGCCACAGCGACATCCAGCTGATCAGCAGACCGCCGATGGCGAAGAAGGCTGCAATAGCGAAGGCAAACGTGGCGGTGCCGCGATCGCCGAGCAGGCCGGCGAGGAGGCCGATGCCGAAGGTTTCGCGCTGCGCTCCGGGGCTGGGGCGGAAGAGCAGCAGTTCGCCGGCTTCGGTGGTGGCGGAGACCTGGAGCCCGGCGAGCTTGTCGTAGAGCGCGACGCCGTACCAGGAAGGACCAGCATCGGCGTCGCCGAGCGGCAGGGACGCGGCGGAGGCGACGCGGCTGCCGGCGGGAATTTCGAAGGTGTTGTCGCTGACCGGAAACAACCGGTTGCTGTCGAGCGACTTGCCATAGACGCTGATGGTGCCGCCGCGCAGCAGGTCGTAGACGCGCCGGCCGCCGGTATCAGGAGCGAGCGGAGCGCCGAACTCGCTGCCTGCCACCGCGGGGCCGGCAATCGGCAATTGCCAGGACGGATCGCTCATCCCGGGGCCGGGGGCGAGCGCGATCTGCAGACGGCCGAGCTGGAGGCCGCATTCGTCCTCGTTTCGATTGGAGAGGAGGGTCACGGCGGCAGGCGGCGCCTCGATTTCGATCAGCAGCCGCTCGGGCTCCCAGTGGTAGGTGAGGAGCGCCCCTGCCGGAGGACGGACGACGCCGGTGAAACGGTCGCCGGTCAGCAGCGCGGCGCAGTTGCCGGCGTCCGAAAGGCGCGCGTTGACCACCGGGATGCTGGAGAGTTCGGGTCGCGCCACCCGCTGCACCAGCAGTTCGGTGTCGAGCTGCATGACGATCAATGGCGAAGGGCCGCGAATGAGCGTCACAGCACCGATCGCGAGCGCGGTGACCACCACGGTGAGGAGGAGCGCCTTGAGGGCCTTGCTGGCTCCCGCCACCCAGCGCCAGGCCTTGTGCAGCAGGGTCATCGCGCCGCCAGATGCGGCACGAGGGTCCGGTAGTCGTAGCGATCGGTGCTGAAACCGTCCGAGAACTCGACCGACAGCAGCGCCCGGCCGTTGAAGCCGGGCGGAAGTTGCAGCTTGCAGACCAGGTCGAAGGCGATCATCGAGCCGCCGGCGGGAGTGCAGCCGGCGGTGGCAACGGGGGCGAGCCCGGCGGGCGCCTCGGATGCCTCGGTCTCGTACAGGGAGGCCGTCGCCGCCTGCGATTTGCCGTTGGCGAAGACGACGAGTTGGCGCGGCTCGGCCGGATCGCCGTCGAAGATCGGCAGATTGACCGCGCCGCCGGGCGAGCAGTTGCCCGAGGCCGAGGCGAAGGCGCGGAAGGCGACCTCGTCGGCAGGGTAGCGGCTGAGTTGGGGTTCGTACTCCTGCGCCAGCGGGGCGACGCGGATCAGCTCGCCGCTCACGCCGGCGGCGGGCGCGTAGAAATTGGCCGCCGAGAAGCGGCCGTCGCGGGTGGTGACGCGCAGGCAGACGCCGTTATCGGCGGCAGGGGGGCCGGCGACGATCACGCTGTTGCCCGAGGCCGCCTGCACGCCGCCGAGCCGGAGGCCGACGAGCGGTGAGCCCGAGACGGCCACCGAGTTGTCGTAAGACTCGTTGATTTTTCCGGCGAGCGAAGCATCGACGATGTCCGCCTGCGCGGCGGCCGGGCCGGCCGCGAGCAGCACCACGGCCAGCAAAAGTAATCGCAGCAACATCAGGTGCTCCCCAGTCCCACGGAGAACTATAGAGGGCGATCAAGACGGCGCAAGGCAGTTTCGGGCGGATGCCCGTCAGACGAACTTGACCTCGAGGATCTCGTAGTTGCGGGCGCCGCCGGGCGCGGCGACTTCGACGCTGTCGCCGGCTTCCTTGCCGATCAGGGCTCGGGCGATGGGCGACGAGATCGAGATGCGGCGCTTGGTCATGTCGGCCTCCGCGTCGCCGACGATCTGGTAGGTGGTTTCCTTCTCGGTGCCCTCGTCGATCAGCTTGACGGTGGCGCCGAACTTCACGGTCTTGCCGTTGAGTTTGGAGATATCGATGATGTCGGCGAGGGCGAGCAGCGCCTCGAGTTCCTTGATGCGGCCTTCGTTGAGGCTCTGCTGCTCCTTGGCGGCGTGATACTCGGCGTTTTCGCTGAGATCGCCGTGGGCGCGGGCCTCGGAAATGGCGGCGATGATGGTGGGGCGATCCTCGGACGTGCGGCGGCGATATTCCTCGCTGAGGGCCGTGTGGCCACCCGGGGTCATCGGAATCTTGTCCATAGCCGTCTCCACTCAAAAGAGAAGCTTCCCGGGCAAACCACGACCGCCTTGCAGCAGGCCGACGATTTGGGGGAAGCGAAGGTAAAGTGCCTGCGCATCAGGCGCGGGTCAAGCCGTCACGCCCGCGGCGGTGGATATCGGACGCGGGGGCGGCGGGGTCAAGGGGAGCGGAAGGGTGTGAGCTGGTGTATGGGCGCTGTGTCGGTGCCGCCTCCCTCCACCGGCCGTGCCAGGGAGGATCATCAGTGGCCCACCCCTTCGGCAGCGTTCAGGCCTCGACGAGTTGCGCCTCAACCTTGGGGGCGGGGTTGTCGCGGAGGAGGCGCAGCGGGGCGATGGAGGCACTGCATCTCGAGCAGTGGATGACCGTGCCTTCGTGGACATGGGCCGCTGTCAGCTCGTTGATCGAGCCACAATGCCCGCACGTGAAGGTCACGCGGACCGTCTGGAAGTCGTTCATGGCTTCGCCTTTCCTGCGTGAAAGCGAGAGCAGGAACCTCTTGATCCGGGCCTCATGCTCTCGGCGCCGGCATGCCGTATCAGCCGAGCGATGCCGGAAACGTACGTGCCGGCCGCAGTGACCGTCTATTAACAATGATATGTCGGGGAGCGCTTTGCGGATGGCTTTGGAGGAAACAACAAAGGCGCAGCTCCCTCCGGACCTGCGCCTCCGATTTCCGTAGTTCAGACGGTGATCAGCTTGGCTGGAGGTTGTCGGCGGCGTTCTTGCCGGTCCGCTTGTCCTTGACGATTTCGTACGCCACCTTCTGACCCTCGTCGAGGCCGGAGAGGCCGGAACGCTGGACCGCGGAAATGTGCACGAAGACGTCAGCCCCACCCTCGTCGGGCTGTATGAAACCGTAGCCCTTCTGGCCGTTGAACCATTTTACAGTGCCGGTAGCCATATAAGTCCCTTTCGCAGACTGCTGTGGCAGCTCCCACCCCAATAGGAGCATATGCCTATCGAAAATTGGATGAACCTCAGCAGGCGTAGTGGACGCCAGGCACGAGTGTCGGCCGCAATATTCGACCGTTAACTTGTAGCGGGAATTCTTCGGCCTATCAATATGGCGGGCGTAGCGCCAATTGCCCGGTGCGCACGCAGCGCAACAGGCAAGCAAACAAACCGACAAAGCAGTCCCCGTGCCATTGGAATGGCGGCGTCGGGGCCGAGGAAACGGGCGCAAAAGCCCGAGGAACACGACGCTCGGCGTCACATCCCATAGCGCAATCTATGCTTCCGCTTTGTGACAGCAAAGTGGTATTCGAGGCGCGGGCGACACTTCCACCATTCCCAAGTTCCAGCGTGCGCAAACTTCGGCATTCCTCGGGCGATGCAATCGCCGATCGCCGCGCCGGCTATGCCGAGGCAATGGCCGCCGAACGGGCGTTCGCCGAGGCCGCCGAGGTGCTGGCCCAGGCGATGGAACTGGTGCCGGACTGGGCGGCCGGGTGGGCCAATCTGGGGCGCTATCGCGAGGAGATGGGCGACATCGCCGGTGCGGTCGAGGCCTGGCGGCGGTCGGCCGGGCTCGACGGCGACGGGGTGTATGGCGCGGCGCTGAAGCTGGTGGCGCATGGCCAGTTGGCGGACGCAGACGGTGGGGCCTATGTCGAGGCGCTGTTCGATGATTATGCGCCACGGTTCGAAAAGTCGCTGGTCGACCGGCTGGGCTATGACGTGCCGCGCGAGATCGCCGGGCTGATCGGCGAGGTTGGCAGGCCAGGCGGGGGGACAGCATACGATCTTGGCTGCGGCACCGGGCTGATGGGGGTGGAACTCCGGCCGACGGTGCGGCGGCTGGAGGGCGTGGACGTCTCCGAGGCGATGCTGGCGGAGGCGCGGCGCAAGGGTGTCTACGACCGGCTGGTGAAGGCGGACCTGCTGGCGTTCCTCGCCGTGGCGGAGCCGGCGGCGCTGGTGACGGCCACTGACGTGCTCAATTATACCGGGCCTTTGCCGCCGGTTCTGGCCGCAGTGCATCGGGTGCTGGAGCCGGGCGGGTTGTTCGGGTTCTCGCTCGAGCTCTACGAGGGGCTGGAGGCGCTGAAGCTGCGGAGTTCGCTGCGCTATGCGCATAGCGGGACGGCGGCGGTCGCGGCGTGCCTCGCGTCGGGATTCGCGGTGGCGGGCAAGCGCGACACGGTGATTCGGCAGGATCGCGGCGAGCCGGTGGCCGGGCTGCTGATTGTGGCGAGACGGCTCTAGGTTCTGTACTCATAAAGGGATTCCGCGCGGTGGTCGGTTGTGATTCAAACTCCTGAACGAGAGGAGTTTGGATATGGCTCGCTTCGATCTGTCGGACCAGGAGTGGTCCATCGTTTCCC
>Ga0123337_10005710_pt1 | contig 12130 bp, 9 predicted proteins | sample frozenSSSSmetaG_FD_89792 | JGI IMG/M metagenome (GOLD analysis project Ga0123337, IMG submission 89792) | Glacier valley bacterial and archeal communities from Borup Fiord, Nunavut, Canada, to study Microbial Dark Matter (Phase II) -... | ecosystem: Environmental > Aquatic > Freshwater > Ice >...
AATGGCGAGGAACTAGGGAGAAATCCCCTTGTCCGCGACTTCGCGCAAGATGCGCTCGGCTTCTGTGTAGCGAAACTGCGCCTTTATCCATTGCGCGGTGTCCAGGCAGACCCATTTCATACATTCGGTGAGATGGGGCAGGGGAAGGATGAGATTGCCGTTGTAAACGCCATTAGCGGCGGTCAGTATCGGTTCATGATGCGAGAGCCGATTGCGCAATAAGTGAATGGCTTTTAGCCGTTCATGGATGTCGAATCTTGTCTTTCCCGCTGCATTTGGGAACGCCCGGTTAAGTTTCTGGTTCACCCATAGGGCGCGGTGATTCGATGCCTGTAAAAGCTCCACCCAGAATCCAAACGTAAGCTTCGTAATGACTTTGCCTGGCTTTCCACCCGCTCCCGGTTTTTTCTTGGCCTTGGCGATCTGGTCCCGCCAATAGACGGAAGGCGGCGCGGCGGCGTACCAAACGGCCATCTGGTAGCTCTCGGTCAAGGCGTGATGAGCGGCGTTGCGCACCATCACTTCCAGCCCGTGCAGCAACCCGTAAAGCACTTGCGAGAGCTACAGATTGTACTCGTATAGTTCCAGGGCTTTGGAAAGGTCATGGCCAGTCGCGCCCAGATAACGTGTCAACCGTTCCCGCGTGAGGGGTGCGCTCGATGTCGCGAACGCTATCCTGTTCATCCTCATCCAAACTGCTCCACCAGTCGCCGAATTCATCCGAGAATTCGACTTCACATTCCACAGATGGAATATAGAAAATATCTGGGTCCGAGCGTTTACTCAAAAATCGGCATCAGCTTTGCCAGCACTTCATCCATGATCTCGTCCGGAACGCTTTCCAGCTTCTTGCCCTTACGCGCGCCGAGATCGAGCGCACGGGGCTGGTCGCAGCGGACAGTGCCCGTTGTTTTAGTTCCTGCTCCTGTCAGGGGCACAGCAAACCCCGCCGTCCGCGCGAAATTACCGCCGCTTGTGATGGGGAGAACCACGGGCACTTTCGTCACCCGATTGAACACCTCTGGCGAAACAATCAGGACCGGGCGACGGCTCTTTTGCTGGCGCCCTTCCCTGGGATCAAGCCCGACCAGCCAGATTTCGCCACGCTTCATCAGATGAACTCGCCGCCGGCAGGCTTGTCATGGAGCCATTCGCGCTCTTCCTTGCTACGGGGAGCCTTGGGATTGCATTTGGCGAGCAACTCGGCCAGAGTATAGCGGGGCTTCTGCTGCGGTTCGACAATTAGACGGCCACTCTGGACAGCCAACCCCACCTTTGCTCCCGGCCGCAAGTGCAGGATATCGAGTAGAGCGGGAGGGACGGCCAGCATGACCGAGCCGCCTACCTTGCGCAGACTGGCTGTGTGCATTTTAGTTATATTTTAATATAACATTTGGGAGAATTCTTTCTAATAGCGGACGACAAAAAACGGGACAGTTCAATCTTTCACCGCAGAATAGGATTCAGGGAACTGCGGGCCAGATCTCCCGGTTCCGATGCCCTTGAGAACTTCTGTTCCTGGATCGGATACAGTGCACTTCTGGCACTGGTGGCAATAGGGCTGGTTTACGGTTCGTCTGTGAAGGCGAGAATGATTCAATGTCTTCCTGGGATGAACAACTCGCCAAGCTTACGCCTGCAAAACGGGCGCTGCTGGAACGGATGCGGAAACAAACCGCTTCGGATTCGGGGATCCGCCCGCGCGATCGCGGGAAGCCCGCGCTGCTTTCGTATGCGCAGCAGCGGCTTTGGCTGGTGCACCAACTGGACCCGGAAAGCTATCTGTTTAACGTTCCGCGCGCATGGCGGTTGCAGGGTCCGCTGAATGTGCAGGCGCTTGAACGCGGATTGAATGAGATCGTCCGAAGGCATGAGGTTCTGCGGACTGTATTTGCGGGTGAGGCTGATTCGCTGGAACAGGTGGTGCTGCCGACAACACCCATTGCACTGCCGGTGAGCGGGATTGCTCTGGAGGATGCGATTGGGGAAAGCATTGCGGAGTTCCGGAAACCGTTCGATTTAGGTACGGGGCCGATGCTTCATGCGCGGCTCTGGCGCTTGGCGGAAGAGGATCACATTCTGCTGATTGTGCTGCATCATATTGTGAGCGACGCCTGGACCGCCGCGATTCTCTTTGAAGAACTAAGCGCTTTGTATGGCGGCGCGGCCTTGCCGGAACTGCCGGCGCAGTATGCGGATTATGCGGTGTGGCAGCGGGAGTATTTGTCAGGCGGGCGGTTGCGGAACGAGATTGCGTGGTGGGTGCGGAATCTGGAAGGCGCCCCGGCGGATTTGCGGCTGCCGCTGGACATGCCGCGGCCGTTGACGGAAACCTCGCGGGGCGCAATGGAAGTGGCTTCCCTGCCCTTACCGCTGCTCAAAAGTGTGCGTGAACTGAGCCGGCAGGAGGGTGCCACGCTTTACATGACGCTGCTGGCGGCTTATTCCGTGCTGCTTGGGCGCTATTCGGGGCAGGACGATATTGTGACCGGGACGGACTTTTCGACGCGCACGAATGTGGAGACGGAGAAGATGATCGGGTTCTTTATCAACCTGCTGCCGATCCGGGTGCGCGTGACTCGGGACATTACGTTTCGGGAATTAATCGGCAGGGCAAAGGAGGCGGCGCTGGAGGCTTATGCGCATCCGGATTTGCCGTTCGAGAAACTGGTGGAAGAATTGAAGCCGGAGCGTGTACCGAGCCGGCATCCGGTTGTGCAGGTGCTGCTGGTGATGCAGAATATTCCGCGGGCAAAGCGGGAGATGGCGGGGTTGCGGGTAACGGATTTTGAGGTACCGTTTAATACTTCGAAATTCGATCTAGCGCTGTTTGTAGAAGAGAAGCCGGACGGACTTTTGGAGCAGTGGGTGTATCACGCCGAGCTGTTTCTGCCGGAGACGATTCGCAAGATGGCCGGGCATTTCGAGACGCTGCTGCGGAATGCGGTGGCGCTTCCGGATGTGCCGGTGAAGGAACTTGCCATTCTAACTGAAGCCGAACAGAGGGCGCGGGAAGAGGAAGAGCAGAAAGCGAAGCGATCGAAATTGAGCAAGTTGATGAAGACGGCGCCTACGGGCGTGGGTCTTGGGAAAAAAGTTTCAGAGCCAGATCACGCGTAGGCTTTTATACTTTCGAAACTGCCTCGACAGGAACGTGCGTATCGGGATAGGCAGGCGGCACTCCGGATCGAGAATAACCTTCTTCTCTGCAAGGACGCCGACCACGCGTTTGCGGATGGGTTCTTACGCCTTACGAATAAGTTCCACTACGTCGATTGCGCGCTTGTCATACATGTAGATAAACCTTCTTAAAATTACTTCTCCCGTGCCCGATCAGTGAAGAGGAAGAAGGCTTTCTGGCTTTCGAAAGTCGCCACTATATTCTGGTCGAGAGTGGCGAGGTAGACCGGGCGTGCAAACGCCTGCGAGATGAGCAGGCGATCAAACGGATCGGCATGGAGAAAGCGCAATCGATTGAGCCCGCGGATGTCTTCGTAAGCGATGGGCAACTCCGTACAGGAAAAGGCCTTCATGGGGATGCCGGAGTTTATAGCTTCACAGGCTCCATAGCTTTACAGGCGGGTGAAGTCTTCCAGTTCCGGTTCGGCCGCCTCAAACCGTTTCTGTAGAATGAGAGGTCATGATTCAGGAACAGGAGGAGGCGGGATTTTGGCTTTCCCCTCAGCAGGAACGGGTTTGGAATTCGGGTTACGGCCATGCGGTGGCAGTGGTTGGTTTGAGCGCGCCTGTTGAGGCGGAGCGGCTTCGCCTGGCGGTTAGGGAATTGGTCCGGCTGCACGAGCCGTTGCGCACTGTATATCGCCGTATGGCGGGGATGAAGCTGCCGTTTCAGATGGTGCTGGCGGAGAGCGAGCCTGCCTGGGAAGGAGTTCCGCAATTTGATTTGGAGCATGGGCCGGTGCTGCATGTTGCCGCACGGGCGGAATCGGTGACGTTGACAGCGCCCGCGTTGGTTTTGGATGTGCGGTCGCTGCGGATTTTGGGGGAGCAGCTTCAGACACTTTTGGATGGCGGGGCGTTGCAGGAGCCGGACATCCGTTATGTGCAGTTTGCGCAGTGGCAGCGCGATCTGGTGGAGGAAGCCGAAGAGCCCGCGAAGGCGTATTGGGCGCAGGCGGCGCGGGCCGCGGTTCCTGTGCTTCCGGGGGAAAAAGCAGCTACGGGCGAGTATCGCACCGGGTTGGTACGGATCGCTCTGCCGGTGGCTTCGCAGGAGATTTTTCTGGCTGCCTGGCAAACGCTTTTGTTGCGGCTGACGGGGCAGGCGGACATTTCAACAGAAGTGTTTTTTGAGGGGCGCGAGTATGAGGAGCTGCAAGGCGCGGTAGGGCTGATTGGAAAAAATATTCCGGTGACGGCGCGGTTTCAGGGGAGCGCGCGTTTTCGGGAGATTGTGGAGCAAGCGCGCGAAACGCTGGAGGGTGGCGCGAAGTGGCTGGATGCGTTTCCGGGCGGCGGCGAAACCGCGAATGCAGTGGGGTTCGACTGGGCTGAGTTGGAGCCGGACGCGGGACTGGTGCAGGGCGGCAAGCTGCGGCTTTCGGTGCGGCGCGGTGTTGGCTTGTTGCAGTTCAATGCGGCCGTGTTCGAACCGGAAACGGTGGCGCGCTGGGGTGAGTATTTCAAGCGCCTGATGGCGGCGGTACTTGCGAATCCTGACGCGCTGGCGGGCAGCGTGCCGCTGATTGGTGACGACGAGCGGCGGCGGTTAGCTGCATGGAATGAGACGGTGGCTTCGTATCCGCAGGACCGTTGCCTGCACCAGCTTTTTGAAGCGCAGGCGGCCGAAACACCGGATCTGCCCGCGGTGCGCTGCGAAGAGCAGGTACTGACTTATCGGGAATTGAACGAACGCGCGAACAGGCTGGCGCACCATTTGCGCGCTTTGGGTGTGGGGCGGGATTCGTTGGTTGGGTTGTGCCTCGATCGCGGTGTGGACATGATCGCGGCGCTGCTTGGAATCTTAAAAGCCGGTGGCGCGTTTGTGCCGGTGAATGCCGATAATCCGAAGCCGCGGATTGCCAGGCAGCTTGAAGGCGCCGTGGCCCTGGTGACCGAAGAAAAGCTGGCGGCGCTGATGCCGGAGTTCGGCGGAGTGACGGTGCTGATGGGTAATTTTGAAAACGAACCCACCTCAAATCCCGCGGCTTTGGCGACGTTGGCTGGGGCAACTCCGGAGAGCCTGATGTATGTGATTTTTACATCGGGTTCCACCGGCGTTCCGAAGGGTGTTGGCGTGCGCCATCGCAACCTGGTGAATTATGCGTGGCATATCAAAAACAGCCTGCCGGGCGAGCGTATGCAATTTGCGACTGTATCCACGCTGAGCGCGGATTTAGGAAATACGTGTATCTATCCGGCGCTGATTTCAGGTGGCTGCCTGCATGTGATTCCGCAGGATGTGGCGGGCGATAGCGGGCGCATGGCGGCTTACTGTCAGCGGCATCCCGTGGATGTGTTGAAGATTGTGCCATCGCATTTGAACGCGTTGCTGGAGACTGACGAGGGCCGGGGCGTGCTGCCGCGGAAACATCTGGTGATGGGCGGCGAGACGCTGACCTGGAGCCTGGTGGAGCGCATTCGGGAATTGGGGGCCGGGTGCGAGATCTGGAATCATTACGGGCCCACGGAAACTACGGTCGGGTCTTTGATGTTGCGGCTGAAGGATTACACGGGGATGGCAATTCCCATTGGGAAGCCGATCGCGAACACGCAGGTCTATATCCTGAACGAGCAGCGCGAGCCGGTACCGGTTGGGGTGACCGGGGAACTTTTTATCGCGGGTGCGGGAGTGACAGCGGGGTATCTGGGGCAGCCGGACTTAACGGCGGAGCGATTCGCGGGCGGGATGTATCGGACCGGCGACCTGGCGCGCTTTTTGCCCGACGGCAATGTGGAGTTTCTGGGGCGCGCCGATGACCAGGTAAAGATTCGCGGGTTCCGGATTGAATTGGGCGAAATTGAAGCCATGCTGATGCGGCATGCTTCCGTGAAGCAGGCTGTGGTTCTGGCGCGGGAAGATGGCGGCGGCGAGAAACGGCTGGCGGCGTATGTGGTGGGGCGCGAAGCTTCGGTGGATGTGGAGGCGTTGCGCGGTTTTTTAAAAACGCAGTTGCCGGATTACATGGTTCCGGCGGCGTTTGTGCCGCTGGTAAAACTTCCGCTGAATGCGAATGGCAAGATTGACCGGCAGGCGCTGCCAACGCCCGAACAGGCTAAGACCGCGCAACAGGAATTTATTGCGCCTGCCAACGCTTCAGAGGTAGCGGTTGCGGATATCTGGGCGGCTGTTCTGCGGCGGGAACGGATTGGGGTGGAGGACGATTTCTTTGAAATCGGGGGGCATTCACTTGTGGCGACGCAGATTGCTTCGCGGTTGCGGGAGCACTTCCGGATGCCTGTGGCGGTGCGGCTGATTTTCGAATATCCGACGGTACGGTTGCTGGCGGCGAAATTGGACTCTATTGAGGTGGAGGAAGAAGACGAGGAGATTGTGCCGCTGGGGCGCATGAGCTTATAAGGGTTCTGTCCCTTCGTTCAGGATGGATAGGTAAGGCTCATATACGAACAAGCGGTGCCGTTCGCGGCCGGTGCTTTCACGTAAGATTCCAAGTCTCTCTAAGTGCTCGAGAGACTTTGCCACGGTGGGGGTGGAAATGCCGATTTTCCTGGCGGTGGCCGGAATCGAAATGATGGGATTGCGCTGTAGGTGCTGGTAGACGCGCATTACGGAACTGGAAGCTCGCCCCAGCTCTTCGATCTGGCCCTTGTGCCGGTGGAACATGGCGATGATCTGCCGGGCGGCGGTGGCTGCTTGTTCGGCGGTTTCCTTCACTCCGGTCAGGAAGAAATGGAGCCATGACTCCCAGTCACCATTCACCCGGACCCGGTCCAAAAGATCGTAATATGCCGCGCGATGAGCTTTGAAATACAGGCTGAGGTACAGAATGGGCTCGCGGAGCACTTGCCGTTCACATAAATGAAAGGTAATCAGCAATCGGCCCAGACGACCGTTGCCATCGAGAAACGGATGGATCGTTTCGAACTGAACATGAATCAATCCAGCCTTCACCAGCAAGGGCAAATCGGGCCGGTCTTCGTGCAGAAACTTTTCGAAGCTATGCAAGCAGTCCATCAAGAGTTCAGGCGGTGGGGGAACGAAAGCGGCATTCCCGGGCCGGCTGCCTCCGATCCAGTTCTGGCTTTGACGAAACTCGCCCGGCTGCTTGCCTGAGCCGCGGACACCGGACAAAAGAATCTGGTGGATTTCGCGAATCAGCCGCAGTGACATAGGGAAGCCCTCCCGCAAGCGGGCGAGCCCATGATTCATGGCTGCCACGTAATTCGAAACCTCTTGAACGTCGGCTATGGGAACGCCTGGCGCTTCGTTGTTTTCAAAAAGCAGCAGATCCGAGAGAGAGGATTGTGTTCCTTCGATTTGGGACGACAACACTGCCTCTTTCCGGACATAGGTGTAGAGGAACAACGACAGGTCAGGAAGGACGGAAGCCAAACCGTCCAGCCGCCCGAGGGCTTGGTTAGCGTCTTCGAGTAACTGTTGTAAGTTTTCGAGGCGTACCGGAGGAGAAGGAGGCAGCGGCGGCGGGACGAAAGCACGAACGGTTTCGCCCTCGTATCTCTTGGTGACATACCGGCCTAGCCTAGGGTTGGTGCTGCTGGTGGTGGACAATCGAACCTTTCGTTAGAAAACAAGTAACGAAAGGATAGCAGCTTTTATTTTCGTTCTTTGCTGGGCAACTCGCCACCTGCATCAACCGGGAGAACGCCAGAGACGATGATTTCAAGGCAGGTCATGCTCACGGAATTAACGGCAAGACCTGAATCAGAGGCACGTACCTTTTAAAATCAAATGTGTTGTGGGTTCGGCAGCGATGGGATCCCAATACTGAGGGATCGGCGGGTTCTCATTGATATCGTTCCTATCGATTACAGCGGCGCTGTCGATCAGCCGAATCGCTTCGCGCAGGTCGGCCTCCGCTGCACTCACGGCCGGCCCGATGCCAGTGTCATCGTTTACCAACATCAGCATATCGGCTATTTTCAGGCTGTTGCGCACCCTTGCGTAGTCGAAGCCCCTGTCGTGGGTTTTAACTTCAGAGGAGGCGGGAACAAATGTTATGAGGGCGACTAGCGGGAGCAAACTCAGCATTTTGTTCATTGCGCTTTTACCCAATATAAGACATATCACTCTGCACGGATTTCGGGCTTAATATCAACGGGGCTGAATCCTGAATCAGGCAAATTCCCCTGTAGTAAAGAACCGTACAATTCGGCGATAATACTCTTTTATGGAACGCACAATGCCATCGTTGGGAAAAAGCCTGGGATCCATTCGCCGGAAGGCTGTGGATCTGTCGCAATTTAAACCGATTCGGGAGAGCCAGTTGAGCCCGGAAGAAACGCTGCCCCTTATCATGGAACCCGCGTCGGACCAGGTGGATCTGGCGGAGTGGGTGCGCAACAACCGCGCTGAGGTGGACCAGAAATCCGCCAAGCACGGTGGCATTCTGTTCCGCGGGTTCGGTGTGAAGGATGCCCGTGCTTTTCAGGATGTGGCGGCGGCGCTGACCAATGAATTGTTTGCCGATTATGGGGATCTGCCAAAAGAAAGCCTGGCGGAAAAGGTCTATGCTTCGACACCTTACCCGGAAGACAAGATGATCCTGTATCACAACGAAAGCTCGCACATGAGCAGTTGGCCGAGCAAGATCAACTTCTTCAGCATGATTGTGGCGAAAGAAGGCGGCGCGACTCCCATTGTGGATTGCCGGAAAGTGTACAACAGCCTGGACCCGGCCGTGCGCGATGCGTTTACGAATAAAGGCCTGACTTACATCCGCAATTTTTGCGAAGGACTGGATGTGAGCTGGCAGCGTTTTTTCAGCACCGAAGATAAGGCCGTTGTGGAAGAGCACTGCAGCACCGCGGGCACCACTTGCGAATGGACGGGGAAGAACAATCTGCGCATCAGCCAGCGTTGCCGCGGCGTATTGCGGCATCCGGTAACGGGCGAGATGTCTTTCTTCAATCAGGTGCAATTGCATCATGTGCATTGCCTGGACAAAGAAACGCTGGATGCGATGCTGTCGATTTTTTCGCGGGAAAATCTGCCAAGAGGTGTGACGTATGGAGACGGCACGCCAATTGAAGATTCGGTGATGGACCACATCGGCGAGATTTACGAGAAGCATGCCGTGCGGGTCCAGTATCAGCCGGGCGACATGGTGAGCCTGGACAACATGCTGGTGGCGCATGCGCGCGATCCGTTCAGCGGGCCTCGCAAGATTGTGGTGGCGCTAGGCGACATGGTGGACGGCAACGCGCTGGACCGGGCTGGACACACGGCGTAGTTTCTTTCCCAATGAGCACACAGCTTCCTAGGGAAGCACCGGCCACGTTCGCGCAGCAGCGGTTGTGGTTCTTAGATCAGCTGCAGCCGGGCGGCGTGGAGTATCTGATTGCCTGGCAGATCCGGCTGGTGGGTGAGTTGGATACGGATGCACTTCACCGCACGCTGAATGAACTGGTGCGCCGGCACGAGGTGTTCCGCACTACGTATACCGCGGTGAACGGTGAAGTGATGCAGGTGATCGCCGAGCCCGCGCCGATCGAACTGCAGGCAGAAGATGTTGCGGGCGAAGAGGAAGCCGGCGGGATTGCCGCGGCGGAGGCGGCCACACCGATCGATCTGGAACGGGGGCCGGTGCTGCGGGCCCGTTTGTTAAAGCTGGCCGCGGAAGATCACTTTCTTCTGCTGACGCTGCATCACATTCTGTTCGATGGTTCCTCGCGGGCCATTTTCACGCGGGAGTTCGAAGCACTTTACGCGGCGTTTCGGGAAGGCAAAGCTTCGCCTTTGGCAGAATCGCCACTGCAGTATTCCGATTACGCGGTGTGGCAGCACCGCACGCTGAAAGGCAAGCGCTATCAGCGGCTGCTGGATTACTGGAAGAAGCAGTTGGATGGCGTGGCCTTGCTGGAACTTCCGACGGACCGGCCGCGGGCGGCGATGCAAACATCGCGCGGCGCTCAGTTGCCGTTCACGCTTCCGGGCGAGTTGGCGGCGGGCTTGAAGGCGCTGGCGCAACGGCACCGCGTGAGCTTGTACATGACGCTGCTGGCGGCGTTTCAGACGCTGCTTTCGAAATATAGCGGGCAGGAAGACATTGTGGTGGGCGGCCCGATTGCGGGGCGCACGCGCGAAGAACTCGAAGGCCTGATCGGCTTGTTTGCGAACGATCTGGCCTTGCGGCTGGACCTTTCCGGCAACCCTACTTTTGAAGAGCTGATGGGCCGGATGAGGAACGTGGCTCTCGATGCTTATGAGCATCAGGAGATGCCGTTCGACAAACTGGTGCAGGAGCTTAACCCGGAACGCAGCCTGAGCCATAATCCAATTTTTCAAGTGGAATTTTCGTTGCGTAACCAGCAGCGGGAACTGTTCCGCCTGCCAGGCCTGGAGATGACGTTCGCTGCTGCTAACCCAGGAGGGGCGAAGTTTGATCTGTCGTTGTTTCTGACGGAGGAACCCAGCGGCTTATCGGGCCGGGCGGATTACAACACTGAGCTGTTCGATGCGGAGACGATCAGCCGCATGCTGGGCCATTACCGGGTGCTGCTGGAGGCGGTGGTGCGGAATGCGGGGCTGCGGGTTTCCGAACTTCCGCTGCTTACCAGCGAAGAAGAACATTTGGTATTGCGTGGGTTCAATGACACGGCCGTTTCTTATCCGCGTGAGCGTTCTCTGCATCAATTCATTGAAGAGCAGGTGGAGCGGACACCCGATGCCAGGGCGCTGGTTTTTGAGGCAATCCAACTTACGTACCGCGAGTTAAATTCGCAGGCGAATCAGTTAGCGCATCGGCTGCGAAAACTTGGCGTGGGGCCAGAACGTCTGGTTGCCATCTGCGCGGAGCGATCGATTGAAATGGTGGTGGGGCTGCTCGGCATTTTAAAAGCGGGCGGGGCCTACGTGCCATTCGACCCGGAATATCCGCGCGACCGGTTAGCCACGATGTTGGCCGATGCCGAGCCTGCCGTGGTGCTGACGCTGGAGCGTTTGACGGGCGTTCTGCCAGAGCATAGCTTCCCTACTATTTGTCTGGACCGCGATTGGCATTTGCTGTCTGAGGAGCCGTTGAGCAACCCGCCTGTGCTGACTAGCGGCGAAAACATTGCGTATGTGATCTATACGTCGGGGTCCACTGGTAAGCCGAAGGGCGTGCCGAATGTGCATAAAGCAATCGTGAACCGGTTGTTGTGGATGCAATCCGCTTATCCGCTGAATGGCACGGACCGGGTGCTGCAAAAGACACCTTACAGCTTCGATGTTTCGGTATGGGAATTCTTCTGGCCCTTGATGACCGGAGCTTGTCTGGTGGTGGCACGTCCGGAAGGGCACCGGGATCCGAATTATCTGGTGGATCTGATTGTGGAGCAGAAGATCACAACGCTGCACTTTGTGCCTTCCATGCTGCGGATTTTTTTAGAAGCGGAAGGCGTTGGGCGGTGTACCGGTTTGCGGCGCGTGATCTGCAGCGGTGAGGCTCTGCCCTTCGAACTGGAGCGGCGTTTTTTTGAGCGGCTGGGCGCAGAGCTGCACAATCTTTACGGGCCCACGGAAGCGGCCGTGGACGTTACGTATTACGCGTGCAAACCGGATAGCGGACGCTCTACAGTGCCGATCGGAAAGCCGGTTTGGAACACGCAGATTTATATTCTCGACCGGCATCTTAAGCCTGTTCCGGTAGGCGTTCCCGGTGAGCTGCATATCGGCGGCATTCAATTGGCGCGCGGGTATTTGAAGAAGCCGGAACTGACGGCGGAGAAGTTTATTCCCGATCCGTTTAGTGGCGAAGCGGGCGCGCGGCTTTATAAATCCGGAGACTTGGCGCGGTTCTTTCCTGACGGCAATGTGGAGTACTTAGGCCGTTTGGATTTTCAGGTCAAGCTGCGCGGGTTCCGGATTGAACTGGGCGAGATTGAGGCGGTGCTGGACCGGCATCCGGACGTGCGGCAGAGCCTGGTGCTGTTGCGGGACGAACGGCTGGTTGCTTATTTGGTGTTGCAGCAACCCGCGATAAGTTGT
>Ga0123337_10005711_pt1 | contig 12128 bp, 7 predicted proteins | sample frozenSSSSmetaG_FD_89792 | JGI IMG/M metagenome (GOLD analysis project Ga0123337, IMG submission 89792) | Glacier valley bacterial and archeal communities from Borup Fiord, Nunavut, Canada, to study Microbial Dark Matter (Phase II) -... | ecosystem: Environmental > Aquatic > Freshwater > Ice >...
GCCGCGTTGCCACGCCGCACGCATTCGGCAAGGGGCAAGCCCTCCAACATGGAGAGCGTGAACAGCGCGGTGAACGCATCGCCCGCCCCGGTCGTATCGACTGCCTCTATCGGAAAGGCGGGGACGAACGCGGTTTCAGTCGCCGTGCGCAGCAGCGCTCCGGCTTTGCCGCGCTTGAGAACGACAATTTGTGGTCCCTGCGCGAGCAACGTATCGGCAGCGCGCAGGGCATCGTCGTCATGCTCGATGCTGTAACCGACCAGCGCGGCAGTTTCCTGTTCGTTCGGGGTCAGGACAGTACACGCGCCCCAAACTTCCGGCCCGAAGGGGCGTGCGGGTCCGGCATCGACAATCACCGGGATGTCGTTCGCCTGCCCGAAGCGCACCGCTGCCGTGACTCCCGCTTCCGGTATCTCGAAATCAATTACAATCGCGGAGAGCCGCTCGCGGTGTGCGGTCAGCGCGGAGACGATGTACTCTCCGTAAACGGCATCGTTCGCGCCCATCGCAACGAGGATCGTATTCTCTTTCTGGTCATTGACCATGATGAACGCCTGCCCGGTTTGCAGCGTCGGCTCGATCCCGATAGCGGATGTATCGACGCCCTGCGCCTGCAACGCGCGGAGTTCCATCCGCCCGAAATCATCCTCGCCAACTTTACCGATCATCAGGCTGGATGCACCGAGCCGCGCGAGCGCCGCCGCGACATTCGCGCCCTTGCCGCCTGGACCGATTTTCGAGCCGTAACCGATCAGGGTTTCGCCTGTGATTGGCATTCGCGGCGTGAAAATCGCGACATCTGCCATGAGGCTGCCAATCGATGCTACTGTGAACGCCATAAATTTTTTGTGACCCCTGACCTCATTATAGCCACACTGTCTTGCGGATGTCGATATAAGCGATTGAGTTGCGACGGCGCTGCACGTGAGGCAGGGTCGCGTGAAAGCGGGGATGCTGTTAGCGTGCGAATTGATTCGCAAACAGGCGCAATTATGAAATCAATACCAAATCCGTAAATATAGTGGTAGACGTTAGGCAGTTGATCAAACCGGACGCCAAGAATGGCGTCCCTACGCAGATGGCGCGTTTTGTAGGGACGGCATTCTTGCCGTCCGTAAGCCTAAATCGCGTTCAACTGCGTAACGTCTAAGTGGGGCAGTCAAGCGCGACCCCTCCAGAAGATCAGAAGATTCCCTACCCACCTTCTAAGCACGCGCACGCGACATCGCGTGTATAATCACGGTTCGCAGTTTTCCCGAACAGGTAAACCGAACAGTGCCTACTCCTGTACAAATGGTCGCGGATCGCATCGTCGAAAATGTGAATCGCGTGATCCTCGGCAAACGTAATGAAATTCGCCTGATCACGATTGGGCTGCTCTGTCAGGGACACATTCTGCTGGAAGATGTTCCCGGCGTCGGCAAAACGATGATGACCAAAGCTATTGCGCGGACCATCGGCGCGCAGTTCAGCCGCATCCAGTTCACACCGGATATGCTGCCCAGCGACATCACAGGCGTGAATATTTTCAACCAGAAGACGCAGGAATTCCGATTCGTCCCCGGTCCGATCTTCGCGCAGATCGTGCTGGGCGATGAAATCAACCGTGCCACGCCGAAGACACAATCCGCGCTCCTTGAAGCGATGGAAGAGCGACAGGTCACGGTCGATGGCGTTTCCTATGGCTTGCAATTGCCGTTTCTGGTACTCGCGACGCAGAACCCCATCGAATATGAGGGGACGTTTCCGCTCCCGGAAGCACAGCTCGACCGCTTCCTGCTCAAGCTGAACCTCGGCTACCCGAACCCGCAGGATGAAATGCTGATGCTCGATTCGCAACAGCATCACCACCCACTGGCCGACATTACACAGGTCGTCTCAGTCGAAGACCTGACCGGAGCGCAAACCGCGATCCGCGCGATCTTCGTCGGCAACGAAGTCAAGAAGTACATCATCGACATCGTGACCGCGACCCGCAACCACCCCGATATTTACCTCGGAGCCAGCCCGCGCGGGGCGCTCGCGTTGTATCGCACGGCACAGGCTCGCGCAGCCATTGCGGGGCGCGACCACGCCATCCCCGACGACGTGAAGGCGCTCGTTGAAGTCACGCTCGCGCACCGCATCATTGTCGGACCGCAAGCGCGGGTGAAGGACATCAGCGCGCGGATGATCCTGCAACAACTGATGAACTCGATCCCGGTCCCCGGTGCGACGGTCGGGCTGCGTCCGATCAACGTACAATAACGCGATTACCGGAACATTATGGCCGACCGCCGCATCACGATTTACCTGCTCCTGATCGGCTGCCTGCTGTTCGGGGTCTTCACGGGCAGGCCGTTCTTCTTCAACCTCGCGTGGCTGCTTGGCCTGATGCTCCTCGCGGCACTGGTCTGGTCGTGGTTCGCGGGACGCTGGCTCAGGATTAATCGCCAGACGCGCAGCCGTCGCGGGCAGGTCGGGCGCTTGCTGGATGAACAGTTTACCGTCACCAACAGCGGCTTGATCCCCAAACTGTGGGTCGAAATCCGCGATTTCTCGACGCTCCCCGCGCACGCCGCCAGCCGCGTCGTCCCGGCGCTGCTACCCTTCCGCGCCTATAGTTGGACGGTGCATACGCGCTGCATGGTGCGCGGTGAGTTCACGCTCGGACCCATCACGCTCACGACTGGCGACCCGTTCGGCCTGTTCCAGACCACGCGCCACATCGCGGCGACCACGCGCGTTTTGATTTACCCGATGACTGTACCGCTGGTCAGCTTCGTTCCGGCGCTTGGCAGTTTGTCCGGTGGCGACGCGCGGCGGCAGCGTGCGCCCTACGTCACGACCAACGCGAGTGGCATTCGCCAATATGCGCCCGGCGATAGCCTGAGCCGCGTGCATTGGAAGAGTTCAGCGCGGCAGGATCGGCTGATGGTCAAGGAATTCGAGCTGGACCCGATGGCCGATACTTGGGTGCTGGTCGATCTCTCTGCACGCTCATTCACGGAACGTCCGTATACGATCAGCGGGACCGAAGAGCCGGAATTCATCCCGCCGTCGAGCGAGGAATACGCCGTCGTTGTGGCGTCGTCGGTCGCGCAGTATTTCCTTGATAAAGAGCGAACGGCGGGGCTGCTGATCTACGCGCCGCAGCGCACACTCGTCGCGCCCGAACGCGGCTATCGGCAGCAAAACCGCATCCTCGAAACGCTGGCGATGGCGAAGCGGCAGGATGCGCTCACGTTGCGCGAGGTGCTGGCGCTTGAAGATCAGCATTTTTCGCGTGGGGATACGCTCGTCATCGTCACTGCGGATATGAACACGGATTGGGTCGGCGCGGCGCAGCTTGTCGCGCGGCGCGGGCTGCGTGTGGCGGCGATCCTGCTCGACCCGGTAAGCTTCGGCGGCGAAGGGGACGTTAACGCGATGTCGCTCTCGCTCGCGGCGGGCGGCGTCGTCTCGTATATCGTGCGCAATGGCGAGCCGATCAGCGCGGCGTTGGCTGTGCCGTCGCTGTGGGTGCGTTGAGGGTAGCTGTCTGCAAACCGTCACGCGGGGATGAAATCCACTGCGCTATTACGATTGTAGGGGCTTGACCCACCCGCTAACCCCGCCTCATATACCACATCTAACAAATACCGCACAAAATAACCTTTGGCAGCCGCGCGCGGGTATACTTATCCTAAGCGGTGAAAAGGGTAGCGTGATGACGAATCGAACGGACGATAAGAACCTGCACCGGGTTTTCCTACCCGATGAGCCGCAGCTTGAAGACCTGCCCGGTTTTGTCGATGGTGTCCCGGTGCAGGAGCTGGTCCGCATCACGCGCGAGCTGACCGACCGCATCAACAACGAGGATCGGCAGCGGCTCGCAGCGGATTTAAAGGAAAGCGGCCATTACAAAGTCTTCCAGAGTACCGCGCCGTACCTGCTGCAAGGCTTCTTCTCCGGCAAAATCGATCTGGATGTCGAACTCAATCGCCGCTTCCCGACGCCACCGTTGCTCTCGACGATGACCTTCGCGCCGAAGCCGGGCGTCGCGCGCCGCAACGGATTTGCGCAGTTCGGCAGCCAGGACACCGCCGCGCTGCTGACCGTCGAAATTCACGAGCCGGTCTCCACGCTCGAATTCAGCTTTTTGCATTACAGCATGGTCGGCGCGCGGTTCGTCCTCGGCTCGATGAGTCAGGCTGCACGGATGACCTTCCTCGAACTGGCCGAACGGCCAAGCGGGACTGCCTTCCTGTGGACGCGCGAGCGCTGGGAACGCGATTACCTGATCTTCGTCGTGCGGGATGGATTCGTGCGCCTCTACGCCTTCGGACCGGGGCGCATGGAAGCCGCAGCGCGCCTCACGCCGGAAGCGTTGATTCAATTCCGCGCGTGGTTGAAGGGCTTCTGGAGCGCCGCGACGGTCCCGCCCGACAGCGGTCCGACCAATTTCAACTGGTAGGCGGAACGGACAGATCGGCGGCTGCACGAAGGGTACGCGGCGCTTTGCAGAACAGGCGCGCAGTCCGTATAATGTCGCTTCGGAACGAGAATGAATCGGGGCGGCCTTGTCGGTCACGGAAGAGATCAAAGCGCGGGTCGATATTCTTGACCTGATCGGCTCCTACAATGTCGCGATCAAGCGTGCGGGGCGGGTCTATAAAGCGTGCTGCCCATTCCACAACGAGCGCACGCCGTCCTTTGTCGTCTACCCGGAAAGCGGGACATGGCGCTGCTTCGGCGCGTGCGCGGAAGGCGGCGATGCGTTTTCGTTCGTGATGAAGCAGGAAGGCGTCGATTTCAAAGGTGCGCTGGAAATTCTGGCGGGGCGCACAGGAGTCGAACTCAAGCCGCAGACCAGCGAGCAGAAGCTGCGCGATGCCGAATTGGACAAGCTGCGCGGCCTGCTCAATGAGACGGCGCAGTTCTTCTATGAACGGCTGTGTGAAGCCGCCGATGGCGAAGCCGCGCGGGAATACGTGCGCGGGCGCGGCCTCACAGGTCCGACGGTGGACCGCTTCCGCATCGGGTACGCACCGCAAGGCTGGCAGGAAGCAATCCAGCACCTGACGAATCTGGGCTACTCCGAAGGCGAGATATTGCAGGCCGGGGTCGCGACGAAGAACGAGAAGGGGCGCGTTTACGACCGCTTCCGCAATCGCCTGATCATTCCGATTCGTGATGCACGCGGCGCGGTGGTCGGCTTCGGGGCGCGCGCGCTCGACCCGGAAGATACGCCCAAATATCTGAATTCGCCGCAAACCCCGCTTTTCGATAAAAGTCATCTGCTGTTCGCCTTCGATGCAGCGCGGCGCGCGATCCGCGAGAGCGAAAGCGCCATAATCGTTGAAGGCTACATGGACGCGCTGCAAGCGCACCAGGCCGGGTTTACGAACGTGGTGGCGCAGATGGGGACCGCGCTCACCGAAGTGCAGCTAAAGCAACTCGCCAAATATGCGAAGAAGCTGATCATCGCGCTCGACCCGGATGAAGCGGGCGTCAACGCGACTTTGCGCGGCCTGAACATCGCGCGGGCGACGCTTGGCGAATATCGCCCGGTGTTCGATGGCGCGGGCGTGCTGCGCCAGTCGTCACGAATGGATGTCGATTTGCGCGTGATGACGCTCCCCGAAGGGCAGGACCCCGACGACCTGATCCGCACGGAGCCAGAGCAGTGGACGGCGCTCGTCGCGAATGCGCAGCCGATTGTCGATTATGTGATTGATCGTGGCACGGCGCAGGTCACGGCGGGGACGCCACTCGCGGACCGTGAAGCAATTGCGCGCGGCCTGCTGCCGATGCTGCTTGAGAACGAGCCACACCGCCACCACAGTGTACAGCGTCTGGCGCTCCGGCTGCGCATCAACGACCGCGATTTGCTCTCGCTCGCGCAGCGTCAGCAAGCACAGGCCGCGCCACTGCCTGCCTCTGCCCGGCAGCAAACCAGCCTTGCAAAGCGCGTAATTCAGAGTGAACCGCCGCCAACCGAAACTTCTACGGCACTCGATACGTATTCCGCGATGGAAGGCTTCACGCTGTCGTTCCTCGCGCGCCGACCGGAATTCTATTCCGTCGTCAATCGCAGGTTCGCGGAAGTGGCCGCCGACCGTGACTCGCTGCTCGGTCCGCTCGGTCCTGACGACTTTGAGCGCAGCGAACACAAAGCCGTGATGAGCGTCTTTCTGAACGCGGTGCAGCAGTTCGAGTATGACCCGCTCGAATTCATCAACGATAATCTACCTGCCGATTTGCGTGCGGAGTTGACGCGCCTGCTTGAAGGACCGCTCGCGACCCTGACCGACCGTAAGGGCTGGGAAGCCGCCGAGATCGCGGCATGGGCGCAGGAAGGCCGCCGCGCCGCAATCCAGGTGCGCCAGCAAATCCGGCAGGAAGACCCCGAATTGACGCAGTTCATGATCAAGACGCTTGTGCTGCGCCGCCGCCGTATCAAGCGCGAAAGTGAAGAACTCGGCTTTTTGCAACAGGAAGAGCCGGAACAGGCGCTGCGTTACCAGCGCGAAATCAGCCGCCGCTACCGCATTATCCGCCTGCTGGATAGCGCCGTGCAGACCCTTCAACAGAGCCACTAGAGCGCCACCGCCACACGGAGTATCAGGCATGACGATGAAGCGACCCGCAAGACGATACAACGAGAAGCCGCCCGACGAAACAGCGGAGAACGACGATACGGAATTCGGTGAGGCGCTCGACTCCGAGTCGGTCTCGGACGATCTGGAACTCGATCTGCCTAGTTCCGACGAACCGCTGCCTAACTTCGATCTCGATATCGATCCCGAAACCGCCGATGAAGAGTTGGCCGAAACGCTGAACGCCGCCGCACTCAGCGACGACCCGGTACGCATGTATCTCAAGGAGATCGGGCAGGTCCCGCTGCTCGGCCACAACCGCGAGACGTGGCTCTCCAGCCAGATGGCCGCGCTCACGCTGCTCAATGAACTGCGCACGAAAACCAGCGAGCAGAACGCAACCCCCGCCACAAACGCGCAAATTCTGGTGGCGCTCTATCAGCACCTCGTCCTGTTCTGGGATGAGGTCACGACCCAGATTGCGAAACAGAACCTCGACCTGCCGGACCTGATCCAGCTCGTGACCGAAGCGCAGGGCTTGCAGCGCACCAGTACCGACCTGCCGACTTCCTATATTCGCCAATATCTGGATCGCGGGGAGTGGGGACGCGACGATAATTGGACCGACCTCGCGCGCAGGCTCTTCGAGGTTTTTCAGGCGCTCTACCTACTGCCTGCTGTGCTGCTCGCACGGGTCGGTGAGGCCATCAAGCGCGAAGCAGTCTTGCCGCCCGTGGAGACCTTCGCGGCGTGGCTGGCGCAAGCGCCGGACGAGATCGAACGCAACGCGGAGCAAGATTTCCGCGCCGCGCGCAGCCGTGCGAACGAGGCCGCCGAAGCGCTCACGCGCGCCAATCTGCGGCTCGTAGTCAGCGTCGCGAAGCGCTACATGATGCGCGGGATTGGCTTCCTCGACTTGATTCAGGAAGGCAATATCGGGCTGCTGCGTGCGGTGGAGAAGTTCGATCACTCGAAAGGGTTCAAATTCAGCACGTATGCGACGTGGTGGATACGGCAGGCGATCAGCCGCTCAATAGCGGATCAAGCGCGCACGATCCGAATTCCCGTGCATATGGTCGAGACGATCAACAAGATGACGCGCATCCAGCGCGACCTGATGCAGGAACTCGGCGGCGAGCCGAGCGCAGAACGGCTCGCGCTGGAAATGGATTTCCTGCCGCCAGAAGAGACTGCCGCCATTCGCGACTCGGAACGGCGTGGCGATAAAATGGACCCCGCGCTTGCCCGTAAGCTGCGCCGCGCCGCGAACAAGGTGCGTAAGATTATGCGTGTCGCGCAGGAACCGATGTCGATTGATCAACCAGTCGGACAGGAAGACTCCAGTTCGCTTGGTGACTTCATCGAAGACGACAAGATCGTGGGTCCGGTCGATGCGGCGGCGCGGCAACTGCTCAAGGAACAAATCCGCAGCGCGCTCTCGATCCTCGGTGAGCGCGAGCGCGAAGTGCTGGAAATGCGCTTTGGCCTGGGCGAGGATGGGCAGGAAAGCACGTTGGAAGAAGTTGGTAAGCACTTCGGCGTGACGCGCGAACGTATCCGCCAGATCGAGGCGAAAGCGCTCCGCAAACTGCGCCACCCAACGCGCAGCCGCCCACTTCGCGATTACCTGGGTTGAAAGCCCCGCCCTTGCATCAACGTCATGTTCAATGATTACGAACGAACCGATATGTCCGCCGACCAGAGTTCACATTGGCGCGCCCGCGCAGACGCTCTATAATGGTCTCTAACGCACCCGTAGCTCAGCGGATAGAGCGCAGGTCTTCGGAACCTGGCGTCGGCGGTTCGATTCCGTCCGGGTGCAAGCAAACTGAAGTGAAATGAACCAGCAGGCTTAATCCTACCCACGCGGTTGATGATGACCCGCTCGACCATTTGCAACAGTATGGCATACGGAAAAAATCACAAGACAACATTCTAACCACCGACCACAGCCCAGAGAGGACGGATCGCTCAGGCCGAATTTATTCCCATCACGTCGCGCCGGATTTGCTTGAGGCGCTTCATCACGTCGTTCGTGCCGCGCCCGAAGTAATCATAGAGCGTCTTGTATTCGGCATACAGGCGATCATAGATTTTCTGATTTTCGGGGATGGGCTGGATGATCTGCTCCTTGATCTTGCCCATCCTGTCGGCTGCCGCGCGGATGTCTGGATAGACCCCGGCAGCGACAGCGGCGTGCATCGCGGAGCCAAGCGCGGGAGCCTGCGCGGACCCGGCCAACGTGATCGGCCTGCCGATGACATCCGCGTAGATTTGCACGAGCAAGCGGTTTTTCTCCGGCAGTCCACCCGCTGCAACGTATTCATTCACCGCAACGCCGCGCCCCTCGAAGGCTTCGATGATCGTGCGCGTACCGAAGGCGGTAGACTCGATCAGCGCGCGGTAGAGTTCCGGGGCACGGGTGGCGAGCGTGACGCCGATGAACAGCCCGGTCAGTTCCGCATCGACCAGCGTGGAGCGGTTGCCATTCAGCCAATCGAGCGCGATCACGCCGCTTTCGCCGGGTTTTTGTTTCGCGGCTTCCTGCTCCAGATAGCTGTGAATATCCAGCCCGGCGGCTTTGGCCGAGTCGAAATATTCCTGCGGGACCGCGTGATCGACCAGCCACGCGAAGATGTCCCCGACGCCACTCTGCCCGGCCTCGTAGCCGTACATATTCGGGATGATGCCGCCGCGCACGACGCCGCACATGCCCTCGACGGTTTGCAGCGCGTCGCCGACGAGCATGTGACAGGTCGAAGTCCCCATGATCGCGACCATCTTGCCGGGTCCCGTGACCTTCACCGCCGGGACCGTCACATGCGCGTCCACGTTGGCGATGGCGACGGCAGTGCCGGGGCGCAATCCGGTCCAACCCGCTGCTTCATCGGTGAGGCCGCCTGCTGCTTCGCCAAGCTGCCCGAAGGTACGCAGCATCCGCGTATCGACCACATCCGCGAAGGCCGGATCGAGCGCGGCGAAGTAGTCATTCGTGGGGAAGCCGTCATCGGTGACGAGCGCTTTATACCCTGCGAGGCACGCGCTGCGCGTCTCGCGCCCGGTTAGCCGCCAGATGACCCAATCGCCCGCTTCGATCAGGCGCTCGGCGGCGGCATAGACTTCCGGGGCTTCCTGCAAAATTTGCAGCGCTTTGGAGAAAAACCACTCGCTGCTGATTTTGCCGCCGTAAAGCTGCAACCAGCTTTCGCCGCGTTCGCGCGCGGTGGCGTTGATGCGGTCGGCTTGCGGCTGCGCGGCGTGGTGTTTCCAGAGTTTGACCCAGCTATGCGGATGGTTGCGCCATTGATCTGTTGCGGAGAGCGGTGTGCCGTCGCGCAGGGTCGGGAGCATGGTGCAGGCGGTGAAGTCGATGGCGAGGCCGACCACTGCTGCCGGGTCAATGCCGCTCTCGCGCAGCACCGCCGGGACGGTATGCTTGATCACTTCGATGTAATCCAGCGGATTTTGCAGCGCCCAATCGGGCGGGAGCGGCTTCTCGCTGCCGGGCAGATGCTGGTCGATCACGCCATCTGCGTAAGTGTGAACGGCGGTCGCTACCTCGCGGCCATCGGCGGCATCGACCAGCAGCGCGCGACCGCTCAGCGTCCCGAAATCCAGACCGATTAAATACTGTGCCATTATTTGTGCCAGTAAGTCGAATAGCCGAGGTATTTGTTGAGCGCTTCGTGCATGACCGCCGCTATTTTGGTCTGGTTCATGCTGACGTGATGCTCGTAGCCGTTCTCGCAGATGTAGGCGAGGAGTTCCTGCATACGCGGGATTTTGACGACGCCGTAGCCGCCGAAGGTGGTCATCGGGTCGTCGGTGCTGACGCCTTCGCCGACGTAGGCGACCATTTTGCCGTTGAGGTCGTCGGTGCTGATGCGCAGGTAGGTAAAGGGAGACTCCTTGACACGCGCGTTGATCGTGCCGTAGGTCTTGTCCTTGCCGACCGTCCCGGCGATGATTGCCTGATAATCCATCACCGGTATTTCATCGATGAAGACATCTTTGGGCAGGTTAGAGCAGTGGAAAATGACAGCTTTATCGGGGTCGTCACCGTAATTATTGTTCCAATCGACAATCGCGCTCGGCTTGCCGCTCGCCAGTTGCAGCGCGAGCATGGAGAGGACGCCGACAATATCCGTCTCGCACGCGGAGGGGGTGAGGCCGTTGCTCGCCATGCTCATGATCGTGCAGGGGACGACGCCGAAATTTTCCTGCAAGCTGGTCCAGCACTGGATCGCGGTCGCATCCAGTTCAGCTTCGGTTTGCCAGTCATCGAGAATAACGCCGAGTTTGGACATCTTGACGAGCGCGAGTTCGGGGACGCCCTTCGCGTTCGCGTAGCGCTCGATAGCGGCACGTTTGGCGACGACTTTGGGCGCGTCGTCGGCCATACGTTCAATCTGGCCGAGCGCTTCCGAGAGGTCCAGCGTATCGACGCTGACGCCGTGATTTTCGAGCAGCTTTTCGGAGAAGCGGACCGTCTTGAAGTTTTGCGGACGCGCGCCGAGCATCCCCAGGCGGGCGTGGCTCATCCCGCGCACCACGCGGCAGAGGGCAGCGAAGCGCTTGAGGTCGGCCATAAATAGTTCGCTGGTCGGGTCTTCGGTGTGGTTGGTAGTGAGCGAATATTTGATCCCGTACTGGCGCAGGTTGTTACAGGCGCTCATCTTGCCGCAGAAGCTGTCGCGCCGCCATTCGATGTCCATCCTGGTTGCGTCATCGGGGAAGGCATGGATCAGGACCGGAACGCCAAGTTCCGCGAAGCGAATGGTGTTCGCGATGGCGCGCTCGTCGCCAAAGTTGGGGAGCGTGACGAGGATGCCGTCGATTTTGTTGCGGTTGTCGCGGAACAGTTCAGCGCAGAGGCGCGACTCCGCGAGGGATTCAATCGCGCCGAAGTTGGTTTGAGCTTCGTCGGGGATGATTGCCTTGATGCCTGCTTTTTCGAGCGTTTGCAGGATCGTTTCGCGTCCGGTGAGGGCGAGGTGATGCGGGAAGAAGCCGCGATTACCGACGATGACGCCAAGCGTGACCGGGCGCGTGAGCGGTGAGCGTGCCGTGAGCGGGGACGCTACCGGGATGACCCTATCTATCATAATTGTTCTACTTGCCTCAAAAGTTGTCAGACAACCATTTGCGGAGATGATAACGCGGGGGATTGTTCCTTTCAACGCGCAGAACGATACTCAATAGATTTTCACGGGTACATAATTGCTCAACGCCGTCCATTCTTATGCGCTTGGCATAAGTTCTAAAAATTTATTACAACTGGAAATGACTAAGGGTCCAGTAGAAACAGGTCGTTGAAAAGGAAATCGTCATTACTCATGGAAATTCAAAACAAGGTTGTCATTGTCACTGGCGCGTCCGAAGGGATCGGCGAGTCTACTGCCAAACTGCTTGCGGCGCATGGCGCGCAGGTCGCGCTGGCTGCCCGCTCGGTCGATAAGCTAAATGCAGTCGCCGAATCGATCACGGCAGCGGGCGGTACGGCGATTGTAATCCCGACCGATATGCGCGATCAGGCGTCGGTCAAGGCGCTGATCGACCAGACCAAAC
>Ga0123337_10005713_pt1 | contig 12122 bp, 10 predicted proteins | sample frozenSSSSmetaG_FD_89792 | JGI IMG/M metagenome (GOLD analysis project Ga0123337, IMG submission 89792) | Glacier valley bacterial and archeal communities from Borup Fiord, Nunavut, Canada, to study Microbial Dark Matter (Phase II) -... | ecosystem: Environmental > Aquatic > Freshwater > Ice >...
GTATCCCACACAAGGGCAGCAGAATGGAATCCAATCATCGCAGGAAAATCGCCATAGAACTGAGGGAATCCAGGCATCCAGCCACTTTGTTCATACATCCGGATATACGACTGAACCATATCAGCCTGCTGCACAGGATCAAGGATTAACATCAAAGGGTGAAGACTTCTATATGTATCCCATAACCAGTCATCGACAAAAAAAGGCCGGCCTGCGTCGTCATGAACTTTACCATCATAACCACTGAAATAGCGGCCATCTTCCGAAATATTGACCATCCGCTCCATGGATCGATAAAGCGAGGTGTAAAATATCCGTTTCTCACGTTCAGTACCTCCTTCAACCTGAATTTTACCCAGGTCATTCTTCCAAATCTGATGACTTTCTTCTTTGATCGTTTCAAAGCTTTTATCAAGCGTTTCCTTTCGTAGATTTGCAGCAGCCTGTTTTTCATCTATATACGAAATGCCAATGCGAACCTCAACAGATTTCTCAATTGCTGAAAATCCAACATATAAACCGACGCCTTTGCCTGTAATGTCAGTCTCCGTTTTTACTTTATCTGATTCAAATGAGCCTGAATTGTCAAATACCTCACTAAATTCAGCATAAAAAAATTGCTTGGTTTTCTCAAATTCTTCCCACCCCTGAATAACATTGTTCCCAATGATTTTAAATGAAGCTTCCCCAACCGACCTAAAAATAATGTTATTAATCTCCTTAGTGTTATATTTAAAGCGATAGATTACAGCACGTTCCGTGGTCGTCCAGTCGGCTTCAATATTGTAATCTTCGAGTATAATTTTGTGATACCATGGATGAACTTCTTCCTGATCGTGATCATACGATGATGCATATTCATTTTTGTTAATTACTAACTTACCACTTGTTGGCATTAATTCAGTAACATGTCCCATGCGGTAAGCAGGCATATTCAGAGCAAATCCGTAAATTTTGTCACTTAGATAACGGTCGTTCAATCCCGGTTTAGTAACAGGAAATACGCGTACCATGCTGTGAGGACGATGCACCGTGGGATTTTTTGTTGTCAGCAATGGAGCAACACTTCCAATATTAGGATCAACATACATAGAGACATCCTTACTGGTGCAGGAATTTAACAAAATCAATGAAAGCCAAAATAGGTTGCGTAATTGTCTCATCTTTATAGTATTTCTATGCGTTAGTTAACTTTAATTGAAGATCTGGAATTTTAACATATAACTAAGAAACCACATCTCCGTCAATTTTACCTTTATTTCAAGCCTAAAAGTCTTATTATTCTACAACTATTATTTTGAGTTTTTACTTCGAATGTAAAATTAACATTTTAAAATTAATACGTCATTTAATCCCCAAATTACTCAATTTACCAAATTTACATATTCTACTTTTTTACTTATCTCAGTTCTATTTTCTTATTTTACCTTTTAATCAATTTAATAGCATACAGGAGCCCACTTTGAAATTACTTATGAAAAAAGAAAAGCCACAAAGTCATTAAAATATAGAGGCACGCTATGCAATTAACTTAACTCTATTTTTATCTCACTCACTCATAAGTAAAAATATAGAATATGTAAATTGGGTAAATTGGCTAAATTGCGTAATTTGTTTCGAGATACATATCCATAAAAAGCATCAAAGTGAGTCACCCCTTCGATGCTTTTATTAATATGCATTCCCTATGGGAAAAGGAAGTCTCAGCGTTTTTCAGCAAGTTATCAATAATAAGGTACATTATCTAAAACAATTTTAAGGTGAGACCTTCATAACAGATATTGAGTTTTTTTATTAAAAAAAATGAGGCTACCCATAACAGGAAGCCTCGTTTTATAATTTCAGGAATTTTAATTATCCCTTAAGTGCCGTTTCAATAGCAGTTTTCAATTGATTAGCTGTTTTATTTGCCGGATCGAAACCTAAAGCTCTTTCAATTAAAGGAATAGCTTTATTGTATTCATCTTTGGCTTTCTGTTCAGCCGTTAAGTAAGCAGGATCAGTCGTCTTAAGCTTTCCGGCTGTGATTTCGTCGTTGGCTTTTCTGATTAAATTACTGCCTTTTGAATAAAAGCTGGTTGCAGCTTTAACGTAATAAGCGGCCAATTTGCTTTTAACTTTAGCATCATCAGGCGCAATGGACAATGCAGTTTCCAAAGCTTTCAGACTTTCTGCATCTTTCTTCATGGCTTTATATGAATCAGCCTGATAAACCAATGCGTTTACCTTTTTGTAATCCATTGAAATTGACTGATCGAAATATTTTAAAGCCTTTTCGTAGCTCTTGACACTGTAAGCACAGTATCCCATGTTATAAATCATTGATGTATCTGTAATTGGCTCATTACCCAATTTCACGAGAGCTTGCTCATAAAGATCCAATGCCTTTTGGAAATCTTTGGCATTAATGGCTACGTTGCCTTCATTTTTTAATTCAGCAAATGTTTTCTCAACATCCTGAGCATTTAAAGCCATAAACCCCAGACACATTACAATAATAAAAAAAAATCTTTTCATAGTTCGTTTTCTTTAATTTATATACTAGTTATAAATTTACTTTTTCTATAATCAAAATCTAAGCCAAAAATAACAATTCCTGTTAAAAATACCAACTAATTAACAAGTGAAATTGCATAATACATCATATAAAAATCATTTTCTCCAAAAAATTGCAATTAATTATGGGTTAAACATATCAGGGGTAAAATATCCTAAAATGCTTTTGGACATTTCGATTCCTGATTTTGCTTCCCGGTTATCCGGGTCAATTTCCAATACCGAGCCATAATCATTCATCGCTTTCCCCCATTGCTGAATCTTATAATGAATACGAGCCCGAAGTAAAAACGCATCTCTATTTTCATGATCATACAGAATAACTCTGTTAACAGCTTCCAGTGAAGCAATCAGTTCATTCTGATCAAAAAACGCTTTCGCTTCAATTAAAGTATTGCTCATTTTGAATTTTATATTTTAGTCAGCTCTCGAAACTGATATAACACCTTTGACGTTTTTTAATTTATTCATCAGGAATTCCAGATGTTCAAGGTCATTGACAAAAACCCGCAATGTACCGTCAAAATTGCCATTATTGGTATCAATATTAATAGAACGCATTTGCACGCTGATATCTTTGGAAATAACATGTGAAATTTGACCGACAATTCCCAACTCATCGGTACCGGCAATGCGGATAGTAGCCTGAAACGATGACTTTTTCTTTGTATCCTGCCATATTGCCTTGATAAACCGGTATGGATACCGTTCTAACAATTGAGGAGCATTCGGACAAGTTGAACGGTGAATTTTTATACCTTCGCCAATGGTAACAAAACCAAAAATGGGGTCTCCGAAAATTGGATTACAGCAAGGGGATAATTTATAAATTACATTTTTAAGATTGTTATCGATTATTAGAAAATCATCGCCGCTCGAAAATTCCAATTCCTGAATCTTATCTTTGGCCAATATTTCTGTAACCACCTGCCTGGCAGTCTCCTCTTTTTTCTCAACCAGCAATTCTTTAATATCAAGCGGGTCTATCTTGCCGATCGAAATTTGGTAATACAAATCCTGAGCCAGTTTCAGCTTATAATTTTTTAACAATTTACGGATACTGTCGTCGTTGTATTCAATTTTCCAGTTTTTAACTTTCCGAAGCAGAATTTCCTTTCCATTTTCTGCCTCCCGCTTAACTTCTTCATTTAAACTGGCTTTGATCCTATTCTTTGCTTTGGAGGTCACCACAAAATCAAGCCAATCAATCTTAGGACGCTGATGATTGGCGGTATCAACCGATATTTGGTCCCCATTTTTTAATTGATAGCGCAGTGGCACATTGCGCCCGTTTACTTTTCCTCCAACACACCTATCTCCTACTTTGGAATGAATTTCATAAGCAAAATCAAGCAGGGTAGCGCCGGCTGAGAGTTTGCGTAAATCGCCTTTGGGAGTGAATACAAATATCTCATCTGCATAAATATTCATTTCAAAGTCGTCGATAAAATCAACCATATTTAAATCCGGGTTTTCCAATATCTCCCGCACGTTGGCCAGCCATTTTTCCATTTCTGAAGTGCCGGTTCCGCCTTTGTACTTCCAATGCGCTGCCAACCCTTTTTCGGCAATTTCGTCCATGCGTTTTGTACGTATCTGAATCTCGACCCATTTATCCTGCGGACCTAAAACGGTGGCATGAAGCGACTCGTAACCATTTGATTTGGGGATAGTAATCCAATCACGCATACGATTCGGGTTAGATTGGTATTCTTCAGTTACCATTGAATATACCTGCCAGCAATCCGACTTCTCATTTTCCAATTCTGAATTCAGGATTACACGGATGGCAAACAAATCGTACACTTCATCGAAATCTACTTTCTGTGTTTGCATTTTCTTCCATATTGAACTGATGGATTTGGTCCTGGCCTTCATATCGAATGAATAGCCTTTTAAATTCAGTTTATTTTCAATGGGCTTTACGAATTCAGCCACAAAACTTGCCCGTTCCCGATCAGTTTCTTTTAACCGCATGGAGACGGTGTTATATGCTTCCGCATTTTGATATTTCAAACAAATATCCAGTAATTCAGAATTAATGTAATACAAGCCCAGCCGATGGGCCAGCGGTGCATATAAATGTGAAGTCTCACTTGTTATTTTTGCCCTGACCCTATCATTTTGCGTGCCGAGGTGGCGCATCACCTGAAGGCGGTCGGCAATTTTTACCAAAATCACCCGTACATCGCCCGCCATGGCAAGCATCAGCTTACGATAGTTCTCCGAATGCAATTCAACGGTATCGGTGCCCAGCGCGTTAATTTTGGCCATTCCATCCAAAATCGAAGTGATGGTCTTGCCAAATTGTTTTTCAACTTCTTTAATATGCTCCTCTTTGTAATATACATTGTGTAAAAGAGCGGCAATCACCGAATCAGTCCCCAGTCCAATTTCATGAAGTACAATTTGCGCTACCTCAATTGAATGAACCACAATTATTTCGCCCGATTCCCATGCTTCATCTTTAAAAATCCCATGGACAAAATTAAAAGCATCTTTAATTTTGGAATGATCTTTCTCAGGAATATTTGTCTTGCATAGTTCGTTAAAACTGGAAAAGGCGCTTTCAATTTCTGTTATCATGATCTCATTTTCAGTTTTGAAATAATATGATTAAAAAGCTGCTTCTTATCGAAGCATTGGAGCCAGCATTATTTTCAAAGCGTAAAATTGCCTGAAGCCTCAGGCTGATAGATTATTTCGTCTATCCTGATTTTAGTCAATCCTCCCGGGACAATCCACTCAATTAAATCGCCTACCCTGAATCCAATGAGAGCAGTTGCTATTGGAGAAAAAATTGAAACTTTTTTCTCCTTAAAATTCGAATCATTGGGATAAACAATCTTAAACTCTTGTTGCTTTCCTGAATCAGCAAAAGAAATTTTAATAACTGAATTCATCGTCACCACATCACCAGGGATTTTATCAGGATCCAATATTATTGCAGAATTTAATTCATGCAATAGTTTTTCGGCCTCTGAAACATCAATCGTTTTATTCAGCCTTGCTTCATCTATTTGTTTTAAAATCCGAAGGTAATCTAACCTATTTACAATAATATTAGTCATAGTGTTTTGTGTTAAATTAATATTTAGATGTTTTGATACTTAAACTATACAAAAGGCAGTCAGCAATAAGTTGAAAGAAAATAATTAGTTAACAAAAAAGGCTACCTAATGGCAGCCTTTTTACAAATATATCTTTTAAAAAGTTAAACTGCTGCGTTTGGATCAACAAAAACCCGCATTTGCATTTCCCGATCCATCATAAACAGGCCATTGCCTTCACCGTTAATAAGTTTCAGTGTTGCGATAATCTTTTCCACATTGGCTTCTTCTTCTACTTGCTCGTCGACAAACCACTTCAGGAAACTCTGTGTGGCATGGTCGCTGGCAGCAACAGCTACATCCATTAAATTATTAATCAGTGCAGTTACATGAATTTCATGTGTCAATGTATTTTCAAAGACCTCAATAATTCCATTAAATTCAACAGGCATCTGCGCAATTGCTTTTAACGATATTTTTCCATTGCGTTCGATCAGGTAATTAAAAAATTTCAACGCATGTGCAGATTCTTCCTGATACTGAATTTTCATCCAGTTAGCGAAGCCCGAAAGTCCCATTTCTTCAAAATAAGCCGACATCGACAGGTATAGATAGGCTGAGTAACTTTCAGCATTAATCTGGTCATTTATTGACTTTAATACTTCTTTCTTTATCATAGCTGTTAATTTTTAATAAAAATACACATTTTTATGTTCTTTCAAACCAAAATATAAAATCGAATATAAAAAAACTTGCTCTAATTTTATAAACAATTAATTATCAACGACTTCAATCTTCCCTCTTCAAGCTTCCGTCTTCCCTCTTCCGTCTTCACTCACTAAAGTCAAGGTTAAACTTTTGTTTCAGATCATTCAGGTCAGGATTTTTCTTCATCATCATTTGCAGTTTCTCGGAGTCAGAAAAAATCATACGTTCAGATTCTATCTTGCCGATACTGGTTGTCAATTCTATTCCTGCATTCCTGAGAACTTTGCGTAACCACGAAATGAGTTCTGGTTTTATCAACCGGATATCTTCTTCCTGAACCGAATTTCCGATTTTGAGCAATAACTTATTGCTTTCAATAATTTCAGGTACATTTGAAAGGGCAGAACATAGACTGGGGCGGTCAGCCATCTTTTCCTTAAATTCCTTCCACTTTTCAGTCAGTAGTTCTTGTGTAAAAGGCTCAAAAAGAGCTTCATCATATTGCGTAAAATTCAATTTTTGTCCATCTTCCTGAACCTTGTTTTCATCCGTGATTCCTGAAAGTGCATCCTTGATGGACGGGGTATATGAACTTCCCATTTTCCGCATCATTTTCATGCCTGAAGGTTTTTCCAATGGCTCCAACCTCGCAGGTGCAACTACCTGGCTATTTGCAGACGGAGCTGCCACTGCAATGGCCAGGGAGGGATCATCCAGGTTAAAGATCGGTAGAATGGCCTCCTCGACAGGTCCGTCAGCTATTTTTTTTTTAACGTAAGCTGTGAAATCTTAATAGTTGCCAATTCAACAAGCAGTCTTTTATTCTGACTGGCTTTGTATTGAAGGTCGCACTCGTTGGCAATTTGCAGGGCGCCAATCAGGAAATCGCTTTCGCAATGTGAAGCCTGAACTTTGTATTTTTCCTTTATTTCACCCCCCACTTCAAGTAACTGGATGGTGACCGGATCTTTACAAACCATCACATCCCTGAAATGAGAACTGAGGCCTGTTATAAAATGATGGCCATCAAAACCATGATCCAGAATTTCATTGAATAGCAGCAAACTATTTGAAATGTCATTTTTCAGGAACAAATCAACCAGCCGGAAATAATAATCGTAGTCCAGTACATTCAGATTCGAGATAACATCTTGGTAAGAAATATTTCTCCCTGAGAAACTGACAATCTGGTCGAAGATGGAAAGTGCATCACGCATAGCCCCATCGGCCTTTTGTGCAATCACGTTGAGCGCTTCATCTTCCACTTGAACCGATTCGCTTTTGGCTACATTTGCCAAATGACCAGCGATGTCATGGTTTTTGATCCGGTTAAAATCAAATATCTGGCAACGCGACAAGATGGTAGGAATAATTTTATGCTTTTCGGTGGTTGCCAGGATAAAAATAGCATGATGTGGTGGCTCTTCAAGGGTTTTCAGAAAAGCATTAAATGCTGAAGTTGACAACATGTGAACCTCATCAATAATATAGATACTGTATTTCCCGATTTGCGGCGGAATCCTTACCTGATCCGTCAAGTTACGGATATCGTCCACCGAATTGTTGGATGCGGCATCCAGTTCGTGAATATTATAGGATCGGTTTCCGTTGAATGCCAGGCACGATTCACATTGATTACAAGGTTCTATTTCTGCAGAAAGATTCTGGCAGTTGATGGTCTTGGCAAAAATACGCGCACAAGTTGTTTTACCAACCCCACGGGGGCCGCAAAACAAATAAGCATGGGCCAGCTGGTTATTTTTGATCGCATTCTTCAAAGTCGATGTGATCGATGCCTGCCCTACAACTGTTTGAAACGTATCGGGTCTGTATTTTCGTGCAGATACAATAAAATTATCCATAAAATCTTCTACATTGAACCACCAAATATACGAATTTTGATTCAATGACAAGCATGAAACTTATTAACAAGGTAGAAATGAAATAAAATTATCCTTATAAGTAGTACTTTTAGAATACTCATAAACTTTTTAGTTGAATGAATTGTTTAACTCTCAAAATAAATTAATAGACTTTGATATGAAAAAACTTACATTAATTCTAAGCCTGGTAGTGGCCTCGACAGTGGCTTTTGGTCAAAAATCATTTTACGACTTTAAAGTAAAAGACATTGATGGCAAGGAATTTAACCTTTCGAGCCTGAAAGGCAAAAAGGTATTGGTGGTAAATACGGCGTCCAAGTGTGGAAATACCCCTCAATACAAGCAACTTGAAGCTATTTACAAACAATATGGAGGCGATAAGTTTACCATTGTCGGTTTCCCGGCCAATAACTTTTTCAAACAAGAACCAGGAACCAATAAGGAAATTGCAGAATTCTGTGAAAAAAATTATGGCGTCACTTTCCCAATGATGTCTAAGATATCAGTGAAAGGCAGTGATATGGACCCTTTATATAAATGGCTGACCAGCAAAAGTGAGAATGGCGTGAAGGATTCGGAAGTCACGTGGAATTTCCAAAAATTCCTGATTGATGAAAATGGCAAGCTTGTTGATGTGGTGGATCCTAAAGTCAAGCCTGATGATGATAAAATAGTTAGTTGGATTAAAGAATAGGTTTTCTCGGTTTCAATAATTATTGTACAATTGAAGGAGTGGTAGGGAGCAGCATTCGAAAGGATGCTGCTTTTTTTAGTAAGAGTCCTCCTTACTGAAGTGGAGGCAGTTGAGTTACCCTTGTTAAAGTAAAGATTTCAATAAATTCAATACACTCTTGTTATAATTTCACTTGTGTTTATCTCATTCAAGCACAATTCATACCTCGTTTATATCAAAACATATAGTATGGTCGTATCAACCTTTTCATGATCCAACTGGAGCGGCTGAATATTATTGGAAAATCATTCATTGATTATTGAAAAACTATTCAATGATTATTAGAACACAGTAGAACAGTCATCGAATAACCTTCGAATAGTCTTCGAATAATCTATGAATAGTTATAAGATTTATCTATTTGAAATTTTCCTTGAATGATATAGAATAACGTTGATTGTGGATTTGTTTGCTTGTTTCTAAGGTCATGTCCAAGAGGAATCAGAGTCGCTTCCGGACTAAACAATTTACCATCGAAGTGTTATGTTTAAATGAATTAAATTCCTAGATTTGCGTCAAACGGTCCAATCAATTACAAGTTTCAATTAGCTGCCAAAACGGTATCCAATGCCCGATTCAGTGATCAGCAATTTGGGTTTCGTTGGTACATCCTCAATTTTCTTGCGCAATTGAGCTACAAATACCCGTAAATATTGGGTTTGTTCTACATAGCCCATTCCCCAGATTTCTTTTAAAATATACTGATGTGTCAGAACCCTGCCTTCATTTTTAGCCAGCAGTGACAGCATTGAAAATTCGGTGGAAGTAAGTTTGATGATCTCGTTATTTTTTCGGGCTATATGATTGGCCAAATCAACTTCCAGGGAACCAAAAATCAGAATAGAATTTGTTGGAGTTCCCTGATTCTGGCGAATGGAGGCCCTTATTCGCGCCAGTAGTTCGCCGGTACGAAATGGTTTGGTAAGATAATCGCTGGCTCCTCTGTCAAGGGCTTTTACAATATCCTCTTCCGAACTACGGACTGAAAGAATGATGATTGATTTTGAATACCATTCACGCAATTTAAGAAGTATATCAAGACCGTCAGCATCCGGAAGACCCAAATCCAAGATGATCAGTATGGGAGCATGAGTGGCGGCTATTTGTATACCTTCATGACCGGTGGAAGCTGAGATTATATTATACCCGTTTGCCGAAAGTGTTATTTCGAGCAAGCGCCGTATCTGAACTTCATCATCAATAATCAGAATGGTTTCTTTATCGTTCATAATGGTAACTGATGTTGTTCATTACTTATATCTGATATTTTCGTGGGTATTTTAATCGTAAATATGGCACCACCATTTGCCCGGTTTTCAGCAATAATTGTCCCGTTGTGGGCTTCAACCATGCCCTTAACAATCGATAGTCCTAAGCCTGTACCTCCGGCAATGGCCAATTCGCCCCGGTAAAATTTATTAAACACCATGGGCAAATCAGAAACCGAGAAACCCGGGCCTCGATCCATCACCTGAATAACCAGTAACCCATTGTCGTAAAAAAATTTAATCCTCATATTGCTTCCGGAAGGTGCATGTTGTGTAGCGTTGAGTAAAAGGTTATAAAGCACTTGTTCCATTAACCCATAGTCAAGTTGAACCAGAGGCATGTCATCGGGTAAAACACAGTGGAGCTTAAATGGTTTTAATTCAACTGAAAGCGTTTGTATTACCTTGTTGATCAAATCGTGCAAGTCGCACCAGTCAATGTGGGTTGTCAACATGCCTGAATCAAGGCGCGACATATTTAATAAATTATCAATCAAACGGTTAAGCCGTACGGCGGCAGTGTTAATGTCCTTATAAAGAATATTTCTGGTCTCAGGCGGGTAATCCTGAGCAATCAAAGTATCTGAGGCACCCATAATGGTTGCAACCGGAATCCGAAGTTCATGTGAGATGGAATTGAAAAGTGTTTTATACAGTTTATCAGATTCATTCAGAATATAAGAATTCTTTGCTGCATCACGCAAAAATTCCCTTTCTATTTTACCTGAAATCTGAGGAATGAACCCTTCCCAGAATAGTTCTTCTCCCTGACTAAAAAGTTTTATGTGTTGCACAGCGATAACTCCCATATTGTCGTTGTTCCCCTTTAATGGATAGAACGAATAATTACCAGATGGAAGGGTATCGGTAAATTTACCAGCTTTAGCCGAATGTCTGAATGTCCATTCAGCAATGCTCAAATCATTCTCAGAAAGTATAAGCGTAGTTTCGTGCCTGACTTGTTTTTCAAGCTGATTGGCGCCATCTCTCAAAATAATAGCACATTCGGTTTTGAAATATTTACGGATATCTTTCACCGCCAGATTTAAAACTTTACTTTTATTAGTAAAAACTTAGTAACCAGGTCAATACCCCCTCTACCTACCTTATTTACCTTCTTTTGGCTTTCCCTGATGTGATTTTATTTATAATAATATAGTAAATAAGGTTAAGAGTCGGAAGCTATTGATCTGGTTACTAAGGTTAAAAAAAGAGTAAAGTTTCTTTAAACAATTTATACGGATTTGATTTTAGAAAAACTCCCCCCACATAAACATGAAATGATCCGCATAATCCTTCATAAACAGGCGAAAAGCTTAAATCATATTTCTTTAATATTCAACAGCTTATGAAATCTGTCATTGGTAGGAACGAAGCAATCTTTCAATACTGCATCTAATGTAGGATTGCTTCGTTCCTACCAATGACGCGCTGATGGAAGCAATTGCGTTAATTGAAAATGCGTTCACTTGTTTGCCCTGATGATCGGATATCGTTTTTGATAAATTAATTTTAAGATTATTGTCCTCCCTTTTATTGCCTCCTTAATTAAGGTAATCTCTGAGTTAGAGAATCACTTCTAAATTGAAGTTAATGCAGTAGACTTATCCTTCATTAATTGCTTCTCCTTCCGCATTTTAATATATGCACTTAACTCTTTTCGCTCTTAGTCAGTCCATGGTTTGTCCAAAACTGTGAAATCAACATTTTTAGGTTCTCTGGTTAGTCCCATACTTATTATTTAAAGTATTATTTTACATACGGTGTTTCACCTCTCAAATATACAAAATAGATATCGATCAATCGAATTTATGTAACGGCTATTCAGAGGTTACTTCCTTGAGTGCCTTCCGATATGTTTCAATGGCTCTATCTCGGGCAAAGAAATGGTCTACAATTGGTTGCGGATAAGAGGGAGTTCCGA
>Ga0123337_10005717_pt1 | contig 12117 bp, 10 predicted proteins | sample frozenSSSSmetaG_FD_89792 | JGI IMG/M metagenome (GOLD analysis project Ga0123337, IMG submission 89792) | Glacier valley bacterial and archeal communities from Borup Fiord, Nunavut, Canada, to study Microbial Dark Matter (Phase II) -... | ecosystem: Environmental > Aquatic > Freshwater > Ice >...
CATCCTGTCTTGCAGCAAAATTCCGGTTAAAAGAGTGTACAATTGAATTTTTTTCCTTCTTATCTGCTCCCATCCTGGTCCACATACCAATGCAAGGACCACAGGCATTGGCAAACACAGTGGCGCCAATCTTGTGGAAGGTATCAATAAATCCATCCCTTTCTATCGTATATCTTACCTGCTCACTACCCGGGGTAATAGTAAATTCCGCTTTGGTCTTAAGACCTTTATCGGCAACTTGCTTAGCCAAGCTGGCTGCACGCGATATATCCTCATAACTGCTATTGGTGCAACTGCCTATCAGGCCTACTTCAATATTTACTGGCCATCCATTCGCCGCCGCTACTTCTTTCATTTTACTGATAGGTGTCGCTAAATCCGGTGTAAAGGGACCATTCACATGTGGTTCAAGCTCTGACAGGTTAATTTCTATCACTTGATCAAAATATTTTTCAGGCTGTGCATAACACTCTGCATCTGCAGTTAAATGCTCTCTGATACCATTTGCAAGCTCTGCAACTTCAGCCCTGCCGGTTGCTCTCAGGTAACGCTCCATGCTATCATCATATCCAAAAGTAGAAGTAGTAGCCCCAATCTCAGCACCCATATTACAAATGGTGCCTTTTCCTGTGCAACTCATAGAGGTAGCACCTTCACCAAAATATTCAACAATAGCGCCGGTTCCACCTTTTACTGTCAGTATTCCTGCTACTTTTAAAATCACATCTTTAGGTGATGTCCAACCGCTTAATTTGCCGGTAAGTTTAATACCAATAAGTTTAGGAAATTTAAGCTCCCAAGGCAATCCTGCCATCACATCACAAGCATCTGCTCCACCCACTCCTATCGCTACCATACCAAGTCCGCCTGCATTCACGGTATGTGAATCTGTACCTATCATCATACCTCCAGGAAATGCATAATTTTCCAATACAACCTGGTGGATAATGCCCGCTCCGGGTTTCCAGAAACCCAAACCATATTTATTGCTCACCGATGACAGAAAATCAAAAACTTCTTTACTCTCTAGGTTTGCAAATTCAAGATCTTTTTTTGCCTCTATTTTTGCATTGATTAAATGATCGCAGTGAACCGTGCTTGGCACAGCTACTTTCGGACGTCCGGCCTGCATAAATTGCAATAAAGCCATCTGAGCTGTTGCATCCTGCATAGCTACACGATCCGGCGCAAAATCTACATAACTGTTACCTCTTTCGAACACCTCTGTCGGCACTCCCACTGTTAAATGGGAATACAATATCTTTTCAGTTAAAGTCAGGGGTTTATTCAGCAATTTTCTCGCTGCTTCCACGCGCTGCGGCAAACGGTCATAAACCGATTTTATCATCTCTAGATCAAACATATTAAGAATTTTTCTGCAAACTTAGTCAATAATTTTGGAGATGTCAATAAATCTATAGTTTAACATTACAGAATTTAAAATATCAAGTTAATCATTACCTTTGTTTTAAAAAATCAACAAATGATAAAATCCTGTCTTCTATACTGTCTGATGATTTTCACTTTTCTGCTTGCATGCAAAACCAAGAAAAAACCGGACAATGATTTGAGAAAAATGGCACCTTACGACTTTTTTGAAATGACAAGAAACTATCCTGACTTTAAGACAGATATCGCTGGTTTCAGACAGGTATTGGATGCATCAAGGATGGCTTCTCTTAAAAGAAGTGGAAAGTTCAACAAATCATGGAGCTTACAAGGTCCCGGGAATATTGGAGGCCGATTTAACTGTCTGGAAACAGACCCCCGCAATCACAATATCATGTATGCCGGAAGCGCTTGTGGTGGAATTTTTAAAACTTCGGACAGAGGACTTAACTGGATTCCTGTTTTTGACACCAACGCCTACTTATCCATCGGATGTATCACTATTGATCCGGTCAATTCAAACATTGTATATGCCGGCACTGGCGACCCCGCGCTCTCTGGTTCAGCTTTTACAGGAAATGGTATCTACAAATCTTCAAATGCAGGCAGAACCTGGTCGAATATCGGTCTGACTGAAACTGGCATTGTTTCAAAAATCGCAATCGATCCACACGATTCCAAAACAATATATGCCGCCACTATGGGCTTTGTTATGCGCAAAGACAGTAGCAGAGGGCTTTATAAGTCAAGTAATGGAGGCATTTCGTGGACACGTATTTTGTCTCTTGGTGATGAGTCGGGCATTATCGACCTGCTGCTCGACAAAAACAACCCACAAATACTGTATGCCTCTGGAATGACAAGGGTAAGGACCAATCAAGTGAGCAAACTCAGTAGCAATAAAACGAGGATATATAAGACAGGTGACGGAGGTCTAAATTGGCAAATATTGGGAAACGGTCTTCCATCAGGCGATTTATGCCGTATAAATCTCGACATCTTTTACAAGGGAACATTATCCTATGTATATGCAGCCATCGTTGACACCACATACAACCTTCAGGGTATTTACAAATCAATTAACAACGGCAATTCATGGAATACATTGGATACTTCAGGTATCCCCACTAAAGTATTCCGTGATTTTGGCTGGTACTTTGGCCATATCAAAGCCAATCCATTTGTAGAAAACGAATTATATTTACTTGGAGTGGATGTATATAAAACCACAAATGACGGAAACCAATGGCAATTAGCATGTCCTCCATGGTACCTGGACGAAGTGCACGCAGATAAACACGACTTAAGATTTCTGAATGCTGATACCTTACTACTGGCTACAGATGGCGGACTATATCGCAGTGATGACCGTTCCGCTTCATGGGAAGACATTGAAAACATACCCGCAACGCAGTTTTACAGAGTGGCTTATAATCCATGGGAACCGGATGTCTATTATGGCGGAGCCCAGGACAATGGTACATCTTCGGGCAATGCTTCAGAGATCAACAACTGGTCAAAAAATTGGGGTGGAGATGGTTTTATGCCTGCATTTGATAAAGATCGACAGGAAATCAGATATTATTCAAGTCAGAATGGGGAGATATACCAGGCCAATACGGATATTGGCAGCTATACATCTGTTACAAATGCCAGTGGCAATGACAATAACCCAACAGAGAGGTTCAATTGGGACACACCCTATAAAATAAGTCATTTTAACACATCTGTCGTTTATTATGGCAGCCACCGGGTATACAAATATGATGATGTAAGTCGCGACAGAACACTTATCAGTGATGACCTGACAGATGGCAATATATTCGGAGCCAGATTTCATAACATCTCTACACTTGCCGAGTCATTTTATACTCAGGGAGAATTGTATGTAGGCACCAGCGATGGCAATGTGCATAGGACTCAGAATGATGGCAATTCATGGACCAGTATCAGTTCTCAACTGCCTAAAAGATATGTTTCTTCTGTTCAAACCTCTCCCAACAATGACAGCACAGTATACGTCACATTTACGGGCTATAAATACAATGAATTAATCCCCCATGTATTTAAAAGTACCGATAAAGGTAATACCTGGAAAAACATTTCGGGGAATCTCCCGAATTGGCCGGTCAATGATCTTTTACCTTTTCCAGGTAATGACAGTATTTTATTTGTTGCTACAGATGGCGGTGTATATGGCAGTCTGGACAATGGTATCAACTGGGAAAAAGTTGGAAGCGGCATGCCCATCTGCCCTGTCTATAGTCTTGTCATCAATCCTGCTCAAAAAACATTAGCCGCAGGTACCCATGCCCGTTCACTCATGACATATCCCATTGATGATTTATTAGGCCTGCCTGTTTCCGTGAAACCTATCAATTTGACACAAACCCTGGACGTTTATCCCAATCCATCCAAAGATTACATTGAAATCAGAAACCTGCCTCAAGGTGAGATTTTATCCTATAAGATATATGATATAAATGGCAAAGTTTATGAAGAAGGGGACCTCACGACCAATCAAAGAATTGATATTCGAAAATTAAAAGAAGGTATGTATTTGATTGAATTAACAACAAAGGACAGCAAAATAAGCAGAAAAATCATGAAGACCAATTCGTGAAAAATGTGGCGAGTTCAATTACTCCCAAAGATTTTTCTCCTTTAATCTCACTTTGCCTCCAAAAAATATTTTAGCAGTTTCTTCAAATGATTCCGTAAAATCGGACACGTAAAACTGATGTTTAGGTGCTTTTTTCTTCTTATTTAACAGATTCCTGTTTTCGAGGAAACTCCCTACAGCTTTTGAAACAATTTCCGCAGAATTGACAATCCTCACCTTACCGCCATAAAAAGAACTTATCTCTTTCATGATAAGCGGATAATGTGTGCAAGCAAGAATGATCGCTTCTATATTCGCCAGATGCGGATTACTTAAATAAGAATGAACCACGGTTTTTGAAATATTATTATTAAAAAAACCTTCTTCAACCATAGGTGCCAGCAACGGTGTAGCAAGCGATTTGAGCGTAATTTCAGGTGCAGCCTTCTCAAACTTTTTTTTGTAAACAGCACTACTGACAGTGCGTTTGGTGCCTATAAGACCTATTTTTTTATATGAATTTTCTTCCACTAGGTACTGTACCACAGGATCAATCACATTGATCACAAAATTCTTGTCAGGTAAACTTTCCTGCACTTGTTTAAAAGCAGTAACAGAAGCTGAATTACAGGCAATTACAATCAGTTTGCAAGGTTGCTCTATCAAAAACTGAGCAATTCTTTCCGAATACGATTTAATTGCATGAGGTGATTTTTCACCATATGGCATATGTGCTGTATCCCCAAAATAAATAAGTTCTTCCGATGGTAGCAGGTCTCCAATCGCTTTGGCCACTGTCAAACCTCCTATTCCTGAGTCAAAAACTCCAATAGGATCTGATGCTTTGGGTGAAAATTTATGTGCTGTCAAACTTTAACGCGGCGTAGTTCCCGGACGTTTTACCCCTCCTACCCCTGGTTTTCCGGCACCAGGATTAGCGGCAGGCGCATCTTTGATATTCAATTTGGTTTTTACTGCTTTTTCCAGATTGTGTTCTTCATCTGCATATATCAACATACCATAACTGTTATCTATCACATGACTATATCCTAACTCCTTCGCTATTTCTGCAACTGCATCTTCTATTTTCTTTTTGATAGGTGCAACCAATTCTGCCATTTTGTTTTTCAAACTATCCTGAATAGATTGTTGCATTTCCTGATAGGTTTCTTGCATCATTTGCAGATTCTGAGCATATATTTTTAACTTTGACTGATTAGGAACCGGTTTTTTAGATTCTAATTCATACTTTTTATTTAATGCCATTGCTTCTTCTTCAATGGATTTTAATTCATCTTCGAGAGCTTTTTGGTAAACATCATATTCATTGGAAGCAATTTTATATTCTGGCATCAGAGTAATGATTTCCTGGAAATTGAGATGGCCTATCTTTTGAGCGTGAACAAAACTTGGCAGGGTAAAACATAGCACAAAAAGGGCTAAGGCTAAAATGGATTTTTTCATTTTTATTTTTTTAATTTTTTATTTATCAGATTTATTCTCTTCCGCTGTTACTCCTAATTCGTCAAGTACATCACCACTCCTGTCATACTTAGGATTGCTGAACAAAATGTTCATATTGGCCGATTTATCAAAGATAAAATCAAGACCGTTGTTTTTTGCTACTTTTTGAATCGCTGCAAAAACTTTATCCTGTATAGGTTTAATTAGTTCTTTACGCTTCTGAAATAATTCACCTTCCACTCCAAACTTTTCCTGCTCAAATTTTTTCATTGCATCTTCTTTGGCAACAATAGCGTCTTCTCGCTCTTTTCTTTGTGAGGGACTTAACAGAATCTCTTCAGCCTTATAATCCTTATACATTTTATCGACCTCATCCTTCATGATCTTAAGGTCATTCTCCCATTTTTGGGACAATTCGTTTAACTGTTTTTGAGCGGCTTTATATTCCGTCATTTGACCCAAAATGTAATCGGTGTCAACATAACCGAATTTTTGTGCTTTTGCACTTAAAGCAAAAAAGCTGATGAGAGCTGTGAGGAAAAATAATTTAAATTTCATGATAAAATGGTCTGATTAATATGATTAAACGAAATACGTGCCAATTTTGTTATTGGAAAGTGCAAAAATAATTAAATTTTACTTTTTAAAAAATTCTTTTATGGCAGTAGCAGCGAGCTATCACCATAACTGAGGAATCTATAGTTGTTTTTCAATGCATGTTCGTAGATTATTTTCCAGTTTTCACCGATAAAGGCAGAAATCAGCAATAATAAAGTGGACTTAGGTTGATGAAAATTAGTTATCAGTCCTTCCACAAATCGAAACGTATATCCGGGCGTAATCATAATGGAAGTTTCTCCGTGAATTTCTTCAATACCTTTTTCCTCACAATAACGAATCAATAGGTCCACAGCCGTTTTATTGTCCGGCAAGTGAGAATGATGATCTGTGGCAGCGAATTGACTGATTTCAAAAGGATCCGGCAAATGATTTTGCAGGTTGACGGCACACCAGTATAAACTTTCCAATACCCTGCAGGAAGTTGTTCCCACTGCAATGATTTTTTCTGCCCTGCGCAAGTATTGCAGTGCTTCTATATGTATTGAAAATATTTCCTTGTGCATCACATGTTCCAGCGCATTGTCAGTTTTTACTGGCAAAAATGTTCCTGCGCTGACATGCAAGGTCACAAAAGCAGATGGAATCTGTCGGTTTTGAATGTTGCGCATCACCTCTTCTGTAAAATGAAGCCCAGCAGTAGGAGCAGCTACAGAACCCGGAGTTTTTGAATACACCGTTTGATAACGTTTTTCATCCGACTTATTTGCGAGATGTTTAATATATGGGGGTAAAGGCATAGTGCCCATGTGACCAAGCAATTCAACAAACGGTGTTGACCCTTTCCATGTAAAACTCAGCACCTGTGCATCTAACTGTTGAATTTGAACAGTGGTAGAGTAAATGTCGACTGATAATATCTCTTCCGGTTTCCATTTTTTTTTATTCCCGATAAGACATATCCATTCTGTGTAATTTACAGCATTTACGGCACTCACATAATCTTTTTGATGAGGTTGCAATAAAAATACCTCAATCTTCGCACCATGACCGTTCTGTAAAAATATTCTTGCGGGAATGACCTTGGCATCATTAAAAAACAAGCTTGCATTTCCAGGCAATAATTCAGGAAGATGATTAAATACATGGTCCTGAATACGTCCCTTCTGATATAGCAACAACTTACTGCTATCCCTTGGCTCTGCAGCTTGCTGCGCTATCCTTTCTTCGGGAAGTTCATAGTTAAAATCTGAAATACGAAGTGCTTCTGTCATCTTATAAATATCCGAGAAAATCTATCATCTTACCAATGGCCATTTTGCGGTGACTTATTTTATTTTTTTCTTCAAGAGTCATTTCGGCAAATGTCAGAGAATGTCCTTCAGGCATAAAAATGGGGTCATAACCAAAACCTTGATGGCCCCTCGGCTCTTCAGTAATATGTCCATCAACAATCCCTTCAAAAAGAAAAGTCTTGGAATCAAAACGCAGGCATACGATCGTTTTAAATCTGGCTTTCCTGTCTTTTTTATCTTTCATATTGGACAGTAGTAGTTCCAGATTCTTTGAATGGTTGGCCGGTTCGCCGGCATATCTGGCACTTTTTACCCCGGGTTTTCCGCCAAGGGCATTCACTTCCAAGCCACTATCATCCGCAAAACACATCTGATGTGACACATTAAAAACAGCATTGGCCTTTAATTCCGCATTATCTTCAAAAGTTTTTCCGGTTTCTTCAATTTCCACTGTAAAACCGATGTCGTCTAGGCTTAACAATTCAAAACCTTCCGGCAACAGCGCGCGTATCTCATTTAATTTATCCTTATTGGACGAAGCAAAAACAATCTGAATACCCATGCCCTATTTTTTAGCAAAATCAAACATCCCCTGAATTTTTTTCCATAAATCCTTTTTCAGATTGATGTCATTTTCTATCGTCTGCATGTCATCCACAGCCATAATCCTGCACTCATTGTGAATAATCCTTGCATGCATATGACAAGGAACATCCAGTTTATATGGATCAACACCCCAGAAAATACAGTACTTGGGACTGAATAATTTTTCAACATTTGACCATTTTAAACCTTTATAATTCATGATATTAATCACAGAAAAACCATCTGCATCCATTTTAATGCGCTCTGTTTGTATTGCATTCGCCATTCTAAAGAAAAAATCCCTCTGAGCCGCTGGAATGACCTCATCAGCCGGATGCGAAACAATATTCAGAAACCTGTATTTATTTCCACCTTCACTCTTTATTTCTTCATACCATTTAGGTTCCTCTATCATATACACCTCATCTCCACCGAACATATTGATGAGTTCAGGAAAATTTTCTGAAATAATTAGGTTTTGATTCATTTAATTGATTTAATTTGCATTTGAAATGAGCCTCAAAATTACAACAAAACTTGTCGAAGAATCAAATATTTCTTCCTTTGACCCTGAAAATATTGTTTTTGGCAGAGTTTTTACCGACCATATGTTTTCCTGTGATTTCAGGAACAATGAATGGCAGGATTTCAGGATAGAACCTTTTGGCAAAATTCATCTGAGTCCTACTTTATCCGCTTTACATTATGGACAGGCCATATTTGAAGGCATGAAGGCCGTTAAAAACACGGATGGAGTGATTACTTTATTCCGCCCGATTGAAAACCTTAAAAGGCTGAACCATTCTGCAGAACGCATGTGTATGCCAGAGTTACCTGAAGAAATCTTTATGCAAGCTTTAGAAAAACTTTTATTGATTGATAAAGACTGGATTCCCACTAAAAGAGGAAGTTCACTGTATATTCGTCCGTTTATGTTTGCTACAGATGATTTTCTTGGGGTTAAACCAAGCGAAAACTACTGCTTTATGATTTATGGCTGCCCTGTTAACAGTTATTACAGTCACCCGTTAAAAGTGAGGATAGAAGAAAAATATACACGCGCTTCTAAAGGTGGTGTTGGTGCAGCAAAATGTGCAGGCAATTACGCTGCATCCATGTACCCGACTAAATTGGCTCAACAACAAGGTTTTGATCAGGTTTTATGGACGGATGGTGAACATCACCAATACTTAGAAGAAACCGGAACAAGTAATGTTTTTGTCATCACAGAAGATGCCGTTTACACACCTCAGTTGAATGATAGTTTATTGGCAGGAATTACTAGAGATTCCATCATACAATTGCTGAGAAGTAAGGGTAAAAATGTGATTGAGAAACTTGTAAGTGTTACTGAATTGATTCAATGGCAAGAAAAAGGCGAGCTAAAAGAAATGTTCGTTACAGGCACTGCTGCTACGGTCACCAATATTGAAATGTTCAGTTATCTGGATAAAAAATACGAGGTAAATGCACATGAGAATCTTTTGAGTACTGAGATTATCAATGAACTGAATGACTTGAAAACATTAATAACTCCGGATAAATTTGACTGGATTACTATTCTTCAGGAGCCTAAAATGGTTACCCAATAAACCCACCTGTTTATGTATGAATTTATCGAAGGTGCTGTTGAGCATGCAAATCCTGCTTTTATTGTCATTAATGCCAATGGTATAGGTTATCATTTACAAATCAGTATCAATACATATGAAAAAGCCCGAAACCTTAAACAGGTAAGGATTCTTACACACCTGGCAGTAAAAGAAGATGGACATTCCTTATATGGCTTTTTTGATGAAACAGAACGCCAGCTTTTCAGACAGCTGATCATGGTAAATGGCGTTGGCACCAATACCGCCAGAATGATTTTGAGCGGTCAATCCCCCTCAGAGATTATCAGCGCCATTAGCACCGGCAATATTGCCATGCTGAAATCAGTGAAAGGTGTTGGTCCGAAAACTGCACAGAGAATCATTCTTGAGCTGCAAGACAAGGTGATGCGCATGGCCACTCCCGCTGAACTTGCCAATATGCCGACACAAACCAATAAAAACTTTGAGGAATCCTTATTGGCACTTCAGGCGCTTGGTTTCCAGAGAGGTGTAGCAGAAAAGGTCTTGTTAAAAATTACTGGCAACAACCAAATGAATCTAAGTGTTGAAGACATGATCAAACAAGCACTTAAACTCCTCTAATTTAGATTTTTTTTATTTACCCGATTGACATCGATAGACAGTACATCCCTGACAAGGCCGCGGTATGATTTGTTTTTTTTCCCAGTCTTGAATAATTAAAGTACGTGCTGCTTCAATCGTTTCTCTCGCATCATCCACATTACCAAGCTTTAAGGAACTATCCCCCGGCATTTCAGAAATGACACATCCATCTGCCCAAACACCCCCATCGGCCGCAAACCTTGTCTTGTTAAGATAAGCACAGGCTTTTGTTTTTACAGGGACTTCATCCGGATAATAGTCAATGATTGCCTGACGTTTATACCCATCATTACTGAAATAAAAACTTGAATGAGAAAAATAAACAAAGGGGTATTTGCTCGCATTTAATAATTGTTCCGCAAGTTTGGCATCAAATTCCTGCCCTTTTAATAATTTGACGTGAATATGAATGCCTGCAGTCATTTGACTCGCTTTTAACCGTGACAAAAAATGATTGATATTAGATTTTACCACATCAAACCTATCCACCTTATATAATGATTTATAGGTACCAGCATCCAATCCACCTACAGAAAAATATATCTGAGACATTTTACCTATCGTATCTGCTTTTAGGACCTTAATAAATTTTTCCGCATTTTCCTCATCCAGTTTAATCGCATTGGTAAACATGGTCGCTTTGGCTATTCCCTTCTGTTGCAAAATTTTAGAGATGTAAATATCCCACTCAGGATGAAGCAGTGTATCACCGGTAGTGGGCGTAAAACTGACAAGTGCATTACTAAATTGATTGATTTTGGCGATGCTTTTCGCCAGAATATCTCCGCTCATATTCATGAATTTTTTATCCGTTCTCAGCATATCCGGATATGGACAAAAAACGCATTGCGCATTACATATATTAGTGAGTTCGAACTCAATGAACCGGTCTCCATTTGTGCGCACAATCACAAAATCACTCATCCTCAGCAGCCAGACAGGATGTCCTGTTTTTTGGTATATTTTTTTTGCAATATGTTTTAGTCGGCTAAAAAACAGAGAGATACGAACTTTTGCCTTTTCTGACAGACAGTTCAACGCAAGCTCTATAAGTATCTTGATTTTCTGTTTCATATCCTATTTCAACACAGCTTTACCATCTTTGTTTTTCTGGGGCAAGTATGTGAATTCCCCACATGTATAAGGCTTCCGCAAAAATAGTCAAACTATTTACAATTTGGAATTTAAAGAAATTTGATATAATTTTCCACCTTTAAGCAAGAAGAAAAGATATATGGCCATTAAGCAGACGAGCAGTGATAAAATGACGGGTAACGGGAGCAATACAGCATTGTTTATAGTCCGGTCAAACGGCAGTAAACAAGCCGAAGATGATTTCCAACAACTCGCTGAACTTGCTTTTAAATCTAACAATCCGCTTGAATTATTTGCACATAAGAATCTTCAGTCAAAACTTCTTGAATCACTTTTACAGGACAGCAAAATCAAAATCATTGATGGTGCAGATTTTCCGGATGACATTAAAAACATCTTACCTGTTGCGCTGCCCTTAAGCACAGAACCTGCAATTTTATCGCGATGGGTGGCTGCTGCCAACAAGTCATTTGATGGAGAAAATATTGTAGTAGCCAATGGGCAATTACCCCAAAAAACCGGTGTTCTCGTCAAATATTGCGGTTACTGGTCAAATTTCTGGCCCAAATTATTTTCAGGTGCCAATGCTAATCTCTCTTCATGTGAAGCTGTTATAATATCAAAAACAGCTTTTGAGCATCTGGTACTCAATAAAAAAATATCAGACGCCTGGCAAATTGCTGCACTCGCAGAAAAAGAAGGCAGCGCTGCACCTGTTAACTTTGAACTACAGTCAGATGACTTCTCATTCGGAGACGGTATAAAAGCCTTTTTCAGTGGTATACCACAGGGATTTAAGGCCATCATCAATAGTTTTTTTAAAGTTGCCGAAAGCACTGAAACAAAATCTAATTGGCTTAACATCAACCACAAAGGATATAAACGCATGTTTGGCATCATGGCCACCTGTTTA
>Ga0123337_10005720_pt1 | contig 12113 bp, 11 predicted proteins | sample frozenSSSSmetaG_FD_89792 | JGI IMG/M metagenome (GOLD analysis project Ga0123337, IMG submission 89792) | Glacier valley bacterial and archeal communities from Borup Fiord, Nunavut, Canada, to study Microbial Dark Matter (Phase II) -... | ecosystem: Environmental > Aquatic > Freshwater > Ice >...
GGTGTATGCTATGCTATCAGTAGACTCTATAGCCAAGAAAGGGCTACTATGCGTACAACAATTCCTCGTATCAATCGGTTCGCACAGACTGTACGCTTTTTTCGCGTCTCGCGTCTGCTCCTCTGGACAATTTGGATAATTTATCGTGAGCGGCGGCGCGTCATTCGCGCGCGTGAGCGTGGCAATTACGAAGTACAACCAAATATTGAAGTGCTTATCAAGGTGCTTGTCGCCTTTCGTGTCGCCGCAATCAAGCTCGGCGTTTTGATGATTAAGCTTGGGCAGTTTCTTAGTTCCCGCGCCGACCTCTTGCCGGATGAGGCTATCGCGGTTCTCGCCTCGTTGCAAGACGAAGTGCCACCCGCTCCCTTTGAGCATGTGGTGAGCATCATCGAGTCCGAAACTGGCAAACGGGTCGAAGAGATTTTCAGCGTGTTAGAGCGCAAATGTACGGCGGCGGCCTCGCTCGGACAGGTGCATAAAGCGACGCTCCTCTCCACAGGCGAAACGGTGGCGGTCAAAATTCAGCGTCCCAACACCGATCAACTGGTACGGATGGACCTGAGTACCCTGAAATTCGTGATTCGCGTCATCACCTTTTTCGTCGATACCACCGGCTTTATCGACCTCATGGGCATCTACCGTGAGTTCAAACGCACCACCTACGAAGAGGTTGACTACGCGGCGGAGGCGATGAACGCCAAACGTTTCAAAGAGATGTTCAAGGACGACCCCACAATCTATATCCCGCGCATGTACGATCAGTATGTGACGCCGCACATGCTGGTTATCGAATGGATTGACGGTATCAAAATCAACGATTATGTCGCGCTCGAAGCACTCGGCATCAGTCGGCTAGAGGTCGCTAAACGCACGGTGAGCGCGTACTTCTATCAGTTTTTTGTCGAAGGCTTTTTTCACGCCGATCCCCACCCCGGCAACATCTTTGTCAAGAAGGGCGTCACAACCGCCGACGGGGGGCCGGTGATAGCCTTCATCGACTTTGGCATGGTCGGCTCACTCTCGAAAAGCATGAAGCAGTCGCTGAAAGAACTGTTCATCAGCTTTTTGTCGCGCAACTCGCGCGCCCTCGTCAATGCGCTGGTTAAGCTCGGCTTCGTGGGGCAGGGGGCAAACATGGTCGCGATTGAACGCGGCATGTCGATGATGATGGAGCAGTATTACGGCATGAGCCTGGGGGCGGTGCGCGAACTGGATATCCCCGAAGTGGCGCAGGATGTCGAACGGCTTCTCTATGGACAGCCGTTCCAGATACCCGCCCAATTCGCCTTCACGGGCCGCGCAATTAGTACGCTGGGTGGCGTCTCGACGGGCCTCGCGCCGGAGTTCAACTTTGTGGAGGTGGCGACCCCCTATGCGCGGAAATTCCTGGGACTCGATGGCGAGGGCGTGACCCAGACGGTGCAGGAGTTTTTGACGCAAGCACTCGATACGGGCCGTACCCTGCTCGCCCTCCCGCGCGCCGTTGAGCAGATTATCAGCAAGCTCGAAACGGGCCAGATTGAGGTCAAACTGGCGGGCACGGGCAATCGTTCCAAAGATCGCGTCCGCTTCCGCTTTGGGCGCAGCGGTGGCGGCGGTGGGGGAAGCGGTACAGCGGCGGGGTCGTGGTCGCTGATGTTCGTGGCGGCCCTCGCGGGTGGCGTCTACCTCACAACGGCGCATCTGATGATTCCGGCGTGGTTCTGTCTAGGGCTGGCGTGTGTGACAATCCTGGGGTTGCTCGTGCGGCGGTAAACCAGTAGCGTAAGTAGGACACAAACGCGCAAGGTCTCCCCCGCACGTTTGTGTCCTATTTACGCCAATGTCCACTTGTCCGCGTCAACACGTCGCGCCTTGCCTTCGTGTGCTAATTTGAGCAGGTGTGCCTCGACAGAGTAGCCCGCGAGCGTATGCAGGCGTGGGTCTACATCGGCATAGATATGCTGCACCAACACCGGAATGGTCGCGCCCGCCGGAAAAGTCGCCAGTACGTCGAGTACCTGCTGTTCGCGTTGCAGACGATGCATGATATACTCGGTTATTTTAGCCTGCGGTTCGGTGATCGCCGCGCCATGAGCGGGGACAATCTCGACTATATCCATGCCCTGTAAGCGTTTCAGCGAGGCGAGATAGGCGAGCATGTCGCCTTCGGGTGGCGCGATAACCACCGTGCCAACGCCAGAGATGAGATCGCCCGCGAAAAGAATATGCTGTTGCTCCAGGTAAAAGCAAAGATGGTCAAAGCGATGGCCGGGGGTGTGAACCGCGCGAAGCGTATCGTTGCCGGCTGGGAAAAGCATTCCGTCGGGGACCTCCTCGTCAACCTCCGGCGTACCCTCACGGCTGAACGCGTAGATCGAGACGCGCAACTCCTTTCGTAGCGCAAGCGCACCCCCAACATGGTCGGGGTGTCCATGCGTGATAAGGATACGACGGATACCGCCACGCTCCGCACCCTCCCGAATAATCGCCTCAAGATGCTCCTGGTTGTCGCAAGCGGGGTCGATAACGATTGCGCCCTCGATGCCATCGCCGAGCACAATCGTGTTTGTGCCAGGGCCAGTCATGACGGAAGCGTTGGGAGCAAGAATACTCGTATATGGTGTGTGGCGGGTGTGGTGCGTATGCGTGGATATTTCTGAATATGACATGTACATTATCTCCTTTATACACGTGTACGGTTGGGTTACAACGCTATTGCTTCCATGTAAAAGCAGGGTCTTCCGGTAAAAAGACATGGGTAGCACCCCCGTGTGTTTCCAGAAGCGGGATATGGGTTGGCACATAGCGGGTCTTTGTTGCTTCTAGCGCATCTCGTACAGTCTGGAAAGCGCACAGATCGCGCACCTGATGGAATGTTGGAAATGCGATAGGGAAGGTATTTTGCGCGAACTGGGCAAGCGCGGCTTTGGGAGTAATCCATACACCGTCGCTAGTTTCGAGGTTATCATACAACGCCTCTTGTTGAGCAGGGGCGATAGCGAGAAAAAAGTGGGTGTCGAAGCGTTTCGGGAGTCCCTCCGGCGTAATCCAGTGCGCGAAATACGCGAGGCTGTTTAGGGCCAGCACAAGCCTTTCCGTGCGCGCCATCTCGACCAACGACCCCTTGCGCTCGTTGAATGCTTGACGGTAGGCCGCGAAGCGCGTCACGGCTTCTTCGTTCACCGCAAGTACCGTCCCCGCGCGGTGTGCGAGGAGGACGTTCGCCTCTTCAAACATTTCGCGGATAGCCGCCGCCCGTATCCCACTTCCCAGGGCGGTGCGTCCCTCTGGGTCTGCGGCTGACGGGATGACAGGCTCGTACACGCCCTCGGTTCGCTCGGCCAAACCGTCATCCGCCGAGACAGAGCCGCCGGGGAAGACGTAAATATCGGGCATAAACTCGCTTTGAACAACGCGTCGCACCATGAACACTTCTAACGCGCTCGTCCCATGCGCGATTGGACTATCGCGTAGGAGCATTACAGTTGAAGCCAAACGCGGCTGAACACTCATGCTTTTCTCTCCACTTTCCTTATGTCTTCAGGAAGCATATTGACATACGTCTACTTGTGTTTCATAGTACCATATGTCTAAAGAAGAAAGGATTGCTGGTATTTGGTATATTCTATACGTAGTGTTGCGTACAAAAATCAGATACAATACACAGAAATGGTGGCACGACAATATTATGAGCAGAGAGTCAGCGGCACATTTGACAGCAACAGCAGCATTGCATGTTGGCTTGATTGGCGATCCGGTGGCACATTCGTACTCGCCACGTATTCAGCAGGCGGCGTTTGACGCGTTTGGTATCACCGCGCGCTATGAACTCTGGCACACGCCGGTACATGCGTTGCTGCAACGTATCCGCTCACTGTGTAACGAGCATTATCTGGGAGCCAATGTCACCATTCCTTACAAAGAAACGGTGTTGCCGCTCATGGACAAGGTAGACCCGCTCGCCACGCGGATTGGCGCGGTCAATACGATTGTGCATCAAGACGGCTATTTGCATGGCTACAACACGGACGCGCCGGGCCTCTTGTTCGCGCTGCATGAGCATGGCCTCGGCACGATGCAAGAGAACGGCACTATCTCGCTTAAAGACCGTAGCGCGGTCCTCCTGGGAGCAGGTGGCGCAGCGCGTGGGGCCGCCTTCGCCCTCGCGGGGGCGCAGGTCTCGCAGCTTATTATTGTCAATCGGAGCCTGGAACGCGCCCAATTGTTGGCCGCGGAGGTGCAACAAACCTATGGTGGCCCCATCTTTAGCTTGAGCGACCCACAATTTCTTATTCCAGGCACGGCGTCTCTGATTGTCAACGCGACCTCGGTTGGGATGCACGACGAGCAGACGCCACTACCGGCTGAGGTGCTGGCACGGTTCGACCCCGATACCTTTGTCTACGACATGATTTATAATCCGACCCAGACACAGCTCTTATGTCAGGCGCGCACAATGGGCATGAGCGGCGCGAACGGCCTCTCCATGCTGCTCCACCAGGGGGCACTCGCCTTTACCCTCTGGACGGGCAAGGCCGCGCCGCTCGACGTGATGCGCTCGAAACTTCTGCTTTGACACACTGCTGAAGGCTTTCTTTGTTGTAGAATACAGTCAAATTGTACGCGTGTAGCAAAGGAGCTTTTTAGCATGAAACTTGTAACCTTCTCTACCCCTGAACTTCCCAGACCCCAACTTGGTTTGCTTCAAGACAACGAGGTGCTGGACGTTGATCTGGCCGGACGCGCCCTACAGCTCACGGTTCCCACTGGGATGCTCGCCCTGATCGAGCAGTATGAGCAGGGCCAAAAAACACTACAAGCCCTCCTTGCAAAGGCTAATGGACGGCCCTTTCGTCATGTACAAACCTTTGTCGATGTGGGAGCGGTTCACCAGGTGGAGGCGGTCAAGTTACACGCCCCGATCCCACAGCCGCGCAGAAACGTTTTGTGCATGGCGGTAAACTACGCGGAACACGCGAAGGAGAGCGCGAGTGTGCGTGGGCAGGTGACGACCCCGCCCGACGTGCCGATTGTGTTCACGAAGGCCACGACAACCATTAACAGCCCCGACGCGCCATTTGTGATTGATGCCAGCGTATCCACGCAAATTGATTGGGAGGTCGAGCTGGGCATCATCATCGGCAAGGGTGGTAAGGGAATTAGTGAGGCGGATGCGCTCTCACATGTCTTTGGCTATACAATAATTAACGATATCACGGCGCGTGACCTGCAAGCGCGTCACAAGCAGTTTTTCCTCGGCAAGAGTCTCGACGGCTCGTGTCCCATCGGCCCTGTCATTGTCACCGCCGATGAAATCCCGAACCCACAGCACCTCGCGCTTCGGCTCCGCGTCAACGGCGTGAGCAAACAGGACTCGAACACCAGCGAGATGATTTTTCCCATTCCCGCGATCATCGCCACGCTTTCGCGGGGAATGACGCTTGAGCCAGGGGACATTATCGCAACGGGTACGCCAAGCGGCGTCGGCTTCTCACGCACACCACCCGAATTTCTCAAGGTGGGCGATACAATGGAGGCTGAGGTCGAGGGCATTGGGATACTAAGAACCCCGATTACTGGTCGATAGGTAGGAGACAGGCTACACCCGCGCCTCTTCGCGCATCCACGTTGGGAGACCACCCCAAAGGTTGTGGGCCACCGTGCGCGTGTGCCAGAGGCGCGGCGGCGTTGTGACATCCTGATCGTAGTATTGTTGGAGTTCGGCGGAGAACTCGACGTGGATACCTTCGGGGTCGGAGAAACGTACAAAGAGATCGTTTCCCGCGCCATGTCGCCCCGGCCCCCACAAAATCGGGGTCTGGTTATGGCTCAGATAGTCCGACCAGCGCAACAACTCTTGCCCATTGGCGATGGTGAAGGCGATATGGTCGATGCCCTGCTTCCCCTGCGTGAGCATGAGGGTGTGGTGGTTTGTGCCACAGCGCAACCATGCGGACTCGCGCAACAGCCAGTCAGAGATATCGAAGCCGAGGGCCTCGGTGTAGAAATCGACCATCTCTTCCAGGCGCGTGGTTTGCAGACCGATATGTTGGAGCGCATATGGACGGAGCAAGGGGCGACGGTTGCGCGTCAGCGACGAGTGTGCGGTTGTGTCGTCGGGCTGTACCGAAATCTCGATGCGGTTGCCGTCGGGATCGCTAAACCAGAGTGTATCGCCCATTTCGGGGTCGCCATCACGTGTCTCCAGGCGTAGATCAATACCCGCGATTTTGAGACGGGCGGCGAGGGCGGCAAGCTCGGCATCGGTTGTCACCTCGAAGGAGAGATGGTGCAGCTTTGAGCGTTGCGCCGGCTTGCGTCCGTTTGTCGCGGTTGGACGCATATCGTTGAATAGCGCGAGACAGTGATGCTCGTCGCCCAGAGCTAAAAACGTCGCGGCACTCTCGCTCTCGGCGTCCTGCGTACCCTCAACCGGGATACGCTGGTCGAGGCCCAGCACTTGCCGGTAGAAACGGGTCTGTGCAGTGATATCGTTGGACCAGACGCCGACGTGCGCCAACTTGTTGACCTTCACCTTTTGTAGTTGCTGGTTGCTCACGCCTTCTCTCCTTTTGGATCCGCGTTCAATAGTACACACTCTCGCAAGCAATCATACACACATTGCTCCACAGGGTCAATACAATGACCAAAAGGTAATGGTACGGCGCACCTATAGCAAACGGGCGTGGTCTAAATAGAGATTTGATTGAGTATGCCCGCCGTTGATACTGGGACAAACGCCTTAATGTCCGTTTTCGAGTCAAGAAAATGCTCAATATTGCTGGAAGAAAGATCAAATGTTTCCAGCACACGAACGAGCGGTGCTTCTGGCATCGGCGTCTCTGGCGCGGGTTGCTGCTGCCACATCTGCTGTTGTACAACAGCCTTCCGTTGCTTTGTGCCCAGTCGTCGTTGGAATTTGTCAAGCAAAAGTAAGAACGAGCGACGTATCTGGGCCGTTCTACTCACCGAGACACAACAGCGTATCCTCGCCGGACACCACGCCCTACTCACTATGCCTACCTGTTGTCTAAATACTGCCACCTCACAATTCCTCCTCTACATCAAGTATACTCTCACCCCTTATACATGGCACTATAATTAGTATTTATTTCCCCTCAAGCGACACTAAAGTACCGACGCAGAACACATTCTGGACATCGCATCTTCCCCACGTCCCCACACCGCTGCGCCCTCACTCAAGGTATACTCTGTTTGCGTTAACCCCACAACCGCCCTGCGACATTCCAACACCACACACACCACATCCACCCAAATACCAGCACAACGTGTTCTCTTTCACCCCATTCATAGTTGGCATAGCACCCACACCACCAGTACACCACACACCAGCCACACCAACGCCACCACCAGTACACAGCAGAAAGAAACCCACTTGCCCTGCCACTTTCGTTGTCTTATCGCCCGACTTCCCCTGGCAACACACCCACAGCTACCTATGCCTCCACTTCACACACAACCACTACTCCACAACCACACCCGCTACCGTCGCGCACCCATGCCCGTCCACAATCCACTTCCACAACCCATCCACCAGCTCTTCGCCACATACACTGCGTATGCAACAAAGGAACCCTGCACTGTCCGCACGTCGGCACTTCACTATCGCTCTAGGGGATTCCCTGTCTCGGTCAAGAGACACGGTTTGTACGACGACCCTTCCACCTACCGTTCGCTTCTCTTCTCACTCTAGTTTGTAGAGGAGTGTAAAGCAGAACCAGTCGTTTCTGGTCATGTATGTATTCTACCTATGTCCGGTGGGAATTTGGTTATAGAGTAATTGAGATTCTGTTAAGAATTGCTTAAAATCTGATTAGAATCTTAACCTTTTTATTTATTTATTTGGTTATCTCTATGTAAGATTATATAAATGCTAAAGCATCTGGAGATTTGTCCGCCGATTTTTTAGAATAACGTATTGCAGTTTCATTCGCTGAATAGGCATACCTGCTACGCGTAGCAGGTATGCCTATTCAGCGAATGAAATTCCTTCCCGTGCTTCGCGATCAGGCGAAATATCACACAGGCAAGCAGTGAAGAGGGGAAAACCGTGAACGATTGACTACCCAATGGGAACGGCTTCCATTCCCCTACCTATCTACTCGTTGTCCTCAATGTGGATTTTGCCGCGCATCACGTTGTCGTTGACGCTGGGATGCGAGGGCGGGTCCCACTCGAACGAGACCTTTTGGCGTTTGATAGGCACATTGGCCTGAATTGTGTCCCAGCCGCTATCACGGGAGAGATTGATCTGCATGTTCTCCTCGTCTACCTCCAGGCGGCGCGAAATAACCGAGAGCAGTTCGGATTTGATCATTTCTAGCACCTCTGGGTTGACCTTGAGACGATCATGCACCAGCACCACTTTTAGACGTTCTTTCGCCAGCTCCCCCGGCGTCTGCTTCTTGCGTCCAACCATAAACTCGAAAACTCCCATACGTCCTCCTGCTCTTCTTTAAGATGATTGCGAACGTAAACGCTTCTCGTCAGGCATAGCCGGGCCAATGCCGAGCATACGACGGAAGCGTTCCAACAGCGACGGCGACTCTATCATGTCCTCAAGCGGAACCTCTTCGCCCATAATACGTTGAGCGGCGCTGAGGTAGGCGCGGCCCGCGCGTGAGTTTTTGTCATAGACGGCGGGTTCGCCCTTGTTTGTCGCGACGATAATCATCTCGTCTTCGGGTACGATACCCAGCAGGTCTATGCCCAGCACCTCTAGCACGTCGGCCACATCCATCATGTCGCCACGCCTCACCATTTCTGGTCGCAGCCGATTGAGGATCAGGCGCGGCTCCGGTTTATCTGCCGCCTCGACCAGGCCAATGATGCGGTCAGCGTCACGCACGGAGGCCATTTCGGGGTTCGCCACAATGATGATTTCGTCCGCGCCAACAATGGCGTTGCGAAAGCCCTGCTCGATGCCAGCCGGCGAGTCGATTAGCACGAAATCGAACTCTTGTCGCAGTTGCTGACACAACTGCTCCATTTGTACACTGTTGACGGCGTTCTTGTCGCGGGTCTGCGCGGCGGGCAGCAGGAACAGGCCAGCCGTGCGGCGGTCTTTGATGAGTGCTTGCCGTAAACGACATTGCCCCTCTACCACGTCAACCAGATCGTAGACAATGCGATTTTCCAGGCCCAGCACGGCATCAAGGTTACGCAGACCAATATCTGAATCTACCACAGCCACCTTCTTCCCCTGCATCGCAAGAGCCGTACCGAGGTTCGCGGTTGTTGTCGTCTTACCGACCCCGCCCTTGCCAGATGTGATAGTGATTATTCGGCTATCCATAAAAACTCCAATAGCGAACTATTTGGACTGCGGTAGAAGAACTAATTTTTGTTCTTATGAGGTATATTGTTAGAGAGTATACCACGAATTCTACAAAAAAAGCAGAAATCCTCTATTATTTTCGCGTGGTACGTCCATTCGTCCACGTTTCAACAATAATCTGTCCGTCTTTAATAGAGGCTATTTCGGGACGTGGCTGCGCCTCAAAGCCCTCTGGTGGCCGCGACAGCAGGTGCGCGATGCGGAGCTGCACGGGCGAGAGCAGCAGCGAACAGACAAGCGCGTTGGCATTATCGGGGTAGCCTGCGTGAACCATGCCGCGCAACACTCCCCATACAATAATATCGCCACCCGCGACGATTTCCGCACCAGCGTTCACGTCGCCAAGTATGACGATATTGCTGGTATGATGAATGGCTTGTCCAGAGCGGACGGTGCGATGCAGAAAGAGCGTGTCGTTCGATGTACGTAGGTCGCGCGCCTCTTGCGAAGAGGGCGGTGGAGCCTCTACGGATATGGGGGAAGGTTCTTCAAGTGGTAAGGTGATGGTTTTAGGTATCTCACGCATAGGAGCCTTTGGTTTTTCCTGCTCCAATGGCGCAACAGACATTGCGTAGTGCGCGAGCAGGTCTTCGAGCTGGAGCCGTTCGCTCACAAGAAGCTTACGCCGACTGGTGTCAACGGAAAGCGAGGCTCCATGAAAGAATGTGGGGGCTTCGGCGAGCCGATCAGCAAGCGCGCCCAGCAGAGCAGCGAATGATGTTTCTGGTTCCATCGTTAAGAGCAAGCCGTTGCGAGTTCCTTTAATAGCGATAGATGCTTGCACAGACTCCTCCCTTTTTCCCAACGGCGTTTGCGGCGGAGACGACGGGAATAGTTCCGACATGTCGTTCGCCAAGGTGTCCTCCTACCTCAACAACCCGCCATCTTGCGAAAACGTGGGTTGATCTTTTCTATACATATGGGCGTTGACGTACGCACAGTTGTGCGCTCGTTCAGTGACTATTATAGTATAAGCATCCGCTCCGCAAAACGCAATAGGAATAGCAATTCAGGGGGACAATGGGTGGGGGCGAGTCGGGGGATTGCCCGCGAGGGGTGGGCGTGATAAATCAGGCCCCTACGCCACCACCCCACCCCGCTTCGTGCCTGTTCTGGGGCTATCTTTCATCAGAGATGCACCATTTTTTTACCTCTTTTTCCCTATGGTGTCTGCTCTCCAAACCTCTGTAACATGTCAAGCCCGTACTACACGCGTAAGAAATAGGGTGCTAGGTGCGGGATAAATCCTGATGTAGAAAACGGGGTAGCATGGCATACTATCAATGACACAAAAACATCACAAACAGACTTGTAAAGTCACTTTTCCGTTACACTTTCTCCCGAAGGGGTGCATTTAATGAGCGCAGAAACATTAGCTCGTCTACAATTTGGTACTACTATCATCTATCACTATCTCTTTGTGCCGCTTACGTTGGGGCTGGTTTTGCTCGTGGCAATCATGGAGACCCTCTACGTTCGCACCGGCAATACCGTGTATAAGCGCATGACCCAGTTCTGGGGCAAGCTCTTTGTCATCAATTTCGCGCTCGGTGTTATCACAGGCATCGTACAGGAATTTCAATTTGGCATGAACTGGTCCAGCTATTCCCGCTTCATCGGCGATGTCATCGGCGCGTCGCTGGCCCTTGAGACCCTGCTCGCGTTCTTTATGGAGTCCACCTTTCTCGGCATCTGGCTGTTCGGCTGGGATCGCCTCTCGAAGCGGCTTCATCTCGCGGCTATCTGGCTTGTCGTGCTTGGTTCGTATCTCTCGACCTTCTGGATACTCGTGGCGAACTCGTTTATGCAGCATCCCGTTGGCTACGCGCTCCACAATGGACACGCGGAAATGACCAACTTCTGGGCGCTTATCACAAACCCGACATTGGCCTATCAGACACCACACGTTATCGCGGGCGCGATTACGACGGGCGCGTTCTTCGTCATCGGCATCAGTGCCTACCACCTGCTCAAGCGGACAAAAGATCAGGAGTTCTACCAACGCTCAATGCGCATGGCTCTCGTGACGGCCCTCTTGTCCAGCATCGTTTCGGTGATCGGTGGGCACATCTACGGCCAGTACGACATTCTTGCCCAACCCATGAAGATGGCGGCGGCGGAGGCCATCTGGAATACGCAGCAGCCAGCCGCGCTTGCCCTGGTCGCCATTCCCGATCAGTTGACACACACTAACATTTTCTCGATCAGTATCCCGTACCTTTTGAGCTTCCTTTCGGATTGGAGCTTCACAAGTCGGGTCGATGGCATCAATCAGATACAGGCGGCCTACGTCCACCTGTATGGGCCAGGAAACTATATCCCTGACGTGACGATTGCCTTCTATAGTTTTCGCGTCATGCTTGGTGTGGGCGCGTTGATGGTACTCATCGCGGGCGCGGCCCTGTTCCTGTCGATCAAGCGCAAGGACTTGTTCAACAATCGCTGGGTACTACGCGGCTTGATTGCCTCGCTTGGCCTTCCCTATATCGCCAATACCAGTGGTTGGTTGCTTGGCGAGATGGGCCGCCAGCCCTGGACGGTCTTTGGTCTCCTACGCACGGTTGATAGCGTTTCGCCTTCGGTTACGGCAACCGAGGTGATTGTGACGCTGACACTCTTCTGTCTGACGTATGGTGTGCTGGCCGTGATTGATGGCTACTTGCTCGCGAAGACCGCCAAACAGGGGTTTGTCGAAGAGGAAGAGACAGTTGAGACGCCTGAGAAGCAGTTTGTCGCAACATTCTAAACGGAAAAAGGCTTTACTATGGAC
>Ga0123337_10005721_pt1 | contig 12112 bp, 7 predicted proteins | sample frozenSSSSmetaG_FD_89792 | JGI IMG/M metagenome (GOLD analysis project Ga0123337, IMG submission 89792) | Glacier valley bacterial and archeal communities from Borup Fiord, Nunavut, Canada, to study Microbial Dark Matter (Phase II) -... | ecosystem: Environmental > Aquatic > Freshwater > Ice >...
AGGCTCGTTGATGATGATCCAGTTTTTTACAGTTTCGCCATAGGCTTCGGCGCAAACCGTTACAAACCGGTTAAACCATTTGTTGATATAGTAATTGGTCCATCCGCCTTTCTTTTCCAGTTCATAGGGCAGGTCCCAATGGTACAGCGTTACATAGGGTGTAAGGCCAAGTTTAAGGCATTCATCAATTACCCGGTGGTAAAAAAGAATGCCTTCTTTATTTACCTTACCGGTTCCGTCGGGCAATACTCTTGCCCAGGAGATTGAGAAACGAAATACAGTGAATCCTAAAGCCTTCACCAGTAACAGGTCATCTTTATAGCGGTGATAAAAATCACAACCTACAGCAGGGGTACCGCCGCCTTTTATCTTTCTGTTTCCCCTCGCATACACATCCCAGATAGAAAGCCCTTTGCCGTCTTCATTGGATGCTCCTTCGTTTTGAGCTGCAGCGATAGCCACACCCCACTGAAAATTTTTGCCGAAATCTTTGGCTGACAATATGTGGTGATTTACACTCAATAGCTACGGTTTATAATTGCTGCAAAATTGAAGGGTTTAAAAGCGATCCAATATTACGCTTCTGTTATTTTTTCTAAAATGGACCGGGCCAGATTGAATGCACTGCCCTTATTAAAGCAATTCACCTGCTCCTCAGCTTCCAAGTATTTTCAGTGAATGCTTGCATTTATCATGATAAGGTATTATGTTAGCGATGTAGCCAATGCCTGCGAAGGATCCCCTTGCTTTCTGCCAACATTTTTTTCGGAACTGCCATTTGCTTAATGCAATTTCTAAACTAAAGCCACAGAACCAATTTATCGGATACACAAGTTCGATTTTGCTCAGCATATCAACAACGCCTGCATGAAATTTTTTTCGATTAATAAAAACCAGTCTGCCGTTTTAGTTACTTTAATAATCCTGATATTTTTAGGCGCCGGCTATTTTTTTATCTACCTGCCTTACAATGAAAAGCGGATACAGGAGCAACGGTTTAATGCATTGCAAAATATTGACCGGAATATTCATGCGAAAATTGAGAACAGCATTTCATTGTTAAATAACCTGCTTACTAATTTTCAGTATGCAAATGAGGAAGACCGTAGGAATCTAACAAGGTATATCAATGAATATTCCTCGGCCAGTTTCAAGCTTACCACCCCTTCTGTTATGGTTTCTAAGGCAGGTGGACTATTAGGTGATAGCCTTGTACTGGACAGTGCATACACCATCAATGTAAATAATAATACAAGGGAGATCAGCTTGTTTTTAACCGAGAAGGAGCAGCAGGAGAACCAGGATGCCAAAGTGTATAAGATTGGTATGAAGTTTAGTTTTGAACAGTTTATAAAATTTTTACTTCCTAAAGATGTTTTTGATGATTATATCGTTTTTAGTAAAGGGAAGCCTGTTTATGAAAGTTTTCCGGCTGGCATCAGTTATATAAAAGAAGACTCTTTGCTGGAACAAAAAAACGGGATGGGCAGTTCAGGCGTTCGCAACCAGGTAATTAGCGGCACCGATTACAAAATGTTTTTGCAGCCCGTGGGTTTTGATGCAAACAACGAGTGGATCATTGGTGGACTGTTGTCCGACAAACATTATCAAAATGAAAAGAGCCAGCTGCCGACGCAAATGATGTTTTTATTGGCAACCATTATGCTGATTGCGATGGTGGCATTTCCCTGGCTTAAATTGTACCAGATGGGTAGTAAAGACCGGTTGACAGCGTTCGATGGCATCGCCTCTATTTTTATCTCGATGATATTGGTGTCACTCGTCTTCTTTATTTTCTTTAATTACAACCTACCTTTTCGTCCACCCGAAAACAATGATTCCAAAAGTAACCTCGCCAACGGTATTCACGATGCCTTTAAGCATGAAGTTGAAACAGTTTATCACAAGCTGGAACAGTTTGATGCGTTGGCCGCAAAAATGGAAGGCCGGCATGATATCGCCAACCTGGATAAAGCATCCATTGCATTTGTAAATGCCGGTGCTCCTGTAGATCGGTTGCCTGCAATAACTGAGGTTACAAAGGGCATTAACCTTAACCAGGTTTTCTGGCTTGATAAAAATGGAACAGAGATAATCAACTGGACCGTTGATAAAATGAATGCTCCTCGTGGCAGTTTTAAAACACGTGATTACTTTAAAAAAATAAATGAAAACCGGGGATACCTGCTTAATAACAAAGACTCCGGTAGCTTTTTTTTAGAGCAGGTTGTTTCATGGACCAGTGGTACTTTCCGGTCAGTTCTTTCTAAACGGTCCGCACGGTCCACTGCAAACGAACCTGTGATTGCCGCCCTATCCTGTAATTTGAATAGTTTGAACAATGTGGTGTTACCAACCGGCTATCTTTTTGCTATAACCGATCATAATGGCAATGTATTGTACCACTCCGATACGATACGAAATCTCAATGAAAATTTACTGCACGTTTTTTCTAAAAGCGATGAGTTAAAGAGTTGCCTGGATGCCAGTGCAGCAGGTAGCTTTTTCACAAAATATTATGGCAACAATTACTATGTAAAAGTGAAGCCCGTAGTTGGCCTTCCTTATTTCATCGTAATTTTTGAAGATGCTGCTTATGAAGAAACCCGGGATTTGCAAACCTATAGTTTTACCTTTTCGATGCTGTTTTTCTTCTTTAGTTTTCTTGTCATCCAGTTATTTGCCATCTTCCTGGTTTCTGCTAAAAAGTCTTTTTTTAAGCGGCAGTTATTGGATACAACCTGGATCGGTCCCAAGGTTTCCTGTGAAAAGGAATACATCCTATCGGTGGTGTTTAATAGCTGCGTCATTTTTTTGCTGATTTTATTTTTTGACAAGACGAGCTTCTTTCTTTACTTTTTTATGTTGTTGTTTTCGGTTACCATTATCCCATTATTTCTTAATGTCATTTTTGCAAAAAGATATGCTGAAGAAAAGCGGAATGTTTTTCAGTTTAAAAAGCTGGCCATTTATTGTTTGTGTGTGTTCGTTGCCATCATTTCAATATTTGCCTTCAAGATGCTGGATTTAAGAAATTTCTTTTACTTTACAGCGTTCGGAATAGGGATCGTTTGCTTAGGATTATTTATTTACTTCATTCGGAAAAACGTCTACGGGGCAGGTGCTTGGTTTAAAAATTCCGGCAGTTTCAAAATGGTCTTTGGCCGATGGAATTACATCAGCAGTTTTGCGCTGATGGCTCTTACCCGGTTGATCATCACCAGTGGACTACCGGTAGTCTTTTTCTATATCAGTTCGCATAATTATGAGGAAAACCTGGGTGTGCGTTATAAGCAAATTGATTTTGCAAACCGCCTGATGTATAAGTTTCCGGGTATGTCGCCTGACTCAATATTAAAATTTTCCAATCAATCGAACGGCGTTTATCTCGATGGCAGCATAATTAAGCAGGTGTCTTCGTTTAATGTACAGCGGCAATCAATCGCAAAACAAATCACCCCTTATTCAAGAGAAGATAACAACACCATTGCCTGCTTCAACTTGTTTCGCTTATACCTGACCGAAATTGCTACAAAAGAAGATAAGTTCAATACCACTGGTGCATTGGACCAGTCTTCATTTTTCAATCATCTATTGGCAGAAGCCTGTTTAAATAATACAGGCAATACGGCATTCAGACAATCTGCAATTCCGGGGCAATACCTCAGGATTCAATCAGAAAACCGGAATTACCACTATCCGTCGGTTTTTAAGAAAAATAGTTTTTATGGAGGCATGTTCTGGCTGTTGCTGGCCGGATCGCTGGTGTTGTTTTATTTTATAATGAGCAGTATTATCAGAAAATTATTTTCGCTCAACCTACCCGAACTTGATTTATGGAAGCAACTGGATAGTGAATTGCTGATCAACAAAAACCGGGACCAGCCGCTGCTTGTAATTGGATTGCCCGGCGCTGGTAAAAAGAAGTACCTGCTGGATAAGATTCACAACTGCGAAATAACGATGGATAATGGAATGCCGTTCATTTATGATAAAGCCGATGATGCAAAAAGCAATGTGTTTTTAGCGGAGCTTATTAATATCCCATCCAGCGGAAACGAAGAGTCTGAAAAGGCAACATGGGAAGAATACACAAAACAGGTTTTTAATAGTAAGAACCGAATGATCATCGTAAATCATTTTGAGTATAATATTCAGGATGCGCTTTCCAATCGTTTTAAACTGGAATTTCTGGAGCGCTTGTTTTTGGAAAATAAATGTAAGATTGTTATTCTGTCCACTATACATCCGGTTGCTTTTCTTGACTCCGCACTGGAGTATCTGTATAACCCGGATGATAAGTCAACACCCGGCCAAAACCTCGAACGTTGGCATGTTCTGCTGGGGCATTATCGTATTGTAGTTTTATCAATGCAGTTGCACTCTGATTATTTGATTGAGGATCCATTGATAGGTAATGTCATTTATAAAAACAGCGGAAAAGGGCTGCCGGGTGTAGCGGTAAAAATAAAAGGTACAAATGAAAAAACGACTACCATGCCCGATGGACAGTTTATACTTTCTTATAAAAGTTTTCCCTTCACGATCGTTATTGCACTGGAAGGTTACCTGTTGAAAGAAGTAGAAATTAATGATACCAATGCCCTTTTAAATATAGAGTTGGAGCGTGGGCCGTCGTTTAGGTCGGCACAGCTTATCAGGCAGGAGACCAATCATACTTATTTTTTAAAAAATACACAAGGGCCGGCTTTTAATTCAGGCAAAAAATTATCAGAAGAAACACGGATAGCAAAGTTTGACGAACTGGCTTTTAAATTGCAGGTGAGCTCACATTATTTTTATATGTACATCTGGCAATCACTCACCAAAGAGGAAAAGTTTCTGTTGTACGATCTGGCAGAAGATAACCTTGTCAATTCATTTGATGATTATAACCTCAGTATGTTGATTGCAAAAGGCGTAGTCATAAAATCTGATGGAACGCTTAAGCTGTTCAATAAAGGATTTCGCAACTTTATATTAACCGCCATTGGTAATTCGGAAGCAATGAAAATTAAAAACCAGATAAAAGATAATGGTAACTGGAGTACTTTAAAGTATCCGCTGCAATTGGTAATAGTAGCCATTCTCGCATTTTTATTAACTTCCCAGGAAGAAGCATTTGCAAAGTTAATTACCTATGTAGCAGCGCTGGGGGCAGGTGTTCCTGCAGTGTTAAAATTGTTTACCTTCTTTGATAAGAGCACCCAGAAGCCTGCTTAGCTGAGTGCTAATCATAGAAGGTTGGCTTTAATATTTTGTCGGGCTATTTAGGAATCTTTTTTCGATCACCTGCACTTTGCTTTTGATACGCCTATGATTTAAGATGCATCCTATAGCTTGTAGTAAACAGGCAATTGGAGATGCACCTTGTTTTTTAGGAAACAAATAATTAGCATAGCTTCATAAAAAAAAACTATTGTATGCGCTGGTTAAAACGATTGCTTGTATTGCTTGTAATTTTAGTCATTGTTTATTTATTGGGGCCACATCCTGCAAAGCCAGTTTATGATCTTGCGATGCCTGAAGTGCCCTCCGATAATAATCTGGAACCATTTATTGCAGCCAATGAAGCTATTCATAAACTTCGTCCGAACAACGAGGCCCGAATTGTTTGGGCAAATGATTCTGCCAAACAAAAAACGGATTACGCCATCGTGTACCTCCATGGGTTTTCTGCTTCGCAGGAAGAAGGAAATCCGGTACATAGAAATATAGCCAAACAGTTTGGGTGCAACCTCTACCTGGCACGATTAGCCGAACACGGCATAGACACTTCTGAACAATTGTTAAATCTTACTGCCGACAATTACTGGAACAGTGCAAAGCAGGCACTGGCCATTGGCAGGCAGTTGGGTAATAAGGTAATACTAGTGGGGACCAGCACCGGCGGCACGCAGGCGCTTCAACTGGCAGCAGCCTATCCCAACGAGGTGGCAGCGCTGGTTTTGTATTCGCCCAACATTGCCATCAACGATCCCAATGCATGGATCTTGAATAATAACTGGGGACTACAGATTGCAAGATTGGTAAAAGGCGGCAACTATAATATTCCTGAGGACGATCGGACTATTTACAAACAGTATTGGAACAAACCTTACCGCCTGGAAGCAACGGTGGCATTGGAAGAAATGCTGGAAACAACGATGAATAAAGAAACTTTTGCCAAAGTAAAACAACCCACGCTTTTACTTTACTATTACAAAGACGAGCGGCACCAGGATTCGGTAGTAAAAGTAAGTGCGATGAAAGAAATGTTTGCCCAATTGTCAACTGCGGATTCAATTAAAAGAGCGATCCCACTTCCCAATACAGGAGATCATGTAATGGCTTCTCCCATAAAATCGAAAGATGTGGAAAGTGTGGAAAGGGAAACCAGGAGATTTATGGAAGAGGTGCTTCATTTGCAATTGAAAAATAAAGATTGAATTATCTAAACTAAATTAAAACTATATGCCTACAGTTAAAAGGAATTCCTCCAGTGCTCCTGCAACAAAAAGCGCAACCTGGAAATATTGTTCCAACCCAAAAATGCCGCCCCATATTCTGGCAGGCGGAATAGGTGCTGAACGTGCAAGGCTGATACTTACCAATATTTCCAAATGGGTAAATGGTACAACCCTGCACTATTATTTTTTTGATAAAAAGACGGATGGTGAAAACGTTGAGTTTAGCGATGGAACGAAAGGTTGGTTGACTTATAAGGGCACCGCGGCTCAAATGAATGTGGTAAGAAAAGCATTCGGCACCTGGAAAAAGCTGGGCATCGGTCTCAACTTTACTGAGGTTACCAGCCGGGAAGATGCCGAGATAAGAATTGGTTTTATGCAGGGCGATGGATCATGGTCATATGTAGGGCGGGAGATACTGAATATAGATGTAAACGAACGCACCATGAATTTCGGCTGGAACATTGCAGTGTCAGATCCGCACAATGGAATAGATACAGCGGTACATGAAATTGGCCACACGCTTGGATTGCAGCACGAACACCAGAATCCTTTTGCAGGCATTGTGTGGGATGAAGAAGCCGTTTACGAATCGTTGGGTGGCGAGCCCAATAACTGGGACAGGGCTACCACTTATGAGAACATCATTAAGAAATTAAATAAAAACCAGGTCAACGGTTCCAATTGGGATCCGGATTCAATCATGCATTATCCCTTCGAAGCAGGGCTCATAAAAAAGCCCGAAACATATGCAGCCGGCCTGGAGCCTGCAGGTGGTTTATCTGTACAAGACATAAAATCTGCATTGATATTTTATCCTGCCACCAATCCTAACAAAGATATCGCGGTAACCGCCGGCGTGAGTTATGATATACCAGTGCAAAATTCGGAGCAGCAAAATTACATTTTCAAACCAACGCTTACCAAATACTACAATATAGAAACAACTGGCAAGCTGGATACCGTAATGGTTTTATCAGAAAAATTAGCCGGCAACAAATTGCAGTATTTAAGCGGTGATGATAATAGTGGCACCGATACCAATGCACGCATCCGGATTAAATTGTTCCGTGGTAAAGCGTATGTGATAAAATTGAAAGTGTACTATAAACCTGCAAAGGGTAAAACGGCTTTGATGATATCATAGCTTTTGCTACGATAACATGGCAGTTGCATCTCTTTCAGATGGTTTGATTTTAACTACTTTTCTTCGTAGTGTAGCCAGGTCAGCCGTTCTTGATTTATAGAATGATGTAATAGAAAAAGTAAAAGTCATTTGCAGAATGGGATATTCGATATTTGAGCAAAAAAAAAATAATTTCACCTCATTCCTTTATCCGTGCATATTTAACATCACCGTTTATCGAAGAAATGATTAAGGTATCATTTATAAGATATGGTCTGCCCGAGAACGTAAAGTCGTAATAATGAATATAGATGGAGTCTTTTTTTATTTCGTACTTGTGCGACTCAAAGTGCTCTGTATAAAAAATTGAATCTTTTGATATGTCAACGGTTAAGATTTCTTTTTCTGTTGTTGACCAGATACCGGTGATTTGTTTGGAAGAGACGACGGGAATTGTGTCAACAATTCTTTTTACTACCAGGCCTTTATCTGCTGGTTTGATAATCGTATCTGTATTGATGGATGATACAGTGTCTTTATTTTCAATATTCCCACAACTTGTAAGAATTCCCAGAATTAGTAACATTGTAGTTTGGTGTAAAAATTTAGGTATCATTGGATTTAAAATTGTGACATTGTTAATGTGGGTTTTGGATTGTTTCTATGAAATGAAAATGATATTTTATTTGGTAACCTGGTAATGGCATTGGAGTAATCCGTATTAATTCGATAACGATGATTCCAAATATTATTAGGATAGAGAAGATAATTATTATGATTAAAAATATTTCCTTTTATAAGGATGTTCATGAGAATTGAGAATGTCTTACAAATAAATATTCAACAACTCACCCCAATATTTCGCTTTATGCGCTTCGCCTTCCTGTATATGCATGATGTTGGGAATATTTCTATCCCAAAGGCTTTTGCTTAACTGCAGGTTGTTTTCAAGAAATGCATCTTCTTTGCCAATAGCAAAAATGATCTCTAAATTTTGTAGCGCTTTAATCAATTCCTCGTTGGTGAGGTTGTGAATGTATTGCCCTGGCATATTAAAATAAATATCTTCATCCCAATAGCCTTCAAAAAGATCGTTGAAATAATTTAGCTGAATGGTCAGGTCATAGCGGCCGCTCATGCCAATTACTTTTTTAAAAAGATGGGGATAGCGAAATGCAAGGTTCACCGAATGATAGGCACCAAAACTGCATCCTGCCAAAAATAAGTGTGGGTTATTATTTTGATTGTGGATAAAAGGAATCAATTCATCCAATACGTATTTTTCAAAATGATAATGTCGTTTGATTCGCTCCGCCGGTGGAATGCTTTTGCAATAAAAACTTTCTTCATCCACGCTGTCGAAACAAAATACCTGGATTTTTTCGCTTGATATTTTTTTTTCAATTGCTTCAATAACGCCCCAGTCTTCATAATCGTAAAACCTGGCCATTCGTGTGGGAAAGAGAATAACCGGTGTGCCTTCTTTACCATACACCAATAGCTCCATCTCCCGCTGTAAATGTGGACTAAACCATTTTTTATATTCTCTTTTAATATTTAAGATTGGAAGGTTGCTCATTACAAATACAAAAATATAATCATTTGGCTGTAATTATACTTTTGTAAAGTTTAAATTTCCCTCTGCAAACTGCTTGATAATAATTTCTTTCCAAACCTCGTAACCTTTTTCATTGATATGCAGACCATCAGGTTTTAGCAAATCATGCTTGGGATACCCCGTGGTATCAGTCATGCTATCGTAGATATTGATAAAGTGTGTATTGCCCCCCGTTTTTTCTATCAGGTCCTCGATGAGGTGATTGGTACGCCTTATTTTATCGGCAATATCCCAGCGGGTTATGCTTGGTTTTATTGAAATAAAGCCAAGTGGAATATTTCCAAACCTGTTGCGGACAAAATGTATCAACTGATTAAAAAATAATACCACTTCTTCGGGATTTCTGCCATCTCCCAAATCGTTGTCACCTGCGTAAACAATGATTGAATGCGGATTCAGGTTGGCAAATACCCGCTCAAAAAACCAGCCGCAGGCTGCAAGCGTAGATCCCCCAAATCCAATGTTAAGCGGAAAATATTCTTTGAAATCTTCTTCGAGGCTGCCCCATAAGCGGATAGAGGAGCTGCCATAAAAAACGAGTCCCGGTTGTTGGTTCAACCCGGCAATCGCTGATTCTAATCTTTGTACTTCATCTTCGTACCACAACATAGGATATGGATTGTATTGAAAACAATTGTATTCATGCTTTTAACAGGCAATAAACACACGGTTTTGTTATTATTAAACGCATTGTAACGGCCTTATATTGTTTGATTTTGTTGGCTCACAAAGGATGCATAACTGGCAAAAGATAATGAAAGTTTAATATCGAAATATTTTTTTGTCCAAATTTGAGCGTATTTATACAAAGACGAATTTAACATCATTGTCAACTACGAACAAGTGTACTGACTATTGCCATCGATAAGGGAAGTTTGGGAAGCCCACCGATCATTTAAAATACGTGAGCCTGCTACAGATGCCGTCTACTGCAAACTTATTACCTTTGCCCACATTTATTATGAAGACAAAAACAATACATCGGGACAAAGTAAACATCATCACACTGGGCTGTAGTAAAAATATGGTGGATAGTGAGGTGCTTAGCGGGCAGTTGATTGCCAATGATATCAACGTGGTACATGAAAGTGGTAAAAAGGATCACAATATTGTAATCGTAAATACCTGTGGCTTTATCGAAAAAGCAAAAGAGGAGAGCGTAAACACCATTTTGCAACAGGTGGAATTAAAACGCAGGGGGAAAATTGATAAAGTATATGTGACTGGTTGCTTGAGCGAACGGTACAAAAATAACCTGGAAGCAGAAATTCCGGAGGTAGATGCTTATTTCGGAACAATGGAATTGCCATTGATTTTAAAACAATTTGAGGCAGATTATAAAGCAGATTTAATGGGCGAGCGTTTGTTAAGTACCCCTCAGCATTATGCTTATATGAAGATTAGTGAAGGTTGCAACAGAACCTGTTCATTTTGTGCCATTCCATTAATGCGTGGCCAACATGTAAGTCGCCCAATTGAATCTTTGGTGGATGAAGCCAAGCGTCTCGTAGATAGAGGAGTTAAGGAAGTAATGCTTATAGCTCAGGAATTAACCTATTACGGGTTAGATATTTACAAGAAAAGGGAATTGCCCAAACTATTACACGCCCTTGCCGATGTGAAGGGACTGGAATGGATCCGTTTGCATTATGCTTACCCATCTAAATTTCCATTGGAAATTATTGATGCCATTAAAGAGCGGGATAATATTTGTAATTACCTGGATATGCCCTTGCAGCATGCCGCCAACAATATGCTGCGGTTGATGAAGCGACAGATCACCCGGGAAGAAATGGAAGACCTGGTAGGAGAAATCCGCAACCGTATTCCAGATATTTGTTTACGCACCACGCTGATAGCTGGTTTTCCCGGCGAAACCAGGGATGATGTAGAGGAATTGAAAACCTTTATCCAGAAAATGCGTTTTGACAGGGTTGGTATATTTACCTACAGCCACGAAGAAGGAACCAGTGCACATGATATGGTGGACGATATACCGGCAGAAGAAAAAGAAGAAAGAGCACAGGAGGTAATGGAAGTGCAGCAGGAAATAAGCCTGGAAAAAAACCAGGAAAAAGTAGGCAAGACCTTTAAAGTGATGATTGATAAAAGAGAAGCCGGTCGCTATTTGGGGCGTACTGAATTTGATAGTGTGGAAGTTGACAATGAAGTGATCATTGCAAGCAAAAAGAAACTTGCCATTGGAGACTTTGTAAATGTAAAAATCACCAAAGCATTTGATTATGACCTGGAAGGCGAAGTAGTGTAGTGCAACCCGCTTTGGTTGATCTTCCGTAAACAAGCTTTACCATTCACGTTCATCGTTTAATAAAAAAGTATATCTGAGCCTGCAAACTTCTGTTTGCGGGCTTTGTTCTTCATTGCTATAAAAGTTATTTCATCCTGAATAAATACGACACGATTTTCTACATCATTTAACCAAAATATCGCTTTTTAGTTTTCAGGATTGATGTAAGTTTGCCTTTCACAGGTAACTGTAAATATTAATCAATGAATTGCACCACATCTTTTTTGCCATACGACCAGACCGGATATTTCTCAAAAATTATTTCAGATTACATACAGCAGGCGCCCCGGATTCAGCCATTTTTAAGTCATCCTGTTTCCATTGAAGGAGTGAAGGCATCCATTGAGGCTCGTAAAAAATTTGCGACCAACAGGGAATTGTTGGTAAGCGTTTTGAAAAAGCAATATGCGGATGTATCGGTAAGCGAATCCGTCACAAAAAATATTGATTTATTGCTGCACGAAAATACTTTTACCCTTTGCACTTCCCACCAGCCTAATATTTTTACAGGCCCATTGTATTTTAATTACAAAATTTTGCATGTAGCAAAGCTGGCAACCGAATTGAAAATAAACATGCCGGAAAACAATTTTGTACAGGTGTATTATATG